>ERZ857998.2465-NODE-2465-length-17224-cov-4.514241_pt1 | contig 17224 bp, 20 predicted proteins | sample MGYA00519954_ERZ857998 | MGnify/ENA primary metagenome ERZ857998 (study PRJEB31778, sample SAMEA3449424) | human gut metagenome | biome: human gut; feature: human-associated habitat; material: faeces | place: United Kingdom | collected 2010/2012 ...
AATGACAATTATTAGAAGTCCATCCCCCTAAAGTTGTCCCCTAAAGTAGACCCCCAAAGTTGGGACCCCTAAATTATTTGAATAGCCCAGCAAAAACTGAAACATTGTTCTTTTTTGTTGTATAATTTATATATGGAAAACAAAATTCTAAAACAAATGATTATAACGCATTACAACTGTCTTTGCCAATAGATTTAGGTATTAAAATTGATGAAGATGATATGGTTATTTCTTTCCTAAAGGCACTAGAAGGAGTGGATTTGTCTAAACATTTCAAAAAAGGTAAGTGTCGAGGAAGAAAGGAATATGACAGATGTAAGCTTTTGAAGGTTGCGCTTTTTGCCTATATGTTATGCGATAATGATTTGAGATCCATGGAATCATTATGCAGATATGATATTCGTTTCATGTACATAAAGGGTGAAGAAAGACCCAGCTTCATGACTTTTGAAAGACTTTTAAAAGACTATCTCGTTAAGAATATTGATGAGATATTTTTTGAACTTTCAAATAGTATAGGTGCTTTAATGAAAATAAATAAAGAATTCAGTACATAGATGGAACAAAACTGGAAGCAGATGCAGGAAAATATACATTTGTCTATGAAACAAGGATCATCAATGCAAGAAAAAAACTGTGGCAAAAAATAAGTGATTCAATAGCTGATATCAATAAAAACAGAGGATTAGGATTCAATCAAAATGATAAATACTGTACTCAAGAAATAGGATATATCGTACAATATCTTTTTGAAATCATGAAACAAGAGATGCTGAAGATGCCGATTTGGATAGGTATACAAGAGATAGTCTTATTAGAATCGGCGATTCGGATCAGGCTGAGGTTGTTAGAAGAAAACTTGATACACATACAAGTAAAGAACTTCCTAAACTAAAAAAACAGAGAGGTATTAAGAACGATGAGATAACCGGTGAGCCATTAGGTAAAAATGCTGCATTTCATCATTCGAATGAGAAAGAGCTTTTTACGGATCCAGTCGATGTTCTCGATGAAAATAAAGGTATTAATGTAAATAATGATACGCACAAAGAAATTCATACATAGAACATCAGGACTGCGGATGAGCTTAAAAAGAAATCGGTAAGTATAAAGAAAGTGATAGCAAAATAGAATTTGTCCGACGGAATGGTGCAACTTTTTTGCATTTGCGTTAAAGGGTGTAAAAAAATATGATTACATCACCACGTGCGCGAATGTTAATGCGATGCAGGATTTCAATGCATGTGGAAACATGCATTACACTTGAGAAAAAATATGTAGATGAATTCATGTTTCAATATAGGGAGTATTTGATATCATGAGTTTATTTTATTTGGTTACAAATATTATAGAGGTTTTAATTTTAAAAAATAAGATTAATATTTGTTAATTTTATTAGGCAATTAGCACAGCATTTAGATGTTCGATATAAAGTGACACAAGATAATGGGTTATGTATTTTTAAAAGCATTCAATCAATGAAGTAGGTTTAAATTACCTACTTTTTTATTTTCGTGCCTTAAAACTCACTTCCATGCCAGAAAAATATAAAAAGGAGAAAAAATCCATAAAATAATAAGTGTAGAGAGGAAATATAAAAAATATTTCAAAAAGTACTTGAGTATAAAGTGACTCTATAGTCTATGTTAAAGATGTCAAAGGAGGAAATGACTTATGGAAAAGAGTAAAAAGACATTAAAAATGATTGGAATTTGTATTATTGGACTTGTGATTGTGGTGGCTGTAAATATGTTGAAGAAACCAGAAGATCCATTTAAAAATGATGATCGTGTTAAACTTGGATATCAACATGTTGAAGAAAGCGATATATTGAATAGTAAAGATTATGATTCATATTATGTTTATTTCTATGAAACAGGAAATGAAAAATGCAAAGATACAAATGAAGTGGTTAAATCTTATGTTAGAGGAAAATCAAGTATTTATGTATTCAATATGGAAGAAGCAAATGATATTAAAACAGGAAAAGATTTTGATTATAAAAACGTGACAGATTATAAAGATATCACAGTAAAACAAGTACCAATGCTCATTCATGTAGAAAACAAAAAGATTGATCATGTTTATTACAAAGCAAGTGATATTAAAAAAGTACTTGATTAATAAAAAATGTCATGGAGAAACGTTCGCATATTATTCAATCAATTCATAATTTTAAAGATATTGAAAATCAAGTAAATTTAGATATTAATAGAATTGTACGTAATAGCTTTCAATTAATAAAACCCAAAGTAACCTGTGTTATTATTAATGATAATAATGATCAATTAATAAACAGTATAAAAAAAGAAATGAAAATATTTGATGAGATTATTGTAGCTAATATTCAAAAAGAATCGTTTACAAATAAAATAAATTGTTTCTTGAGTAAGAATAAAATTCAATGTTATCAATATGATAATAAACAAGAAATTCAAAATGATATTTTACAGTATGTTCATTGTTCATGGTGTATTTTCTTAGAAGTGAATGAAAATTTTGATAAGAAAAATAAAGATATTTTATATAATATTTTCTCCCTGTTTAATGAAGTGATTGAAAAGGAAAATATAATGTTTACATTTTATAATTTGAAGAATAATGAATACTATCATGCACATGCGATTTATAGTCAACATAATCATGAATCAAACATTAACGTAGAATTGAATATTTAATTAATAGAATGATCCACTCATTAAATAGACATGGGTGGATCATTGTTTTATACTTAATATAAGAGGATGTAAGAGAGGTAGATAAATGCGATGTTTAGTTGTTGATGATGATAGAAAGTTTAGTTATAAATTAAGTGGTTATATTGATAGTTTTTTAAAAGGGATTTTTAAAAATTATCAAGTGTTAGAAATAAATGAAAAGTTTGATGATTTTTCTCAATATCAGAATATTGATTTGTTATTTATTGATATCGATTTAAAGGACTTAAATGGTATCAACATTATAAAAAGATTACAAATGAACAATGTTGATTATCCGATTATTTATGTATCATCAAGACAAGAACTGGTTTTTTCTTCGCTTTCAACACAACCGTTTTATTTTGTAAGAAAACAAAATTTAGAAAATGATTTAAAAGAATTATTTAAGCTATTAAATATTTATTATAAAAAGACAATGAAGATGATCACATTTGATTATTATGGACGAAAGACAAGTATCTTTTTAAAAGACATCCATTATATTACTTCTTTTGGACATGATATCAGTATTGTATGTGATCAAGAAACATATACTTACCGTTCTAGTTTAAAAGATGCTTTAAAATTGATAGATAGTCCTGTTGTTGTACAAGTTCATAGAAGCTATGCGGTATCCATGATGTACATTAAAGAAGTAGATAAGAATAATATTATATTAAAAGATGAAACATGCATTACACTTGGGAAAAAATATGTGGATGAATTTATGTTTCAATATAGGGAGTATTTGATATCATGAGTTTATTTGATTTGGTTATAAATATTATTGAAAGTTCTATCATGTGTTATTTTATATATAAGTATTTTGATTTTAAACAGATGGAAAAACTATGGCTTTTTATTCTTGCTGTTTTTGCAACAATAACGGCAGGAAATTATTTTATTAGTGAAAGTTGGTTGGCAATTGTTTTATTGGCTGGAGTACTTATTTTGTTTTTGAAAGTTTTCAATAAAAAAATGAGTATAGAGAATATTATTGTTTGTTTATCAGTTTTGATAATGGACTTGGTTTGCAATATGATTACTTTAATATTAGGAAGTTCACTAGATTTTATAATATCTGATCCAGCAGCAAAGCTAAAGATTCTAATGATTGTTTCTAAAACAATGTATTTATTGTTTTCTTTGTATATTTTGAATAGAAAAATGAAATATAATTCTAATTTGGATACTAAAAGATGGACGAGTATTATAGGCGTTTTCTTGATTCTGTTATTAGAACTTTATATTCTTGGTAATGATTATACGATTAACAATATAAATCCAACAGATACTTTATTCTGCATGTTCTTAACTGCCATAGTTACCTTGGTTATATTTAACATTTATGGAAAACTCTTGAAAGAAAATGAAGAATCGACACGTATTCGTTTAAAAAACGAAGAAATAAGATATAAGAAAGAAAATGAAAAAGTACTTTCTAAAATGTCTGAAGAGATCTATCAATTGGAACATAATTTAAGATATATCTTAATGCAGGTAAAACTAAATGAACAAAATAAAAAATATGATGAAAATATTGAATTGATAGATCAGTATATTCGTAACTTTGGGAAATTTAAAGCCATTATTAATACAGATAATCCCTATTTTGATTGTTTTATGAATCAAAAAATTAATGATCTAAGTAATAATGGGATAGATGTCCATACATCTATTAATATTTCACATACAGATTATTATTTGGATAGAGAGTATGTAGAATACCTCATAAAAGTTATTAATTTATTTAAATTAGAAGCTACCCAAATAACAATCAATATCTATGAAAAGCAAGAATTTAATATTATCGAAGTTCTTACTTCGAAAAATATGAAACTAACATTTGATAATTCTATTAAACAATCAGCACAACATATAGATGCTCAATATAAAGTGACACAAGATAATGAGTTATGTGTTTTTAAAAGTATTCAATCAATGAAGTAGGTTTAAATTACCTACTTTTTTATTTTCGTGCCTTAAAACTCACTTCCATGCCAGAAAAATATAAAAAGGAGAAAAAATCCATAAAATAATAAGTGTAGAGAGGAAATATAAAAAATATTTCAAAAAGTACTTGAGTATAAAGTGACTCTATAGTCTATGTTAAAGATGTCAAAGGAGGAAATGACTTATGGAAAAGAGTAAAAAGACATTAAAAATGATTGGAATTTGTATTATTGGACTTGTGATTGTGGTGGCTGTAAATATGTTGAAGAAACCAGAAGATCCATTTAAAAATCCAAAAGATGTTGGATTTAGGTATCAACATATAGAAGAAAAGAATCTATTAAATAATTCTGAAAATGATACGTATTTTGTATACTTCTATGAAACAGGAAATAAACAATGTGAAGAAGTAAATGATGATGTCAAAAAAACTTTAAGTGGGCATTCAAATCTTTATTTTTTCAATGTTGAAGATACTACATTAAAAACAGGAAAAGATTTTGATTATAAAAACGTTATAGATTATAAAGATATTACAATAAAACAAGTACCAATGCTTATTCATGTAGAAAATAAAAAGATTGATCATGTTTATTACAAAGCAAGTGATATAAAAAAAGCATTAGAATAGTAGGTGAAAGTTATGTTGAAGTTTGCATTAGAAATGTTGTGGACAGAAAGAAAAAAAGCATATGGCTTGATTGTTTCTATTGTCACAACACTTAGTATTTGTTTATTGTTTTTACATTTTATTATTAATCCATATCTCGCTAAAAAGGTGACATATGATGATATTCTTGATTTTAGTGAACCTTATTGCATTATGTTGATGGGATTGTTTATTTTAATGGTTTGTGTTTCATTGATTTGTTATTCATGTAACTATTATATGAAACTTCATGCTAGAGAAATAGGAATGCTTAAAATGGCAGGATTTAATCAGGGTAAAGTAGTGCTTTATCAATTGATTCAAATGATTATGATCATGGTTGTTTCAGTAATAATCACTTGTTGTTTATCACTAGTGACAACACCAATCTTTTTAACAGTTGTTTATCGTTATTGTCATATTCATCAAAGTATTTTCTATTTTAATACAAGATTATTTTCAATGATAGGAATTTTAGTTGTTTGTATTTTAATTGTTTTAATTGGAATGCAAATCAACTATATCAACAATAATTCTTTATCATCGCTCATTAAAGATAAATATATTACAACACAAAAAGAAGATCATCGTGTATTTGTCATACCTGATTATATCTATATTTTAGGTTATTTCTTAGGACTTTATGCGATGTATGTAGGAGAAGAATTAGATGCAGGATTTGCGATTGCTTCTTGTATTGGGGCTATCAGTGCTTATGGTTTGTTTTATTATTTCATTCCTCATACTTTAAATGAAATGGTTGATTCATTGAATTTAAAAGGCGAAGATACGATTGTTTTAGGTGATTTAGCCTTATTTATGCAACAAAGTAAATTACTCATTGTTTTTATTATGTTAGCTGTCATTTTAATACCAACATTTATTTTCTCGTCACTTCATATGAAGATGTTGCATATTGCTTTACACATTGGCGCTGTTTTGATTAATTTCGTCTTATGTTTAAGTGTTGTTAGTCGTTTTGATATTGATGCTTTAGAAAAGAAAGAACATTTTAAAAACTTATGTAAGATGGGACTTACAAATAAAGAAGTTAAGAAGATTTCTTATAAAGAAGGTAATGGCTTTTACATTGTATTATGGATCTTTGCTGGTATTTATATTTTAAGTATTGCGTGTACGTTTTTAATTCGTGCATCAATTGATTTAGGACTTGTTGGTATTGTTTTACTTGAATTTATTGTTCCTTATGGAATGGCTGAGTTCATTGTTTATTTAAAGAAAAGAGGTCAAAATTATGAGTTACATGGAAATTAGAAATTTGAAGAAAGTTTATAATCCTTATGGTGTTCATCCAAAAGTAGCTTTAAATGGATTGGATTTTGAAGTAGAAAAGGGAGATTTTATTTGTATTATGGGGGCCTCTGGTTCAGGAAAGACAACACTGGTTAATATCTTGTCAACGATTGATGAAGCCACTCATGGACAAATCTTTCTTAATAAAAAAGATTTGCTTCTTCTATCAGAAAAAGAAAAAGCAAATTTAAGGAAAGAAGAAATTGGATTTATTTTTCAAAATTATAATCTTATTGAATCATTAACAATCAAAAACAATATTTTATTTTCATTAAGACTTAATAAAGTAGATCAAAAAACACAATTAGAAAAATTAAATGAACTTACAAAAATGTTAAACATTGAAGAAATCATTGATAAATATCCTTCCCAATGTTCAGGAGGACAACAACAAAGAGCAGCGATTGCTAGAGCGTTGATCAATGATCCAAAGATTATCTTCGCTGATGAACCAACAGGGAATCTAGATAGTTTAAATGCCAGAGAACTGATGGAATATCTTGTTAAAATCAATGAAGAAAAACATACAACGATTATTATGGTGACGCATGATAGCTTTGTGGCTTCTTATTCAAAGAAAGTTTATTACATGAAAGATGGACATTTAGATTTATCGATAGATCGTCTTACAAAATCACAAGATGATTATTATAAAGAAATTGTTAAAGTTACAACACAAATGCATTTATAAAACAGGAGCTTTTCCTGTTTTTTATATAGAATTATTTTTTCTAATTTTGTAAGAGCTTTCAATGATGTGCAATAGTGTGTTAAAATAGCAATAAAGGTGGGATTGAAATGGATGATTTTTTAAGAGAAATACAAACCTCTCTATTTAGAGAATGGATCAATAATCAAAAAAGAGATTATTATCATCTTCATCAAAGTGAAACAGATCCAGATGCAATTATTATAGAAAATGAATATTGTTATAGCTATGTAACATTTAATCCACAATGTATTATTGAATTATGTGTAATGAATAAAAGAACAGATGAAATGGCTTTTTATCTCCATTTTCAATTCAAAACGCTTAAACATGCCATTTCTTTGTTTGAAGAAATGGATCAATGTATTAAAAAAATGATAGATCAACCGATCTGTCGACTTTTACTATGTTGTAGTGGTGGAATGACAACAGCCTTTTTTGCAGATAAAATAAAAAATGGTATTAAAGTATTAAATTTAAATATGGAAGTAGCCGCTACTTCTTATCAAAAAATATATAATGTTGCTCAAAACTATGATGTTATTTTATTAGCACCACAGGTATCTTATGTTAAATTACAAGTTGAAAAAGTCTTTAAAAACAAACTTGTTTTAAAGATACCAACACAAATTTTTGCTTCTTATAATGTGGGTGCATTGATTACTTTTATAGAAGAGTCTTTAAAACATAAAGAAAATAAATATAATGGTTATGTTGAACCATTAGCTTCAATGATGGAAATAAAGACAAATAAAAATGTTTTAGCGGTATCTATTAACGCTAATGGTGAAAATAGTCATATTTCTTATCGTTTATATAATTCACATCAAGATATTGTCTTAGATAGTAATATTATTAAAAGTAATATTAAACTTCAAGATGTATTGGATGCTTTGGATACAGTTGTTTTACAAAATGAAATGATTGATGTGATTTCTATTGCTTTACCGGGTGTTATGGTTGAAGGAAATGTTTATTCAGGGATTATAGAAGGTGGTAATCATCAATTAAAAGAACGCTTAGAAAAAAGATATGAAAAAGAAATTTATTTAATTAATGATGTTAATGCCGCGGTTGTTGGTTATTATGCTTCACAAAATGAATATAAATCACTTGCTTTTTTATTTCAACCAATTGGACGTATGGCTGGAAGTGGGATTGTTGTAAATGGACAACTGGTAAGAGGAATGGATCATTTAGCAGGTGAAGTAGCATTATTACCTTTAAATCTTTCGGATGCTTATTTAACGCTAGCTAATACTCCAGAAGGTACTTTGGAGTTGGTGACTAAAAATATCATGAGTATTATTGCGATTGTGGCACCTGAAGCGATTGTTGTTTATAGTGATTTGATTTTAGATAGTCAAGATGTTAGTGATGAAATCAAAAAAGCATTAAGTCAATATCCTTTAAAAGTGTATCCACAAATTATTAAAGTAGAAAATATCTTAGAATATATATTATTAGGAGCAATGATTTTAAGTGCAAAGGAGTAAGAAAATGAATATTATTTGGCATGGACATTCATGTTTTGAAATAACAGGAAAAGATGGAACAATTGTTTTTGATCCTTATCAAGCAAATTCAGTTCCAGGATTAAATTCTTTAAAATTGAAGGCAAATCTTGTGTTGTGTTCTCATGAACATGATGATCATAATGCAAGAAATTGTGTAGAAGTAGCACCAAAAGATTTTAAAGTGACATGTATTGAAACCTATCATGACCATCATCAAGGAAGTCATCGAGGTAAAAATACGATTCATATCGTTGATTTTGAAGATCTGAAAGTTGTTCATATGGGAGATATAGGTTGTATGATGGATGATGTTTCAAAACTTAAAAACTGTGATGTCTTGATGATTCCAATCGGTGGCTATTATACAATTGATACCAAAGAAGCTTTAAAATATATTGAACGTATTCAACCACGTATTGTCATACCAATGCATTATCACAGTCATGAATTTGGTTATGATGTATTATCAACCAATGAAGAATTTATTCAACAATCATCAAATATTGTTTATGTTGATGATTATTTAGAAGTTCATAAAGAAACAAAAGGACAAACGATTGTATTTAAAAAACCAAGGAATTAATTTTCCTTGGTTTTTGTTTTGACACCCCATGTCTAAAGACAGGGGATTCTTGTTGCCTGCCAGTATTGATGGCTGACCAGTTCATTTCTAATAGGATGGGTATTTACGATTTCACGACTTAGCTTATGATCTATATCTTTCATGATACGTTGTTCTTTGTTGTTGATTTTGACAACCGCCTTTGGCTTCTTAGCTTTTTGAAATCTTTTTCTAAGATTATTGTAGTGCCTTCTTATATATTTGTTTTTTCTACCATTTCCATAAAACTTGACACTTCCATCTGGACAATAGCTTACAGCAGGACATTTGATTCCAAGATCAACACCCATGACATTATTATTTGAAGAAGCAGCATCTTCTTTGGCATCATAGACGATCTGTGCTACTAGATCATGTCCTTTTACAACAATACGCATCGTTCCTAATTTACTGGATGAAAAAATTGATTTCTGTCTTTCTGACATTTTTGTTTTGACTGATATACGTTTTGACTTTCCATTGATGATCACTGGAAAGCCAATACAGTCATCACTGATTCTAAAATTTTGATTGTTGATATAACAGCACATTTTTTTCAAAACAGGAAGTCTTACTTTAGTATTTGAATTTCTTAAAGCCTTATTATATTTTCTTATGATGGACTTGGCATCTCGAATACATTGATTACATAAGGCACTTGGAAGATTCACCTTTACATCTGCCGTTGTCATCTTTGTAATAGATTTTCCATTAGCAGCATCAAAAACAAGCTTATTGACTGTAGAAATATATTCTGACATCATTGCTTTGATCAATTCTGTCTGATATTTGTTTGGATAAAGCTTGACTGTTTCTGTTAATTGCATAGATATCACCTAAACGTTTTTTTGATCTTCAATATACTGCTTGATTACAGAAAATGGTGCACCACCTACTGTAGATACAAAATAGCTATTGGTCCATAGCGTTGGGATTCTTGATTTCAGCCAGGAAAACTCCTGTCTCAACACTCTGGAAGAATAGCCTTTGATTCTTTTAACTGCTTTGTGAATTCCATATTGTGGATCTACTTCCATAAGCAAATGTACATGATCGGGCATGATTTCCATTTCAATAATTTCGACATTCAATTGATTGCAGGTTTCTTTAATCAACTCCTTTAAGCGATCATCCACACCGTCTACAAGAACGGGACATCGATATTTTGGACAGAATACAACATGATATTTGCAGGAATAGGTCACATTATTATTCGACTTGTATTTTATGGGTATATTATACTACCAAAAGCTATCTGACGATATGATTTATCAATAAAATCTTAAAAAAAGTTGCCTTATATCTCCACAGCTGAAGTTGGGAACTTTACGAAAACATTTGGTAAATTGAGCATTTTGAACTGTAGATTTAGATTTATTTTCAACAATAAGTCTATTTTCATCTAATCCATTTGCAATCATCCATGCTGCCATTTGATCTGCTTCAGTTGCATTTGGATTATTTTTAGCAGTTCCACCACCTGTAACAGCTACATAAGCATTTGGATATTTTTGAGCACTTGCAAGTCCGTTTGCAATCTTCCAACAAGTTCATCTTTCATTGTACCATCATCATTTAAAGCAAACCCTAAAACAGTAATACATAAACTATCATCATTTGGTAAACCATCTGGTAAAACATCAACATTGACATTCATATCAGTATTGACATAATCCCAATATTCCATAATTTTTTCCCATTCTTCCCCTTTAGTTGAATTAAGAGCTTTTAATTTTTCAACTAATCTTTGAATATCTATTTTTGCTGTACTTTGATAAGTACTGTAATAGCTAATCATTTCATTAATAATATCAGTTTCGCCACTTTCACTAGCAAAAACAGGTATTGAAAAAGAAAATGATAAACATAAAAAACAACAACCGTCATAACAAATTTAAATATTTTTTTTCATAATATCTCCTCCTTGGACATATTATACATTATTTGTACCGCTTACTTTAAATGTTTAATTTATTACATAATTTTACAATTTATAAAAAAATGTTGCGGTTATCGCAACACTTTTTTATTTTTGACAGATGCCACAAGGACTGTATCCTTGTTGTTGTAATTTTTTTGAAGTTGAAGTAACTACTTCTTTATTTTGTTCGCTCATTTTTGAAACACTTGAACAATTTGGATCATGATATTTTTTATTTTTTATATTAATAACATAATTTTTACTTTTATTACTTGACTTATTATGATAATCAAATGGATCTTTTGCTTCTTTGATGCCATAAGTTGGTTCTCCTTCTCTGGCTTTTCTTGAAGTTCCATTTTGATAATCAATAGTAATACCCGGTTGTACATTATAAATGTAAACACAAAAACGAATCGTTTCATCTTCGACAGAAGCTGCTTGTAAAATCAAGCCTCTTGCTACTAATTCATCTTCTTTATATACAGGAATGGCTTCATATAAAACATGATGATTCATATTTTTAATATAATCTCTAACCTCTTCTTCAAAAGGCAACATACCTGTAACATTAAAATAACGTGTTCCCGTCATTAAATTTCTTTCTTCAGCATTTAAACCACTTAAAGCAAAACCAATTTGATGACAACGATTATATAAATATTTTGTAGAAATCAAATCATCATATCTTTGTGTTTTCCATCCTGACGGTTTAACCATTCCAATAGATTCCCTTTTATTTGTTGGAAGTGTTTCAGGACCTAAACAAGCTTGATCTTTTTGAGTACGTCCATATTCATCTAAATCATTTAATTGAATATATGTTTTTGTAGTATATTCATTTTCTTTAAAAGTAGGAATATTGTTATTGATTTCAATATATGGTTGTCCACTATATTCTTCTATTTGACTTAAAATATCTTGAACATTATTTTCATCAAAAGAAATCTGATCTGTTTCTATTTGTAATTGATTTTCTATATTTGTAATTTGATAATGTAAGGTTTCTTTAGAGTCTACATAAAATGATTTTTGAGTTTCTTCACCATCTTGTACAACTTTTAACTCATGATTTCCTTTAGTTAACTTTAACTCATAAGTTCCTGCACCTTGACTTTTTAAAGTATCAATTTGATCTTGATCAACATAAACATCTACATCCTGACTACTTGTTTGTTCTAAAGAAAGTGTTACACTTTGCTTAGAAGATGCTTTTTCTACTTGTTGATTACATCCTGTTAAAGTAAATGTCATCAATAATGAAAGCAATAATAAATAGAGTTTTTTCATCATAGTTCCTCCTTGGAGTACAAGTATATCATAAATTTATATTTTTTCTTTTCTATTTTTTTTAAATAGAAACCTATTTCAAGGTTTTATTGGATAAAATATAAAAAATAGAAAACATGATCAAATACAAAAAGTATCATGGCAATCTACTTTTAATCATTGCCAAATAAAGATTAACATATTAAAATAGTAATAAAAATATTATCTTACTTAATCAAATAATTAGAAGAAAAGAAATGATAGATACTAAAAAAATTAGAAATAAACATGGTTTTACGCTTGTTGAAATAATAGTTGTTCTTGTCATTCTTGCAATTTTAGCTGCTGTGGCTATTCCATCCGTTTTAGGATATGTAGATGAAGCAAAAAAAGCAGGTATTATACAAGAAGCACATGGGATTTATGAAGCAGCGCAAATTGCTGCTACAAAATGCTATGCAACAGATGAAGATGAATTTAAAAAACAATCAATTTTTAAATATAACTACACATTACCTGCAGATTTTCCTTATAAAAAGACAATAACAACTTCAGTTGGAAGAGTGTCTGATTCTTTAATGAGTCATGGACAAAAAGAGCCTGACAAGTATCTTAGTGATAGCTATTCTGGCGCATCATATATTGATAAAGAAATTGTAAAAAATGTATTACATTTTTTACAAAGTGAAAATAAAAATTCAGCTATTTATAAATACAAAGTACCAACTGACTGCCTCAACGGTCAATCCCTTAACGATTATAATCCTAATAAAACCAATGGATTTGCTATTAATATATTCTATAACCAACAAGATAAGATAGAAGCTATAAATTTTGCGAGAGATAATTATATGGTTACTATTTATAATGGAAAATTAAATTGTGTTAAAGGTGGTAAATCAATAAAATCAATAGAAAAGAAATAGTATAAAAAATAATTTTTATGTAAAAAAGGGGATGTTACGAAATAATTTAAAATCGTAACATCTTTTTTTGTTATAAATTCTAACTAAAAAATAGGATATTGATATCTTACCAATGATCTTTATTTCCTACTAATTAATTTCTCAACGATAATGTTTGAGGAATTATTGTAATTAGAAACAATTGCTTCTTATAGTAGAATAATTTTATTATATAGATATTTAAAATTCTTATTTTTAATATATTTTTATTTTACAAAAGAAAAGGCTGTATGAAATTAATTATTTAATTTCATAACAGCCTCTTTTTTATATGGTTTTAAATTTTTTATGATATAAGATATAAGCTACAATACTTGCAATTGCTTCAGCAATAACAAATGATAACCAAATACCTTCAATCCCCATGATATTTAATAAAATGTATGCTAATGGTACTGTAATCAATAATTGTCTAAGTAAAGAAACTATTAAAGAATATTTTCCTAAACCTAGAGCTTCAAAAACACCTGACATTAAAACTCCAAAAGATGAAACAATAAAACTTAAAGATAAAATTCTAAGCCCTGTTTCTCCTATTTCTAACATGCCACTGCTTGCATTAAATAAAGAAAGTAAAACATTTGGAACTATAAAGAATAATAATGTTCCTGCTCCTAAAATAGCAGCAATGACCAAACCAGATACTTTTAAAATTTGATGCATTCTTTCTTTTAACTTAGCCCCATAATTATAACTCATCAAAGGTCTCATCCCTTGTACAATTCCTGATGTTGGCATATAAATAAATGTTTGTAACTTATAATAAACCCCGAAGAAAGCAACTGCACTTTGTGAAATAGATGAAAGTATACCATTTAATAAAGAAACAAGAACAGATGGTAAGCACATCATCACACTTGAAGGAATAGCTATACTATAAAGTTGAGAAATAACATGAAAATCTACTCTGAATTTCTTAAATGAAATATGAAGATGTGTATTGTATTTTTTAAATAAGACAAATGCTAAAGAAGCTGCTGAAAATTGACCAATTACTGTCGCAATAGCTGCTCCAGCAACACCAAAAGCAGGTAATCCAAAATAACCAAAAATCAAGATTGGATCTAAAATAATATTAATAACAGCTCCAAAGATTTGCATGATCATGGGCATCATCATGTTTCCAGTTGCTTGAAACATCTTTTCAATAGCTAGATGAATAAATTGACCAATAACTAATGAGACAACAATCATTCCATATTGCATTCCATAGTTAATTACATTTTGATTTGTTGTAAACATATTTAAAAATGGTCGAATAAAAAATAAACCAATAATTAAAAATAATAAAGAATGTGCAAGTGACATCACAATTCCTTGAGTTGCATAATAAGATGCCTTATTATCATCTTTAGCTCCTAAATGTCTTGCAATAAAGGCATTCATCGCAATCCCTATTCCACAAGAAATAGCTAATGATAAATTTTGTAAAGGGAAAATCAATGATACTGCTGTTAAAGCTTCTTCTCCAAGTTGAGAAACAAAGATACTATCTATAATATTATATAATGATTGAATCAACATTGAAATCATTGGCGGAATCGCCATTGACATTAATAAAGGAAATACAGGCTTGTATTCCATTGGGTTTCTATTTTCCATATAAGTCTCCTTTCCATAAAAAAAGCTATAGATGTCTATTTATGATCAGAAATAGAGAAATCTATAGCTTACCTAAGCAATATTCAATTTGCATGTCTATATTAATAAATATCTTTATCTTTGTCAATTGTTTTAAGCAGAAATTAATTCTTGATCCAAAGCTTCTAAAGCCATAATAGCATCCCAACAGAAACTTTCTTTACCAACATATTCATCAAAATGATTACGTTTAAATTGAATCATCACTTCTTCTTGAACACCACTGAATTTAATGATACAGTTTTGTGCTTTTAAACGATCAACGATATCAAAGAATTCATGAATTCCTGAATCATCAATAGAAGGAACACCTCTCATTGAAAAAACAATAGCTTCTAATGAATCATCTAATTCATCTAAAACATGTGTCATTTGTTCTTGTGTCCCAAAAAAAATAGGACCACTTAAATACATAATTCTTGTTTTTTGATGATGATGTTTTAAATCTTTTCCTACACGATCTTTATCAATATCACGTACTTCTATATGTAAATGAGAATTATTTAAAACAAATAAGATAATTGAAACCATGACTCCAATAACAATCGCAACAGTTAAATCAAAAACAACAGTCGCACACATTGTAATTAAATATTGTGAAATATTTGTTTTAACTCTATTATGAAATAATGTTTTAATTTCTTGCCAATCGTTCATACGCCAAGCAGTAACCATTAAAACACCAGCAAGTGCAGATAAAGGTATACGTGACATAAGTGAACCAAGTAAAAACATCGAAATCAAAATAACAATTGAATGGAAGACACTGACTAATCTTGTTTTTCCACCTGCTTTAATAGCTACAGATGTTCTAGCAATCGCAGCTGTTGCAGGAACGCCACCAAATAATGGAATCAACATATTTCCAATACCCTGTGCCATTAATTCACGATCAGCATTTAATTTTTCATTTTTCATTTTACCAGCACTTGCTCCACATAAAAGTGATTCAATCATTCCAAGTGCAGCAATACTTAAAGCAGGTAGCATCAATTGTGTAATTGTACTTAAATGTAATGAAGAAAAGGATAATCTTGCTTCTGGAAACAAAGTACTTGGAATAGTCCCTACTTCATGAACCGGTAAATTTAAACATAATTGACAAATTAAAGCAATAATAATCCCTGCTAATGATGAAGGACAATATTCTCCCCATTTTTTAGGCCAAATAAGCATAATCACAACAACTAAAATTCCAAAGAAAACAGTTGGTAATGATACTGGAAAACCTAATTTTAAATATGAAAACAGTTTTTCTAAAGCACTTGAACCAACAGATGTTGCCCCAAAGAAATTATCAATTTGTCCTAATGCAATAATGATTGCAATTCCACTTGTAAAACCAGTAATAACACTAGTTGGAATAAAAGAAACAATTTTTCCAAACTTAAATAATGAAGCAATAATCAACATACATCCAGATAAAAAGCTTGCGATGAAGACACCTTGTAAACCATATGTTGTTGAAAGTCCAATTAAAATAGCTGACATAGCACCTGTTGGTCCAGAGATTTGGTAACTTGCTCCCGATAAAACACCAATCACTAAACCAGCAATAATCGCTGTAATTAACCCAGCACCTGCATCAGCCCCACTACTTACACCAAACGCTAAGGCAAGTGGTAAAGCAACAGCAGCTACTGTTAAACCAGCTAAGATATCTTGTAAAAGAGTTTGCATGTTATAACCTTTAAACTCATTTTTCAAGTCTCTTATATAATCTTTAAACATAAAATCCCCCTTTTTTACCCCGTGTCATTATACACATTAAACTGTCTTTTGTTAAGTTTATGTAGAAATAATCCTATTAAAATTATAATAATAAATAGGTTATAGCGATTTAATTCGTTATAACCTATTTTCATTAATGAATGATTTTTAAAACATCTTCTTCACTATTGATGTTAAAGATATTTAATGTAAGTTCATTCAATTTTTCTAGCGATGTTGTTGTAAGTCTTTCTTCTAAAGGATTTGATAAAGTTC
>ERZ857998.2468-NODE-2468-length-17216-cov-12.341006_pt1 | contig 17216 bp, 15 predicted proteins | sample MGYA00519954_ERZ857998 | MGnify/ENA primary metagenome ERZ857998 (study PRJEB31778, sample SAMEA3449424) | human gut metagenome | biome: human gut; feature: human-associated habitat; material: faeces | place: United Kingdom | collected 2010/2012 ...
CTACATCGGGATGCAGAGCTCAGTGCCGACTAACATGTTGTACGGGTCGATATGCGGGTTCGCGCGCATGAGCGCGTCGAGCTTGACATTGTGCATTTTGGCGATTAAGTACAGGGTGTCTCCGGCTTTGACGGTATGTTTTTTCGTGCAGCTTTCCGGCGCGGCCGGCAGCTGATCCGCGGTTCCCGGAATGCAGAGCCTTGTGCCGATCTGCAGATTATATGGATTTTCGATACCGTTGACTTTCATCAGCAGGCTGACCGGCAGCTCGTATTTTTCGGCAATCGAGTACAGCGTATCCCCTTCACTGACTGTATAGACATCAATGCAGTACAAGCAGTTTTTCATGTATTCTCCACCTCTCTTGATTTGCGCGTCTGCCTGTGGCAAACCGCAGTCTTTTACCTTATATATATTTTGCGCTATTGAAAAATGTGCATGAATTTTGCGTGAGGCGTGGAATTTATTCCGCATACCGGGGCCAAAAGCACGTAAAAAACGGCAGATGATGAAACGAAAAAACGCTTAAATCACTGCCGTTTTTAGGATGAGCGCCATGCGCGCATAGAAATCTCAGATTTGATTTTCATTATACGCATTTTGCTTCGCGAGAAGCGACGCTCTTGTGGTTAGAAGAAGTACGCCCAGGCGAGGAAACCAAGACAGGCGATGATGCCGACATACAACGTGATGATGACCAGATAGCCCATGATGTTGCGGGCGGATAAGCCTGCGATACCCAGAGCCGGAAGCGCCCAGAACGGCTGGATCATATTCGTCCATTGGTCACCCCATGCAATCGCCATCGCTGCACGCCCATACTCGATTCCCATTTCGGTCGCCGCAGGCATGACAATCGGAGCCTGCACTGCCCACTGGCCGCCGCCGGACGGAACGAAGAAGTTAATAATACCTGCAGACAGGAACGTTAGCAGTGGGAAAGTGTATTCATTGGAAATCCTTACAGAAAAGTCCGCGATGATTGCCGCAAGCGAAATACCTGTTTCCGGATTTTTCGCGACCATCAGTCCCATAATACCCGCATAGAATGGGAACTGGAGCAGGATTCCCGCAGCACCGCTGGCTGCGCCGGTAATCGCGTCAACATATTTGCGCAGATCGCCGTGGAGCAGGATGCCAAGCGCCAAAAAAATGAGGTTGACGATGTTCAGCGACAGATTAAAACCGTTCATCGCGAAGTTATAAACGATATAGCTGAACGCGAGCAGCAGGGTGATGAACCATAAGACCTTGCTGTGCTCAATCTTTTCCGCCGGCGTATCAATCGTGTAGGTTTTTTCTTTTTCCTCCACAAGCAGGGCGGGATCAACGAGAATCGTGTGTTCAGAAGCCGGGTGCATCGCGTAGTTGACGAGGGGCATCGTGATCAGAATCAACAGACACATACCGAGGTTGACCGGATGAAAAATGGTCTCCGCGGTGCTGACTTGATAAGTAACGTCTAAAATCGTGGTTCCTTTTTCAGAACCGAGCTGCAGCGGAATGGAGCCGGAAAGACCCGCGTGCCAGATGACAAAGCCGGAGTAAGCGGACGCAATCAGCAGCGGATAGTCCACGTCTTTTGCATGCTTCGCGATTTCCTTGGCGAGCAGCGCACCCGCGATCAGACCAAAGCCCCAGTTCAGCCAGCAGCAGATGGTAGAAACGAAAGTCACGATCAGAATCGCGCGCATTTTTGTCGTGGCAGTGCGAGCAATCATACCCAGACCTTTTTTGCAGATGGATGCGGAGGCCATTGCGGAACCCAGCACCAAAACCAGTGCCATCTGCATGGAGAAAGCGAGCAGTCCCCAGATACCCGCATCGTTACCCCAGGCTGAGAGCATTTGAATCGGACCCTGTTTGGTTCCGAGCATGCCGCCGATAAAAACGATAATAGTCAGGATGATGGCGAATAAGAACGGATCCGGCAGCCACCGGTTCACAACTCTTACGCAAGCGTTTGTAAATCTCTTAAACATAAAATCACCTCGAAAAAATGATAGGAAGGGTACCTTTGTCAAGCAAAGGTATAAAAAACCGGTACACGTTAGCTTTCAATGAAAAAACCACCATGTATTCCGTATACAGTGTATTGACTTGTTAAAACGATGTCAAGCGGTCAGATGAAACCTTAGCGTGGTGTTAACAAAAAAATAACAAACTTTTTGACCGCGTAATTCCGACATGCACGCGAGCCTGTCTGCAGAGCGGAATGACTGTTTGGTATCGCAGAGCATTTATCAGATCATTTATTCCATACTCAGAAGCGAGTATGAAACCGGAGGAGATCATTAAAGTTTCCAACGGCGCACAGACGGAATTTTCTCGAAAACTTCACATGGCTTTCGCTTTCTTTGTATACAGAAATATGATAGAATGAAAGAATCAAGCGAAAGGAAACGTTAGTATGAGAGAAAAATTCTCTAATTTTTTTAGAAATGTCAATCCGGTCATCTTGATCCTGCTGATCATTATGGCTGTGGAGTCCATGATGGAAAATCATATGTCCGTCGGAGAGTGGCTTTATACCAAGCTGCTGATCCTGCCGGGCATCATTATCGGTTTGTCTTTTCACGAAGCGGCGCACGCGCTTGTTTCGTATAAGCTCGGCGATCCGACCCCCAAGCTGCAGGGCAGAGTGACCCTCAATCCGTTGGCGCATATTGACCCCATCGGGTTTATCACGCTGCTGTTTATCGGTTTCGGCTGGGGCGTCCCGGTAGAGATCGATCCGAGATATTATAAAAATCGCAGAGGCGGAGAGCTGCTGGTTTCGCTGGCAGGCGTGACGACAAACCTGATTATGGCAGTTGTATTCGCGCTGCTTTTCCGCTTGGCAGCGAATACGATGAGTTATGATTTTTATCAAGGGGCAGGGCAGATTTTACTGCAGCTGATGCTTTATGTGGTCTATATCAATCTGGTTCTGATGATATTTAATCTGATCCCGGTACCGCCGCTGGACGGTTTCGGCGTTGTGACACAGATCTTCCATTTGGAGCGTTACGACTGGTATTGGAAAATCTATCAGTACGGACAACCGATCCTGCTGGTTCTGATCATTTTTAATATTCCGTCGAAGATTATCAGTCCGGCTTGTGACGCGCTGCTGAATCTGCTGTTGGGATAAATCTTTGAGATTTCAAAACGAGGAAAAGAACCTTTGTTCTTTTTTAAAAAATATGTTAGAATAAAATAACCAAGAGAAAAGGAGCCGGGCGGCTGAGCTGAATTTCAAAAGGTCCGTATGGATTTGGAGAAAGGAGGCGGTGAGAATGGGAGTTACCATTACGCTTAAGCGTATTCGAATTACGATTTCGAGCAAAGCAGTCGGTTCTTGCGAATCAGTCATCGCGGATGCTCGACTTCTTCGAGAACCGTTGCATAAGGAGTTTCCATCGTTTTTTAAAACGAGGACAACTCCATTAAAAAAAGCCGCTCCTGCTAGCACCAAGAGCGGCAAGGCTGCAAAGCCTACCACTTAAAGGCGAAGCCGCAAGGCTTCTTCTCTTGGTCCTAGTTTATCATATAAAATGTATAAATACAAGGAAAAAATGAAGATTCTGATTGTAGAAGATGATAAAACCTTAAATAACGGCATTGCGATGACGCTGGGCGGTTATGAGATCGTGCAGGCCTATCATCTGGCAGAGGCACGCCGCTTGCTTGCGGACAGTCACCCTGACCTTGTGCTGCTGGATATCAATCTGCCGGATGGCAGCGGGCTGGATTTTTGCCGTGAATTAAAAAAAGACAGCGAGGTACCGGTGATTTTTCTGACTGCCAACGATATGGAGATCGATGTGGTCGCGGGCTTGGAAAGCGGTGCTTCCGACTATATTACCAAGCCGTTTTCCCTGGCGATCCTGCGGGCGCGCGTGGCGGCGGTTCTGCGCGACCGGGAGGTCGGAAACCATAGTGGGGATACAAGCTTGCGGGTACAGATAAGCGGCGAAGAGAATGCCGGTCAGGAATGCAGCATAGGAAACGGCAGTACAAAGAAAAACAACGCATGGCAGTACAGCGACAGCGTGTTCGATTTTGACTTCGAAGCGATGTGTTTTACAGCTGCTGGCGATCGGGTCGAGCTGTCTAAGACAGAGCAGAGACTGCTGCGAATTTTGGTCACAAACCGCGGACAGACGTTGCGGCGGGAATATCTGCTCGCGCGCATTTGGCCGGACGGTACGGAATATGTGGACGCCAATGCGTTATCGGTCACCATGCGCAGATTGCGTGAAAAGCTGCCGGGGATTCCGGTGCGGACGGTTTACGGCATCGGCTATGTCTGGGAAGAAAGGACGCAGGAACCATGACGAGCACGATTATTTTAGCGTTGATAACGGCAGTAGCTTTGTCTGCTGCTTTCTTTGTATATCATAAAGTTTCCGGGGCGCTGCAAAAGATGGATGAAATGCTGGATGCGGCAATTGACGGCAGCTTCGCGGAGCATGATTTTTCGGAGCAGCAATTATCCAAACTGGAATCGAAGATGTACCGCTATTTGTCAAAACAGGAAGCACAGAAACGCGCGCTGGAAACGGAACGGGAAAATATCAACCGCCTGATCGGCGACATTTCGCATCAGACCCAGACTCCGCTTGCAAACGTGCTGCTGTATACGCAGCTGCTCGCGGAATCGGAAACGCTCGGCGCTCACGAGCGGGAGCTGGCAGGGAAAACCGCGGTACAGGCAGAGAAACTTTCTTTTTTGATTGCTTCTTTGGTCAAGACCTCCAGACTGGAAAACCATGTGATTCAGCTACGTCCGCAGCGCGGCGATATTGGACAGCTGCTTGCAGAGCTTTACGAAACCTATGCGGGAAAGGCGGCGGCAGCAGGCAGAACGCTCGAATTGGTGCAGCCGGAGCATGCGCTTTCTGCCCGCTTTGACCGTAAATGGACGCTGGAAGCGGTCGGGAATCTTATCGATAATGCGATCAAATATACGGAGACGGGTGGTCATATACGGCTTACAGCAGCCGCTTACGAAATGTTTGTGCGTATTGATGTGACAGATAACGGCATGGGAATCGCAGAGGAAGAGCAGGCACAGATCTTCGGGAGATTTTACCGTTCGCAGACAGTTTCTGATGAAAAGGGCGTGGGTATCGGGCTCTATCTTGCCCGGGAAATCATCGAAAAAGAGGACGGCTATCTGCGTCTGCAATCGAAGCCGGGCGCGGGCAGCTGCTTTTCGGTTTTCCTGCCGAAATAACGTCTTTTGAATAAAAAGAACGCTTGTTCTTTTTGGGGAAATATGTTAGAATAAAAGAGCCAAGAGAATAGAAGCCGAGCGGCTGAGCCTTTCAAAAGGGGAATGCGGAAGCGAGAACCCTGCAGAAAGGAGTTTTGCGAATGCGTATTACGATCACACTGTCAAAAGGTGTATTGCGGATTACGATTTCAAAAAATAAGAAGACCGCCACGGCTGAACCCCGGTAGCGGTCAATCGTAACCACGGCTCAGCCCTAAGGCTTCACCTCTTGGCTCTATGATATCACGTTGGCAAAAAAAATGCAAGCTGTTTTCAATTCTTTCAATCCTGTAAGAATTGAAATGCGGCGCGGAAAGTTTTGAGAAAGATTCTTCTGATAAGATAGATGTATGAATCCGGGGGAAAGCTCCCGGTCATACATTTTTTCTTGAAAGGGGATTATGATGCGTATATTAAAAACAACGGACCTCAAAAAGTACTACGGCAGCGGGGATGCCATGGTGCGGGCGCTGGACGGCGTCAATCTTAGCGTTGAGGAGGGCGAATTCGCAGCGATCGTCGGCACCTCCGGCAGCGGTAAGTCGACCCTGCTGCATATGATGGGCGGGCTGGACAGACCGACTTCCGGCAGTGTGGAGGTCGCGGGACAGAAGATCTTTGAACTCACGGATGATGCGCTGACGATCTTCCGGCGGCGCAAGATCGGTTTTGTCTTCCAGAGCTTCAATCTGGTGCCGGTGCTGAACGTCTATGAAAATATCGTGCTGCCGATCGAGCTGGACGGCGGGCGGATCGATACCGCGCATGTGGACCGTATCATCGAAACGTTAGGTTTAAGCGAAAAGATCCATAATCTGCCGGGACAGCTTTCCGGCGGACAGCAGCAGCGCGTGGCGATCGCGAGAGCGCTGGCAACCAAACCGGCGATTCTTCTGGCAGACGAGCCGACCGGAAACCTGGACAGCAAAACCAGTCTGGACGTGCTGGGGCTGCTCAAGGTCAGCGGACAAAAATTCAGCCAAACCATCGTTATGATCACGCACAACGAAGAAATCGCGCAAATGGCAGACCGGATCATTCGCATCGAAGACGGCAGAATCGCAGGTGAGCACGATGTTTCGCGTTAAGAACAGCCGGTGCATCAGCCGGATCTCAAGGCGCAGTCTGGCAAGCGGCAGAACAAGGAATCTGATCGCCATTCTCGCAATCATGCTGACCGCCATTCTGTTTACCACCCTCTTCACCATCGCGGGTGGGATGCTGGACACAATACAGATGCAGACCGCCAGACAGGTGGGCACTTCCTCTCACGCGGGATTTAAATATCTGACATGGGAGCAGTACGAAAAGGTTGCGGCAGACCCGAAGGTCAAAGACATCTCTTATGATATTTTTGTCGGTTTCGGAGAAAATCCGGAATTCGCCAAGATGCATACAGAAATCCGCTATACCGAGGCCAAAAATGCGGAGTGGGCGTTCTGCCTGCCGACGACCGGAAGGCTGCCGGAAAGCGGCATGGAAGCAGCGGTTTCCGAATCCATTCTCGACGCGCTCGGCGTTCCGCACGAGCTGGGCGTGCAGATACCATTGGAATTTTCTGTACGAGGAAAAAAATATCGAGAAACTTTTACGGTATGCGGGTTCTGGAAGCAGGATATTGTGTCAGGCTCCAACAATATCTATCTGTCACGCGATTACGTGAATCAAGTTGCGCCGATTTGGCATGACGGTGATGCAGTCGTAAAGCAATCACCGAACATAGATGAGATGGGAGGCTGTGTCAATCCATCTATCTGGTTTGCAGACAGCTGGGATATCGAAGGCAAGGTAGAGGCACTGAAAGCACGCTGTGGATTTGACAGCTCTGTTAACGACGGTGTGAACTGGGCGTATGCCGGATCGGAAATGGATGCGCAGAGCATTCTGCTGGTTGCGGGTCTGCTGCTATTGATCGGATTTTCCGGCTATCTGATTATTTACAATATCTTTTACATTTCTGTTGCGGCGGATATTCATTTTTACGGACTGCTCAAGACCATCGGCACCACGCGCAGGCAGCTTGCCGGCATTGTCCGCAGACAGGCGTATCTTCTGTGCGTAGTTGGGATACCCGCCGGACTTTTTGCCGGATATTTTATCGCGGTATGGCTCATGCCGTTCATTATGAAAAACACGACTTTCGCGAACGATTTTACGATTTCGCCGAACCCTTGGGTTTTCGCGGGAAGCGCGGTCTTTGCTTTTCTGACTGTCTGGATCAGCTGTATCCGGCCATGCAGACTGCTGGCAAAGATCTCACCGGTAGAGGCCGTAAAATACGCGGAGGCGCGTTCGGCGCAGCCTTTCAAAACAGGGAAAAAACGGAAGCCTGTGTCCGCAAAGAAAACGCAGCGCGTCACGCCTTTTGCAATGGCTTGGCAGAACATGAAACGAAACAGGAAAAAAACTATTTCCGTAGTTCTTTCCCTAACGCTTTCGCTGGTATTACTGCAGGCAACCGTGACCATCACCGATGGATACGATCTGGACAAATATTTGCATGAAAAGGCTGTGGCGGATCTGATGCTCACGGATAGTCGCATTCTGACCTCCATGGGAGAGGCGGAATTTGATGATATTACACCGCAGGTCAGGAAGGATGTGGAAAGCCTCGATGGTGTCACGGAAACCGGCAGCGTGTATATGCGGGAGATCCGGCATCATATGGATGATGCGCACGTGAAGCGTGTGCGGGAGGCAATCGCGCAATATGGGCAGGATATGCCGGCGGTCCTGACAGAACAGGCCGAGAGTTATCTTGAGCAAAACGAGATGATCGGGCATATTTACGGTGTTGACGGCATTGCGGAAGATAAAATGGAGATCGCCGGCAAAGAAAACGGAGATTTTGACCGGGAAAAATTCGCAAGCGGAGACTATGTGATCGTCACAGCTTTTACGGATATCGGAGACGGAGAATTTTATCACATCGGAGAAAAAGTCACGATCGACTTCGAAAGCGGCAGGAGCAAGACATATGAAGTACTTGCGATCGGCGATGTCCCATATGCGCTCGGACCGCAGCACGGCCATGGTGTAGCTATTTACTTCACCCTGCCTGCGGAGGAGTTCGTCCGGCAGACCGGCGAGACATCCGCGATGAGCATTGCGTGCAATTTTACCGAGGCGGGCGAGGCGAAAGCTGAAGCCTGGGTAAAAACCTACTGTGAAGAAAAGCACCCGAAGCTTTCGTATGTATCGAAATCCACGATACAAGGAGAATTTGACAATCTCACGCAGATGACCATGGTGGTGGGCGGCATTCTGAGCTTTATCCTGGGATTGATCGGCATTTTGAATTTCATCAATACCATGATCACATCGATTCAGGCGCGCAAGAATGAACTTGCGGTGCTGCAGGCCGTCGGCATGACCGGAAAACAGCTGCGGCAGATGCTGACGGGAGAGGGACTCTGTTATATCCTGCTTACAACAGGCATGACGCTGACGGTCGGAAACCTGCTTGTTTACGCGATTGTCAAGGCATATACCGCACAGATGTGGATGTTTACTTATCATTTTGTGATTTGGCCGATTCTGGCAGCCGTTCCGGCTATGCTGCTGATCGGACTGGTGATCTCGGCAGCTTGCTGCAGTATCCTGCGTAAACGAAGCATCATCGAGCGGCTGCGCGCGGAGTAGGCGCTTGCCTGCCACCGGGACTATGCAGCTTATCCTTAAAAAAGAAAGGCAAAAGACAAGCTTTTAGGACAAAAAGTGTGCATAACGACAAAAAAAGCAGCAGGAGTCAATTGCATCGCTCCTGCTGCACCATAAAAGCAATATCTACAATTTTGCAACTTCCTCGGCACAAAGCCCAGTTGCCTTGATAATTTCATTCGTATCCATACCGAGGTCTTTCAGATTTTTTGCAATCTCGCGCTGCTTCTGCGCGGCACCCTCCGCCAACCCCTGTCTGTGGCCCTCTTTGCGCCCATCTTCGCGTAAAGATGCCTGATCATGCTGATACATCATGCGGCACTCTGCCCATGCAGCCTCGCGTTCTTCCTTCGTTGCATGCCGATACAAGTTTTCTGCCATGATGATGCCCTCCTCGCTCTCACATATTTCCTGTACAGAGTCTTTGTAGTTTTCATCATTGGCATACCTGAGATAAACTGCAAGTTTTTCAATTTGCGTCATTTCCTCGACAGGCTTTTGCGGGTCAACTTTTCCGAGTTCGAGAAAATGAAATGCAAGACGGTCAGACAAGAGAAGTCCTGTCTTTTGTTCTCGTACATCGAAAATGCTGTGACATCCGATCTCTTTCGGAAAGAGTTTGTTCTGGATGATGGATACTACAATGCTCTTTTTCATCATATCATAAGATTCTCCGGATTTCAATGAGGAATTGACGAGTCTGCCGCCGTAGAACAGGGTGCGGCAGCGATAGTCGGCAAGGTTGGAGACCTGCATTTCAATGGTCAGAAGCTCGCCGGAATCGGCTTTCGCTTTGATATCCATGACGCTCTCTTTATCCAGTATCCAGTCACCCAAATCAATCGGATTGGTGATTTCAATGTGACGAATCGGGTCATTTTTTCGCTCAAGGATAATGTTCAGCAGACCGATGAGTGCCGCGCGTGATTCCTCGGTATCGCTTCCGTAGATGCGGTGAAAGACATAGTCGTTATAAAGCGGCATACGCGAGCGGTAGGTATCGGTGTAGAGTTTTGTAATTTCTTCATTACTTGTTAAGTTCTTCTTTTTCATCGAGTTCTCCTTTTACAAATGCTGCGGAGAATGGATCCATTCGAGATAATAGGAATTCCTGTAAAACCATTCTAAAACAAACAAGAAGAAAATGCAAGGAAAAGCATGGAAAACATGGAGGAAAATTTTTCGACAAAATTCGACAAAAATGCAAAATACCTTTTATTTTTAATCAAATGAATGAGATAGCGCTTTGGCCGATCCATGCAATCAACGGTGTATCCCCATATGATTCAATCCAAGAGAGTAGGAACAAGTCCAGTCTTAAAAGCATTTTCGAGTTAGGCGAATTACTGGCAGCTAGGATTACACGTATGTTATTAGCACTCTGTTAAAAAGAGTGCTAAATTTTTCTTTACATGGCGTTTGAATGGGTGTAAAATGGGTATATACAGAGTTGTGAGGGTATGCTAAGCATGTCCGAATCTGAAAAAATGAATGAAATTGGATAAAAATGTTTATGTTTTGATGAAACAGGGGTGATGATATGAACATTGAAAAATATACGCAGAACGCGCAACAGGCTGTTATGGACTGTCAGAATATCGCGATTTCCGAGGGACATCAAATGCTGGATGGGGAACATCTGCACATGGCGCTTCTGATGCAGAAGGACGGATTGATCCCGAAGCTGCTCAAGTACATGAATGTGGACGCGACCGCAATGATTGCTGATGTTGAGGAGGAACTGGAAAAGCTGCCGAAGGTATCCGGCAACGCGGACAATATGTATTCTTCCAGAAGACTTTCTCAGCTTTTGATGAGAGCAGAGAAAATCGCGGAGGAATTCAAGGATGAATATGTCAGCGTAGAGCATTTATACCTGGCGCTGCTGGAGGAAAAGGGTACGCCGAGTGCGAAAATTTTCTCGAAATACAATATCAACAAGAATAAATTCTTAGAGGCGCTGTCCAAGGTCAGAGGCAATCAGAGAGTGACGAGCCAAAATCCGGAGGACAATTACGATGCTTTGAATAAATACGGTCGCGATCTGGTGGAAATGGCCAGAGAGGGTAAGCTGGATCCGGTTATCGGTCGTGACGCTGAGATTCGTCACGCGATTCAGATCCTTTCCAGAAGAACCAAGAACAATCCGGTGCTGATCGGAGAACCGGGCGTCGGTAAAACCGCAGTTGTAGAGGGCTTGGCACAGCGTATTTTGAACGGAGACGTACCGGAAGGTCTGAAGGACAAGACCATTTTCGCGCTGGATATGGGCGCTTTGATCGCGGGCGCGAAGTTTCGGGGTGAGTTTGAGGAAAGACTGAAAGCAGTCTTAAACGAGGTTGAAAAATCAGAGGGCAGGATCATTCTGTTCATCGATGAGATTCACAATATCGTCGGCGCGGGCAGAACCGAGGGTTCCATGGACGCAGGCAACCTGCTGAAGCCGAAACTGGCCAGAGGCGAGCTGCACTGCATCGGCGCCACCACCTTGGACGAATATCGTAAATATATTGAAAAAGACGCTGCACTCGAAAGAAGATTCCAGAAGGTGCTGGTTGATCAGCCGTCAGTTGAGGATACCATTTCAATTCTCAGAGGGCTCAAAGAGCGTTTTGAAATCCACCATGGTGTCAGAATTACGGACGGCGCGCTGATCGCCTGCGCAACGCTTTCAGACCGTTATATCAGCGATCGGTTCCTGCCGGATAAAGCCATCGACCTGATGGACGAGGCAGCCGCAAGGATCCGTACTGAAATTGACAGTATGCCTGCGGAGCTGGACGAGATCTCGAGAAAGATCATGCAGCTTGAAATCGAAAAGCAGGCACTCGGCAAGGAAACCGACAAGGCTTCCGCCGCAAGACTTGCGACACTCGAAAAAGAGCTGGCGGCGCTGAAGGAAGAAGACGCTTCCATGAGAGCGCAGTGGGAAAATGAGAAAAAAGCGATTTCGGAAGTCAAAGGAACCAAACAGCAGATTGAAGAAGTCAAACACCAGATGGAAGAGGCGGAGAGAAATTACGACCTCGAAAAGCTGGCACAGTTAAAATACGGTACATTGCCGGAGCTGGAAAAGAAGCTCGAAGAAGAAAAGCAGAAGGCTGACAGCGTAGACGGCGGAGAAGCAAGACTCTTAAAAGAGGAAGTCAACGAGGAAGAAATCGCGGAGGTTATTTCTTCGTGGACGGGCATTCCGGTCAGCAAACTGGTCGAAACAGAGCGTGAAAAACTTCTGAAACTGCCGGAGATTCTGCATCAAAGAGTAGTTGGTCAGAATGAAGCGGTTACAGCGGTCTCTGAAGCGATCCTGCGGGCAAGAGCAGGACTCAAAGACGAGAACAGACCGATCGGTTCGTTTATTTTCCTGGGTCCTACGGGTGTCGGTAAGACCGAACTGGCAAAAGCGTTGTCTGAATCCTTGTTTGATACTGAACGGAATATGATTCGTATCGATATGTCAGAGTATATGGAGAAACACTCGGTATCCAGACTGGTCGGAGCGCCTCCTGGATATGTCGGCTACGACGAGGGCGGACAACTGACCGAAGCAGTCAGACGGAAACCGTACAGTGTCATTTTGTTCGATGAAATTGAAAAGGCGCACCCGGATGTCTTCAACATCCTGCTGCAGCTTTTGGACGACGGCCGTCTGACAGACAATCAGGGAAGAACCGTAGATTTCAAGAATACGATTGTCATTATGACCTCCAACATCGGAAGCAGCGAGCTGATTGAGAACATGAATCAGGAGGGCTATATTCCGGAGGAGGTAAAGGAAAAGGTAACCGGAGAACTGAAGAACTACTTCAGACCGGAATTCCTCAACCGTGTGGACGATATCATCGTATTCAGCGCGTTGACTTTGGAACAGGTTAAGAAGATCATCGACCTTGCGTTCAAGGGTATCGAAAAGAGATTGGCTGACAGAGAAATGAAGCTGACCATGACCGATGCGGCCAAGGAGCTGATCGCCAAAGAGTCTTACGATCCGCAGTACGGCGCAAGACCGATCAAACGTTATCTGCAGAAGCACGTAGAAAACGAATTGGCGTCCATGATCATCCGCGGCGACTTGCTGGATGGCGGCAGCGTGACCATCGACAGTGACGGCACGAATTTGACGTTCAAGGCGTAATGCCATCGTGAAGGCTGTGAAATGTGAGTTTCACAGCCTTTTTGTCGTGCATTTTAGAAACAGGCATGTTATAATGTCCTTGTCACAGCGAGGCCGAGTCGAAAGACGAGAGCAGAGCTGATGAAAGACAGATGCCCGAGCGAAGGCGAGGCCGAGTCGAAAGACGAGAGCAGAGCCGCTCAGCGTCCGGGCGAATGTCCTTGTCACAGCGAATAGGAAAAGGAGAATCGGGATGATTTTAACAATCGATATCGGGAATACAAACATATTACTTGGATGTTTCAAAGGAAACGAATTGGTATTCCGCGAGCGTATTTCCAGCAAACGGGAAGCGACGGATCTGGAATATGCAGCGATGATCAAAACCGCGTTGGATATGTACACGCTGACTCCACAACAGATTGATGGGGCAATCATGGCATCGGTCGTGCCGACGATCACTAACACGCTGAAACGCGCGATCGAAAAACTGATTGGTATCGAGACGCTTGTGGTGGGTCCCGGGATTAAAAGCGGGCTGAGCATCCGCATCGATAACCCCGCACAGCTCGGCAGTGACTTAGTGGCGGAGGCTGTCGGCGCCCTGCAGGAGTATCCACTGCCGCAGATCATCATCGATATGGGAACAGCCACGACATTTTCCGTCATCGACCAACACGGCTTCTATGTGGGCGGTATGATCACAGCCGGCATGGCCATCTCCGCGGAGGCGCTGGTTCGATCGACCTCGCAGCTCTCGAAGGTTGATTTCGAAAAGCCGAAAAAACTGATTGGTACTAACACCGTTGACTGTGTCAAAAGCGGACTGCTGTATGCGACGGCTTGCAGCATTGACGGCATGGCAGAACGCATCGAAGCAGAGTTGGGACAGCCATGTACTGTGATTATCACAGGCGGACTTGCCGGCGTAATTAAGCCTTTATGCAAACGGGGAATGATCTTAGATGAAGACCTGATCCTAAAGGGTCTGCTGCACATTTATCATAAGAATTGCCGATAAATGGGGAACGAAAGTGATAATTATCCGGAAAACTTGCTTTTTTTCAGAAAATATATTAAAATATTCTTCTGTGATTTGTTCATAGAAGATTATTTTTTATGAGGGACATGTCACATGTGACGACAGAACGGAGAAAAATTTATGGGCTTTTTTGAAATTTTTATGATCGGTGTGGGGCTGTCCATGGATGCTTTTGCAGTTGCGATCTGCAAGGGATTGAACATGCATAGGTTAGATCAGATGCAAACTTTGGTCATTGCCTTGTTCTTTGGAGGATTTCAGGCCTTGATGCCGTTTTTGGGCTGGCTGCTCGGCAGGCAGTTTGAAGCCTATATTACAAGCTTTGACCACTGGATCGCATTCGCTTTGCTGACTTTTATCGGCGGCAGGATGATCTGGGAGGTTGTCCGAAAAAAAGAAGACGCGCCGAACAGCGCTTCCGGCGGACAGAAGCTGGATATCAAAGAGCTTCTCATCCTCGCGATCGCGACCAGTATTGACGCGCTGGCGGTCGGCATTTCGTTCGCTTTCCTGCAGGTGCGGATCGCAGCTGCCATCACGCTGATCGGCTGCACGACCTTTGTGCTTTCCGCGGCAGGCGTATGCGTCGGGCATAAGTTCGGCGCGAAGTATGAGGACAAGGCGACCTTGGCCGGCGGCATCATTTTGATTCTGATCGGTGTGAAAATTCTGTTGGAGCATTTGGGCTTGATCGGCTGACAACAGCGAAAAGGGCGCGGCCGGAAAACTGATCCTTAGACGTTCCACGTCACCCGCTAGCTTCACACTCCAAATGCTGCCTTTATTTTCGCCGCAGCATGGAACGGAAAATATGCGCTTGCGCGGCATCCTGTCCGGCCTCCGGATTGCGCGTACGGAACGCTTCAAAAATCGCGCGGTGTTCCTCTAAGACAGTAGAAAGATAATTGATCGGATATTTCACGTCCGCGTTCGCGTAACGGATAAAAAAGTCGTAGCGTAGCAGAAGGGATTCCATCTCGCGATTATGACAGGCGTTATAAATAATGGCTTCAAAACCGCGGTTGATTTTTTGCATTTTTTCCATATCGTCCGTAGCAGTGTAGAATTCCATAAATGCGAAGGTTTCCTCCAGCATGGAAAACTCATCCGGCGTGATGCGCTCGATGGCCCAACGCACGCACTGCGGATAGAGCAGCGCTTTCATATAAAAAAGATCATCGAGTGCCGAAGCCGGAAGACCGCGGACGATGGCGCCGCGATTGGGGACTAGTTCAATCAGACCGAGGCTTTCAAGATTCTTGAGAACCTCTCGGATCGGTGTTCGGCTGAGCTGATAACGCTCACAGAGCTGCTGCTCTGCCAAATGCCTGCCCTGACGCAAAATGCCGGTGAGTATTTCAATCGCGATGGCATCGGTAGTTTTTTCGACCGATGATCTAGTATCTTGATAATCGTTGCTTAAAAAGTCTAAACGCAGCATGGGGAGAATCCTTTCCGGCCTCGAGAAAAGCTCACATAAGGGCATCGCATCCTTCTGAGCTTGGTCAAGGCAGCTTTTCTATATGAAGGAAGTACCGCGAAGCGGCATTTCCAAAATCGCGATAAATGCATCTCACGAAGCAGTGCTCATGCGTGAGCGCCATGCGCGCATAGAAATCTCAGGTTTTGTCACGCGCGCGTTTGCCTATTGTATACAATTTTACCATTACATCGAGGAAAAAGTCAAGAAAGAAGGCATAGATCATGATAGAAAAAGACAAAATATCGCAGATTCTCGACCTGCTGGAAGAAGCTTACCCGGAGGCAGAATGCGCGCTGCATCATCAGGACGTGTTTCAGCTGATCGTGGCGGTGGCACTATCCGCACAGACAACAGACAAATCTGTCAATCAGGTGACGCCCGCGCTGTTCGCGCAGTATCCGACGCCGCAGGCGCTGGCAGAAGCTGATCCGGAGGATGTTGCGGCATATATCAAACGGATCGGTATGTATAAGACAAAATCGAAAAATATTGTCGCGATGGCACAGAAGCTGTGCAGCGATTTCGGCGGTGAAGTGCCGGACGACTATGACGCGCTGATCAGCTTGCCGGGCGTGGGCCGCAAGACGGCGAATGTGGTGCTTTCGGTAGGGTTCGGACAGCCGCGGATCGCGGTGGATACACATGTGTTCCGCGTGGCAAATCGCATCGGGCTGGTACACGAAAAGGACGTCCTTAAGACCGAGCTTGCGCTGATGGAGAAGATCCCCGAAGAACGCTGGTCCCGTACGCATCACAGCTTGATTTTTCATGGCAGACAGTGCTGCGACGCGCGCAAACCGAAATGCGACGTCTGTCCAATTCACACCTACTGCGAATACGTTAACGGACCGGAAACGCAGGGCTAAGCATACGAGCAAAAGGAGACAGGCAAAATGAGAGAATTACTGAAAAAAACTTTGCTTGCGGCAATCGGGCTCATCTGCTTCGGCGCCGGAGTCTATCTGACCATACAGGCCAACATCGGTGTTGCCCCTTGGGATGCATTAAACCTGGGACTTTCCAAAACTTTTGGGATTCTATACGGAACCGCGTCTGTCGGTGTGTCAGTCATTTTGATCCTCATCGACCTGCTGCTGAAAGAGCATATCGGCATCGGGACGATACTGGACGCTGTGCTTGTCGGCAAGACGGTCGATTTTTTAAATTGGCTTGATCTCATTCCAAGTCAGGAAAATATCTGGGCAGGCATTGTCATGATGCTGATCGGTTTTTTTATCATGGGGCTGTCACAGGTCATCTATATGAAAGCCGGCCTCTGCTGTGGTCCGCGTGATTCGCTTCTGCTTGCCTGCAGCAGACGTATCAGGAAGATCCCAATCGGCGCGGTCAATGTTCTGATTCTGGCTGTTGTGCTGTTTGCCGGATGGCGTCTGGGTGGACCGATCGGGCTGGGTACCGTACTTGCTGTTTTTGGCATCGGCGTGATGCTACAGCTGGCACTGCGCCTGACTAAATTCGAACCGAAAGATGTGGTGCATGAAAATCTGGCAGAGAGCTTTGCGAGACTTCGCTAAAAGCAGAATAAGGAAAGAAAAAGCGCTTCCATGAGTTTCATGGAGCGCTTTTTGGAGCTACCGGCCGGACTTGAACCGGCGACCTGCTGATTACGAATCAGCTGCTCTACCGACTGAGCCAC
>ERZ857998.2469-NODE-2469-length-17216-cov-5.489890_pt1 | contig 17216 bp, 14 predicted proteins | sample MGYA00519954_ERZ857998 | MGnify/ENA primary metagenome ERZ857998 (study PRJEB31778, sample SAMEA3449424) | human gut metagenome | biome: human gut; feature: human-associated habitat; material: faeces | place: United Kingdom | collected 2010/2012 ...
TGGCGATCATCGCACGTCATTCACGCAGCGGGCATTTGGAATGGTGCCTGCCGAAAGGCCATATCGAAAAAGGTGAGACACCGCAGCAAACCGCCGTTCGCGAAGTACATGAGGAAACCGGCATTTTGGGTGAAGTGGTCGATTCCATCGCCACCATCGACTACTGGTTCACGGGAACCAGCCAGCGCGTGCACAAGCTGGTGCATCATTTCGCATTGCGCCAGATCGGCGGCGAGCTGACGGTGGAAGGCGACCCGGACCATGAGGCGGAAGACGCGATTTGGGTGGATTTTGCTGATTTGGACGACGTTCTCAGCTACCCGAACGAACGAAAGATAGCATGGTTGTACGCAAGGAAACTCAACAGACAGGCGTGAAGGTGAATCAACCCGCACAACGGAACGTTCCGCACGGTATACGTGCTCTTTCGGCAATCCTCGCCATGGTCATGACCATGGCGTTGATGTTGTTATACGCGCCTATGCCACATGCCAAAGCCGAAGAAACGCCGGAAACACAATCAGGAGCCATGCTGTCGATCGACTCTTCCACAGCCGTGCTGACAGACACTTCCGGCTATCATCTGAGCGCAACGGTGACCAACACCACCGATCAGGAAATCCCATCGGGCACGCTGACCCTCGCCATGAACGCCTTCTACACGTTCGTGTCGCGCAACGATATCCAGGAATGGTCGGAAGGCATCGGGCAGATCCCAACGCCCGATATCGTGGGCCAAAGCGAGGTTCCCGCGCTTCAGCCGGGAGCTTCAGCAAACGTGCGCATCGACGCAGAATCAAGCCAAGAAGCACTGGCATCCATCCACTCCTGGGGTCCCAAGCCCGTCACGCTCAACTATGAGGCCGACGGCGTCCAGCAAGACGAAGCACACACTTTCGCAACACGGACCGGAGCCGGACTCAATACCCCCGACACGCCCGCGATGAATATCACCATCGTGCAGCCGCTCGAAGCGCAAGGATGGACCACCGACAACACCATGCTGGAACAACTCGTCAACAAAGGTGGCGTCACCTCCGCGGAACTTTCGAAAATCGCAGTACCCGGCAAAGAAGACGAGGCACGACTCAAGTCGCTGGAAGAGACGTTCACCAAGCATGACAAACTGCAGGTGGTGGCCGATCCGACCTATCTGAAGGCGATGTCGATGCCGACGCAAGTCGACGGCATCACGCAACCGTCCCTGTTCGACATCACCGCCTATTCCGCGCTGAACGACAGTAAAACCTATGATTCGTCAGGCGTCGGCACCTCGCAATGGAGTGCCGAACAGGCCTTGAAAAGCTATCAATCGGCGTTGGGTGACCCGAACGCGAGTATGACCACGTATGCATGGCAGGGCACTGGCAATTGGACGATCGAGGCGCTTACGAAAGCCAAACAGCAGGGGTACGACACCGTCATCGCCACGCATGATTTCGAAGCGGACGATGCGGCCACTGCGGAAACAGGCAAGGCCATAGTGTCCACCGACACGGGTGACGTCACCGTACTGACCGCGCAAAGCGTGCTTTCCAACCTTGCACAGGGCAAGGCGACCAGTTCCGACGCCGAAGCGGATGGCGAGGGAACAACGGCCGGGCGTCTCGCACGATTCGTCGCGCAAAGCGCGTTCTACCAAATGGAACAGCCGTATGCGGAACGCAACCTGCTGGTCTGCCTGAACGACAATTCCGACCCAGCCGTCGTGGACGCGCTGATGACGGACGTCGAACAATCGCCATGGCTGAACATCACCGATCTGAACACATTAAGCAACGCCGACCCCACTTTGAGCGGCGACGATGCGGCCGCGATCGTGCCGCAATCCGACGGAATCAATGATGCGACGCGAGCCAATCTCAGGCAGACGCTCAGTACGCTGGCAACCTCAGCAAGCGACATCAAACGATTCAACGCGTCCATCCTCACCGACGACGCCAAGCAGGCCCCCGCAGGCCTCAAAACGTGGCGCAGACAGCTCGTCAACGCGCACGGCATCATGGCCTTGCACGCGCTAGGCGGCGAAAATCCAGCCGGAAGCACCATGGTGGAAGGAGCCGGGCAACTGGCGTCCCTGCTCATCAACGGCGTGGCCATCACACCGACGGAAAACGTCAACGTGGTCAGCGAAACCGCGCAAATGCCCGTTACCATCAGCAACAGCCACCCCTATCCGGTCACGGTAAAAGTCTCATCGTTGACCAACTCCATGCAGATCGTCACTTCGCGTTTCGACACCGTGGAAGTGCCCGCGCACGGCGAAGCCCAAGTGGCATTCACCATCCGCGTGGCCACCTCAGGCACCGCGGACGCCACACTCAGCCTGCAGGACAGGCAGGGCATCACATTCGGAGCGACACAAACCACCCACATCACCAGCGCATTGCAGATCAGCGACAAAAGCGGCTTCATCATCATCGGCATCGCCGTGCTGCTTGGAGCTTTGGGACTGTGGCGCCAATTCCACCGTAAGAAGGATCCCGACGAATGAGTTCTTCCGTTGGCCGTAATTCACTGATCATGGCCTCCGGCACCGCGGCCTCGCGCGTGACCGGGCAAATCCGCACCATTCTGCTCGCCTGGGCTTTAGGCACCACCGGCTATGCGGCAAACGCCTACCAGGCCGGATCCATGATTCCGCAGGTCATCTACACCCTGGTTTCCGGAGGTATCTTCAACGCCGTGCTCGTACCGCAGATCGTGCGCACGTTGAAGGCGAAAGACGCCGAAACCAGGCTCAACAAGCTCATCACGCTCGCCATCACCATGTTGTTGGCAGTGGCGATTCTGATGGCGCTGTGCACGCCGCTGCTCACCAGACTGTATGTGAACGGCAGCCCGGAAACCATGGCGTTGGCAACCTCTTTCACCCTGTGGTGCATGCCCCAGATTTTTTTCTATGGCCTGTATACGGTGGTCGGCCAGATTCTTGCGGCCAAAGACCATTTCACCGCGTATGCGTGGAGTTCGGTGGGCGCGAACATCATCAGCTGCATCGGTTTCGGCACGTTCATCGCATTGTTCGGCCGTGCCACGGAACATCCGCTTGATTTTTGGACCGCCGACAAAATCGCTTTGACGGCCGGAACATGGACGTTGGGCGTGGCATTCCAAGCGTTGGTATTATTCATTCCGCTGACCAAAATCGGATTGAAATACCGTCCGCAATTCGGGCTTCGCGGCATCGGCTTGCGTTCCATGGGTCCGGTCGCGGCTTGGAGTGTCGGCATTGTCGTAATCGACCAGCTCGCCAATATCGTAATCACGCGCACGTCCACCAACGCGCCGATGCTCGCGCAGCAGCAGTTCGGCATCAATCCGCTCGACGTGGCCGGCAATGCCTCATACCAGAACGCGTACACGATTTACATGCTGCCATATTCGCTGATTGCCGTTTCGCTTGCAACCGCGATTTTCCCGAAAATATCCCGTGCGGTCGCCGACCATAATATCGCCGAAGCGCGTGCCGATCTAAGTCAGGCACTGCGCAATATGGGCGTGATCATGTGCTATTTCTCGGTCGCTTTCGTAGTGATGCCCGTTCCGATCATTCTCGCGTTGCTGCCGTCTGTGAACGTCAGAGAGGCGATTCTTATGGCGGGACCGTTAGTCACGCTTGGCGTGGGACTCCCGTTCGCCAGCGCGTATCTGATTATCCAGCGCACGTTCTATGCATTCGAAGACGGCAAATCGCCGTTCATTTTCATGCTGTTTGCCATGGGCATTCAAGCGGTAGGCGTGATCATCGGCGCGAGACTACTCCCCCCTACCGAATGGACGACAATGATCGGCATGCTAGGAGCCATAAGCTACATACTGCCGATCCCCATCCTGTATGCCATGCTGCGCAAACGATTCGAAAACAATATCGACGGTCCGCACATAGCCATCTCGTATCTGAAATCGATTGGCGCGGCAGCAGCTACCATGCTCATCGGCATGACGGTACGTGACAGCATCTACCAGCTTGCCGGCGCCCAAATCGGAGCGGTGGACGGTCATATGAACTGGATTCAGGCAGTGGCGTGCGCCTCGCTGTTGGCCATAGTGACCTTCATCGTTTACGTGGGCACGTTGTGGCTACTGCGTTCCGAGGAATTCAACGAGACGATCGCGCTGATTTCCTCACGTATTCCCGGACTTCGCAAGCCGACCAGCCCCAACGATAGACTGGAACAGGGCGACGCCGAAAACGGCGAGTGACCATAGGCAGAACAAACGTTTACAAAAAGTTGAAGGAACCCATGAAACCTCAGCTGGGAGATACCATCAGCAATCGCTACGTGCTCGTTTCGCCATTGCGCGAAGAAACCGGACTGCAGGTCTGGAAGGCCAGCGACCATGTGCTCGCACGGGATTGCCAGCTGTTTATCGTCAGCAACAGCAAGGCATTGCAGGAAGTCAACGCAACCGCTTCTATGCTGGCAATTTCGCATGATTCCCACTTCACGAAAGTGCTGCAGCTCCAGCATGTCGGCCAGGTCGCGCTGGTGGTGACGCAGCTTGACGAAGGCATGACCCTCAGCGAATATCTTGCGCTGAATGCCAACCAGCCGTTGAGCTATACAGCCATGCGCTCCATCATTGGCGAAGTCATCGAAGCGTTGCATGCACTGCAAAAAGACAATCTCACGCATTTCTCCATCAGCACCGACACGGTGCGACTGACCCGTTCCGGCATTCAGATCGCAGACGCTCCGGTGAGCATCATGCTTGCCGACACTTCCTGCGCTCAAGCTTTGGAAAATCGGGAACAGCTTGCGATTCGGCAGATTGCGGCATTGCTGTATGCGATGTTGACCCGACGCCCGTCCACATTGTCGACTGATTTCCATCTAGAAGCGCTTGCGCCGACCACGCCGATGGAATTCCGTGTGATCTGCAAGCGCGGTCTTGAACTTGCGGAGGATGACGGCTTCCCCACCGTTCCAATGGCGACCATTGCGGAATTGGAGGCGCTGCTTGGCGAATACCAGCCGCTATCATCGTTGGGGGGCATGGATGTCACGTTGCCTTCCATGGATTCGGAATGCTCGATCGCCAATGTTCCGTTGCTGCAGATTCTTGAGAAGGATGCGCTCCCACTGCCGGATACGCTGGCGGCGGCTGGAAGCATTCCGGAAATGACGTTCACGGCCCCCGAACCGCATAACGATTTTTCCGATGGCAAGGAGGCTTTGGCGAAAAGCGTCGCGGCCACCAGTGGAGCGGTGAAATCGTTGTGGAGCAGCGGCCGTGAGCTGTTGAGCGAAGAAGACATCGATGGCGTGACCGACACCAGCGATTCCCCCTTCTCTTTCCCCATCAGGGTTTCCGTACCGGCCGATGGCATGTCATCCGACGATTCCCAGTTGGAAAAAACCGGCCGCATTCCAGTGATCGGCGCGGATGGTCAGGTCATTCAGCCCGGCGAGGAATCCGCTCGCGCGTTGAAAGCAGAGCAGGAGGCGATCGACGCCGCGTATGCAGCCGGTCGAGCCGCGGTTCCGCCGAGCTTCACGCCGAAGAATCCTTCTCCCGCTTCGGCGAATACTGACGTTGCCGACGCGAAACTGTTTGGCAAGCTGAAGACTAAGGTCGTTGCGATTATCGTTGCGGTCATCGTGGTTGCGGTTGCGCTTGGTTTTGCAGTTCATGGTTTGATGCAGCCCTCAGATTCGGTTACGACTGATTCAAAAGGACCATGGCCGGAAATGAATCTTGACGAAGTGCCGTTCGGCGAGGGAGATCAATCGGATGCGAATTCCGCAGATTCCTCCAATGCCGATTCGTCCGGCAATGCCGATTCGTCCTCCAATGCCGACACGTCCGGCAATGCCGATTCGTCCAATTCCAAGGATTCTTCCGATACTTCCGCCAATGCGCCGGCATCCGGCGATTCGACGGCATCCAAGAAACTCAAGAAAACCGAAGACAAGGTCGTGACCGCCGACAAGCAGTCGAAAAAGGTGCCGGATCCGAAGCAGCCGGAAAACACGACCGCATACGAAATTGACAATCGTAAGTTCCTGTCGAATCCTGACGGACAGCAAGGCTACGGATATTACGTGCACCTGAGCCAGCCGCAGAAGGCGTATCGCATGGTCATCAAGATTCGTTCTTCGGGCGGCCAGGGATACATTCGTGTGAACACGACGGACAGCCCATCCCAGGGCAAGCAGGTGGCGCAGTTCGAATTCGACGATTCCGGCACTACCGAAGTAAAGTTCGACAAGTCCGTGGAAACGCAGGACATCATGCTATGGGTGCCGCTTGATAGTCTGCCGGGCAACCAGCTGTATATCGAAAGCATTCAAGTGTTCTGATCATTGTCACCGTCTTTCTAACGTTTTCCAGAGAAGACGCGCATGGAGGGCACGTGTAATACGCACGTGCCCTCCTTTGTATCCACCACTCGATTGTCTGTCTGCCGAAATCGTGCGGCTAAACCAGCAAGCCATGCAGCCAATCGCATAATCCATCTGTACAAGTCGTATTTCCTGTCTACACAACCCCCGAATTGGTGGTCAAATCCGACTTGTACAGACATAAAACCGGGGTTATACAAACACAGAACGCAAGTTGTACAGACAATCCGCTGCGCAGACCACTTACTCGGGCCAGTGCTCGAAGAGGGTGAGAAGTTTGTTGACGTTTACGTCGCTCCAGCTGTTGATTCGAGGGCCATCGTACGCGCTGTTATACGGTTGATCGAACACGACCACATGCTGCCCCGCCTCGCGCAGGGTTTCGATGTTCGCCGGCGAATCGTCAATATGAATCGTGGCCTGCATGCTGTCTTTCAGCCCGGTAAAGCACAGGCTCATGTATGGAATATGGTTGCTGTCCAACCATTGCGCGGTGTCGGAAACAACCATCTGATGCTGGCCGGACACGAACAGCCGGTGCGTGACGATGCGAATGTACACGTGCTCGCCCGCCAATCGTTGCAACGCCTGCGCGACTCCCGGAAGCGGCTGCATCGTTGCATACAGATGCTCACGTTCCGCGGCTTTATGCGTTTCGATGTAATCATCGAGCGTATCGAACGGCCATCCATCCTCGCGAATGAGATTGTAATGCGCGGTCTGCAACGCACGTTCCGGCACGTCAATGCCCTGCCGCTGCAGGTAATCGCGGATCGCACCCTTGTAATCCGCGCAGACGCCGTCCAAATCGAGATTGAGCACGCGATATCCCTGCACGCCCACGCGCTGGCTCTCGTATTGTTCAGGAATAGTCGCCATATATCACGTTCCTTTCTTACGCCCGACGCCAATCAGCCCGTCGAACAGCCACACTAATCAGCTCGCTATCAATCAATGTAACCTGACATTCGCCGACAACAAGCGCAAATACTCCCGCAAGTAAGGAAGATCGAAAAGATAGAAAATGTCTAGAAAAAATGATGACTTTGCAAAAAGTCTTACAGGAGAACGTTTTTTGAGACTTTCATAGAAAAGATAGAAATCTGAAGATCACGCCGCTTCTTTTTGCGACGGCGACACCACCCTGCAATCGACGATCGACTTTTCATCACAGCATCATTACGTTTATTTCAAGATTAGCCGATGAAAATACAAAAGAATCGACGATCATTGCATGACATCGACGGTTGCGCCTGCCTATAATGAAGGCACAACAGAACAAAGAGACATGATGCGGCAGGAGCCGGAGAGAAAACCGGAGCCGCACCCCACACGCGGGGAAACGGCAACGCCACCCGCGCTGAAATAACAGAAAAACAAACAAGACTTACGGCAGCGGCCAGAGGAAAGAACAGAAAACAAGAACGCCGCCAAGCCAAACGGAAGGAAACATCATGAAGAACAACACATTCAACCAGATCGTCAACGCCAACCTCGCTTCCATCGATCCGGGCTTCGGTCAGTTCGCACTCGCCAAGACCAGCGCCGATCTGTTCAAGAAGATCATCAATAAGTGATCCAAGGCCTGCCCAGGCAGGCGTCACGTTTATACAACTCAAGGGCTTGCGTTCCACATGGAGCGCAGGCCCTTTTTCTCATATTCCACTCAAGCGCCGCCAAGAATCCAGCCACCACCAGCAACTGCACACACAGCCCCACACGCAATCACACACAACAGCTCATGTTTCACGTGAAACTTTGTAGATGATCCGGCTTGGAAAGTACTCGATAATACGCCATAGGAAAAAAGAATACATGAAATCGTGCGATGCGCGGCTGTTCGCTTCGGCGGTTCGCTACAGTGGGAATATGAGTGATTTGCGAGATGTGATTATTGTCGGATCCGGCCCTGCAGGATATACCGCGGCCATATATTTAGGCCGGGCTGGATTCAAACCACTGGTCATTGCGGGCGCGCTGACCCCAGGCGGGCAGCTCGTCAACACCACCGAAGTGGAGAATTTCCCGGGCTTCCCCGATGGTATTATGGGGCCGGAACTCATGGATAATATGCAACGCCAAGCAGAGAAGTTCGGCGCAGAAATCGTTTGGGATGATGTTGTTTCCGTGAGCAACGATGACGCCACCGGTGTGAAAACCGTGCGCATCGATCAGGGGGACGTTTTTGAAACCCGTGCTTTGATCATCGCAACCGGATCGGAATACCGCAAGCTCGGCATCCCTGGAGAGGTGGAATATTCCGGCAAGGGAGTGTCATATTGCGCGACTTGCGACGGCTTCTTCTTCCGTGATAAGCCGATTATTGTGATCGGCGGTGGCGATAGCGCATTCACTGAGGCTGATTTTCTTTCCCGATTTGGATCGTCGGTGACGTTAATTCATCGTCGTTCCGAATTCCGCGCATCGCAGATTCTCGTGGAACGCGCTCAACAGAATCCGAAAATCACCATCGTCACGGATTCCGTGGTGGAGGAAATCTTAGGTGACGGCAACGGAGCCCAATCCGTGAACATTCGCAACGTTATCACCGGAGAGATTAGCACGATTGCCGCAAACGGTATTTTCGTAGCGATTGGCCACTCCCCAGCCACAGCTTTTATTGACGGCATTGTGCAGCGAGATGCGGCTGGATATATTCAGGTAGACGGTGCCAGCACACGCACCAGCACTGCCGGCATTTTTGCAGCAGGCGACTGTGTTGACAGTATTTACCGTCAGGCGATCAGCGCCGCCGGCATGGGCTGCCGGGCCGCCCTTGACACCCAAGCCTACCTCCAGCAGTAACACTCCCCATGACGGTCATTCACACAGCCATTCACACAGTCACATCACAGTCATGACCGTGTGAATGACCGTCATATGACCGTGATACAAAGTCACACCCTACAAAAAACTTGAAAAACGAACGGAAGGGCAGCATATTCTATGCTTGACCGTAGGCTTTGATTACTGAGCAATAAAGAGGAAAAGCCCGATGGGCTTACTCAAGCAAAGTGAACGGCTTGCCACGAAGACCGCACAGCGGTATCTTACGCGTGTCGAGCGTAGAGTACGCCGCCCTTCCGTGGACATCGCAGTCATCACAGTCACTCACACAGTCACATCACAGTCACGACTGTGATAAAATCAAAATGACCGTGTGAATGACTGTGATATGGAGGAAGCTATGTCCATTCTCCAAGAACCAATCCAAAACGCGATAGCACGATTGCGCAAACAGCATAATGACGACGGCGATTACGAAGCAAAAAGCTGTCAGCGATCCCTCAGCAAAGACGTGTGGGAAAGCATCAGCGCCTTCGCAAATACACATGGTGGCACTCTGCTCCTTGGTTTGGATGAACACAATGGATTCACTTGCGTTCAGGATTTTCACCTCGACAGAGTGTGGGACCAACTTATCGAAGGTATGGGAGATGGCGGTAGGGATGGAATCAGACTCTCGAATCCTCCAAAATATGATGTTTCACGTGAAACCGTTGACGGCGGTCAGATTCTCGTTATTCGTATATATGAAAACGATATAGATTTCAAGCCATGCTATATTACCGCCAAAGGAATTAAAAGCGGTAGTTTCAAACGAATTGATGATAAAGATGTTCTCCTATCATCAGCAGAATTATATGAAATTCAAAATATACTACATCCAAGTAGTTCTGATCTTGAAATTATTCCTACTGCCTCTATTGAAGACCTTAACTCTTCTGTTGTCGATACTATTTTTGTAAGAAAACAAGGCACTAAAGCCTTGCGTGGAGCAGAAACAAAAGAAGAAAAACTAGCGCGATTAAACATTGCGGATCGACAAGGTCGCATACGGATGGCGGGATTAATTGCAGCCGGTAACTATCCTCAACAATTCTTCCCACGTCTCTTTATCGACGTTGCTGTACATCCAGGCATTGAAAAATCGCAGCCAGGTGCACTAAGGTTCCTCGACCGCGTAGAATGCGAGGGATCTGCATCAGAAATGATCAACGATGCGGTAAATGCTACATCTCGAAATTTACGATCTTATTCGTTCATCGAAGACATCGGAAGAAAAGATGAATTGGAAATTCCTTCCGAAGTTCTGCGTGAAGCCATCGCCAACGCAGTAGTGCATAGGGAATATCATCCGTATTTTCAAGGCCAGCCGATCACTGTCGACGTTTACGCAGACAGGATCGAAATATCGAATCCAGGTGGCCTATGGGGAGGCAAAACCATTGATAATCTCGCAGATGGACAATCTCGATGCCGCAATAGCGCCCTCATGCAGCTCGTACAAACCACCCCTGTGATCGGAAGCAATCTTATCACCGCCGAGGGTCAGGGCGGAGGAATCATCCTCATGATGAACGAAATGCAGAACCGCGATCTGCGCGCACCGGAATTCCGCGCGACTCAGGACTCCTTCACTGTGGTGTTGTGGCGTTCCAGCGTCAATCTATCCAACAAAGCTGATGAGATTATCTCTGAAATTAAAAATACTGAACCAACTCATAAAAACGATACAACAAACATGTTGTCGAATACTATGAAAAATAAGGTTGATATTCTCACTTTTATTCCAAAGAATAAAGATATTACCGCAAGGGAGCTTGCTGATATTACTGGAAAATCAGTTGAAACAATTCGCCGTAATCTAAGAAAGTTAATACAAGAAAATAAAGTTGAAGCCATCGGTAAAACGAAAAGCAGAAATCGTATGTACCGACGAATCAACTAATTCCCATAGAAAGATGCCGTCAAATACCGCCAAACAAGGAATCACAAAAACGCTAAAAATAAGCGGAAGGGCGGCATATTCTGTTCACGACTGTAAGCTTGGCCAAATGGCTTTGAGTGTGCCGTGAATAGAATATGCCGCCCTTCTGCGAACATCACACTGATCCGACAGAGAAACTCGAGAAATACTATTCTTCAGCAGAGGGAATGAGCATGTCGATAATGCGCTTCATGTCATCTTCGGATTTGAAGACGATTTCGATGCGGCCATGTTCCTTGGACCCTTTGATGGAAACCTTCGTGCCGAACTTCTTTTCAAGTCCGAGCTGCATTGGCGTTCCAGCCCACGGATTCAGCTTGTTGGTCTTCGCTTTCTTCGGCTGATCCGATTCGGCGGCCTTCATCGACACGATTTCTTCGGTACTGCGAACAGACAGTCCCTCGGCAATAATGCGCGTCGCAAGCTGTTCCATATCAGCTTCAGCCGGCAATCCCAGCAGCGCACGCGCGTGACCGGCCGATAAGAGTCCGGAAGCGACCTTCTTTTGCACGGTTGCAGGCAGATTCAGCAATCGCAAGGTATTTGCGATCTGCGGTCGTGATTTCGATACGGATTTCGACAATTGCGCCTGTGTCAGACCGAAATCGTCGATCATCTGCTGATAGGCGGCCGCTTCTTCCAGCGGATTTAACGCAACGCGATGCAGATTCTCCAGCAGAGCGTCACGTAACATGTCGTCGTCGGCCGTGGTTTTGACGATCGCAGGAATCGTTTTCAGACCTGCGATCTGTGAAGCACGCCAGCGACGCTCACCCATGATGAGCTCATACATGCTATCCATGCGACCGTCGAACATATTATGCGACTCGTCATTGCTGGCGGCGTTCTCCTTGCGCGCGGCCTCGATCTGCGCAAGTGGGCGTTTCCGTACCACGATGGGCTGCAGCACGCCGACTTCCTTGATGGAATCGGCAAGCTCACGAAGATCATCCTCGTCGAAAATAGTGCGTGGCTGATGCAGGTTGGGTCCGACATCACTCAGACGCAATTCAACCAAGTAACCACCCTGCACCGGCAGCAGTTCCGGTTCGTTGTTCTTTGCATCTTCGTTCTTTTTTACCGCAGCGGTTTCACGTGAAACACTCCCCTGCTTCGCGTCGGCAGAAGGATCGACAGGACTGGTGGCGCCGAAGAACATGTCGGCTGGGTGAGCCGCTTCGTTCAGCGTGATAGAAGGCATGCTGGCACGATGAACGCTTCCTTTCTTGGTTTCGTGTGAAACGTTCTTCTTCATGTCGTGGACGGCATCAACGGAAGCCTGGGCTGTCGCCATGGAGCTTTTAGCGCCTGCGTTCTTTCTCACAGACGGCACGGCAGCACTGCCAACCATGCTTCCGGAAGTTTTCGCGGACGGCTTGTTATCGGCCTTCACCCCTACAGCAGGCGCAGCCGGCTCAGTGACAGCTTCCGACTTTGCCGACTCTCCTGGAAGAGACGGAAACAGCGCGCCGAGACCCATGCCCAAACGTGATTTCGTAGCCATGATCAGTTCTCATTCCTTCTTGCATCAATAGCCTGCAACACCGTCTGTGAGCGACGTGCGAGTTCCAACGCGGCCTCACAGTAGGAGATTGCACCCATGCCCTTGGGGTCATAGGCGATAACGCTTTGATTAAAGCTCGGCGCTTCCGAGATTTTCACCGTTCGTGGAATCGTGGTGTCCAACACGATGGTCGGATAGTGGCTTTTGACCTCGTCATGCACTTCACGGCTGAGCAGGGTTCGCTTATCGAACATGGTGATCAGCATGGTAGAAACAAGCAATGACGGATTGAAATGTTCCTGCACCAGCCCGATGGTATTGATAAGCTGACCAAGACCCTCCAACGCATAATATTCAGCTTGGATCGGAATCAGCATCTCATGCACCGCGCACATGGCATTAATTACCAGCAGACCAAGGCTCGGAGGGCAATCGATAATCACGTAATCGTAGTGTTCCTCGCTGTTCTCAAGAAACTCATCGACCGCGATTTTCAGTAGAACATTGCGATTTTCCATGTCGGCGACTTCCAACTCGGCACCGCTCAGATCGATGGAGGCTGGCACCACGTCAAGCAGATCGAAGTCAGGGCAGGTGCGCTTGACTTCGGCAATGGTTTTCCTGCCTTCAATCACGTCGTATACCGACGGCTCTCCCGACGCATGCGGAGCACCCAACGCGGTCGACGCATTGCCCTGCGGATCCATATCGATCAGCAGCACTTTGGAACCGAACTGGGCCAACGCGGCGGAAAGATTCACCGCAGACGTGGTTTTGCCAACGCCACCCTTCTGATTGGCGACCGCGATCAGGCGCGTCTGCTCCGGCTTTGGGCAAACGGCCTTCTGCAAGGCGCGATAGCGAGACGATTCGTCGGCGATCTGCGAACCAAGAGGAGAATTCGACCCTCCGAAAATTCGTTTGATGGTTTCCGTCGCCGATTCCATCGATGTCAGGTTATCTGGTCCTTCAGGTCCAGTCATACGTTAGCCTTCCTTACGATATGCTTAACACTCAAGTTTCATCATTTGGGTGGACAGAACCGACCCGTCCACCCATTGTGCGCAAATGTGGATAACTGTGGATAGTCTGTGGATAACTTGCATTGCTTGCAAAAAGTTATCCACAGACATCTTGTTGCTATTCCAACATTTTTTTGCGCTTTATTTCAATAAGTCTCCAGTTGTGGATAATGTGGACAACTTGCCAAAATGGTGGATAACTTACTTTTTATCCACCATGAGCACATGGGTCGATTCAAGCCCCGGCCCGACCTCGGCATCCACCACTCGCGGACGAACGCCGCCGCACTTGGCGATCTCCTTGGAGGCTTTTTCGATCTCCTCCTGAGCGGACCTTCCCTTCAATGCGACCAGACGTCCACCGCGTTCAAGCAACGGCAACGTCCACCCGGATAGCTTGGTCATCGGTGCAACGGCACGACAGGTCACCACGGCGAACGGGTGCCTTGCCTGAATGGGCTTGCCATCCAAATCCAGCACAGGACCGCGGGCAACCGCTCCCCTGCCGTTCCTGCCGCCTTTGCCGTTCCTGGCGTTGCCATTACCACGGTTGCCGCCCTGAACGCCAGACGCACCCGCAATGGCCTCGATCATCTCATTAGCCCTGGCACGCACCACCGTAACGTTCTCCAGCTCCATGTCCTCCACGCACTCGTTCAGCCATTCGATACGCCGTTCCATAGGCTCCACGAGAGTGAACTGGTGATCCGGCAGGCATGCGGCCGCAACGATACCGGGAAAACCGCCGCCGCTGCCAATATCGGCAACCGTTTTGAACTGCTTCTTGGCCGTGGATTCCCTCACGAAAGGCACAATGGCAGCCGAATTCAGAATATGGCGTTCCCAAATAATCGCAACGTCTCGTGGTCCGATCAAGCCACGGGGTTCGCCTTCTTCGACAAGTTTCGCATGAAAAACACGCATCTTGCCCAACGCATCCCCCAGCACTTCCTCAAGAATCGGCGAATCATCAAGTTCGTCTGTCACATCACTCATGGGCACCATCCTATATCCTGCTCTTCCTTATTGCCGGTATTCCAGCCATTACTCCCCGACCAATGCCGGCAATATCGCACGGCCTGCGCAGACCGTGCGCAAGTCCATGCGCACATAGGCGTCACGTACCCGGCGCACGACCTGCGTGTAGTCACTCATCAATCGCAATAAAAAAGCGCCACCGTGATGGTGACGCCATGTTTCACGTGAAACGAGCTGAAATCAGGCCTCATCCTCGTCTTCGGTTTCCTCGGCGACAGAAGCCTTAAAATACACCGTAACGTAACGATGTGGCTCCTCGCCGTGGGAACGGGACTTCATACCTTCCTCACGCACCACGTCATGCACGATCTTACGCTCGAAGGAATTCATCGGCTTCAGGTCGACCGGCTCTCCGGTCTCGCGTACCTCGTCGATGGCATCCAGCGCGATGTCGTGCAGACGCTGACGCTTGCGCTTTAGATAGCCGTCGACGTCCACAATAAGATGGGAACGTTCGCCGGTCTTCTGCTGCACGGCAAGTCGCGTCAGCTGCTGCAATGCGTCAACAACCTCGCCGTTGCGTCCGATAAGATGCTTGATATCCGTATCATCATCGGCGACAATTTGCACGGTAGGGCGATTGTTGCGCACGCCCATTTCGATATCACCCTCGTAATCGACGATATCGAGCAGTCCTTCAAGATAGTCGGCAGCGATATCAGCTTCCTCGTTGAGCTGATCGATGGTTTTTTCCTCATCTTGCGCCATGGTGGTTGTACTCCTTTGAGCGGGGTTTCTATTACTAAAGTCTTGTTATGTAAAGTCTAATTTACTGTTTACCACGTCGACAATAAACGCTGATAAAAGTGGTGTGTCCCGCGTTTCATGTGAAACACGGGACACACTCTTACTCACTTCTTTTTCTTTTTACGGCTCGGCTGCTGACGCTGGTAGCCGTGCTTTTCCTTCGCTTCGGCGGCTTCCTTAGCCTTCTGCAGCGCCTCTTCCTCGAGGGATGGCAGACCGGCCTTGGCTCGGCGGTTGTTCTCATGAACATGATCACGCTTTTCCTTCGCTTCGGCGGCCGGAGATCCCGGAGTCGGGAAGACGTGGATCTGCCAGATGGAACGCAACAGATTGCAGATGTTGTTGGTGAGCCAGTACACCAGCACAGCGAATGGCATGGCAATACCGGAGAAAATGTACATGATCGGGAACATCCACAACATCATCTTCTGCATCATTTCGGTCTGCTTGTTTGCCGCAGACTGAGCCATGTTACGCTTCATGCTGTTGTACTGCATGAACCACAGGCAGAAGCACATCAATGCAACGAAGATGGCGATAACTACTTTGCCATGCACGGCAGCGGTCGTGAAGTTATCAGCCACGTTCACGCCGAACACTGTGGTGGACGTGAACTGCTTGGCTGTGGCGATGTCGAAAGCGCCAAGACCCTGTCCGTCCCTGAATTTGCCGCGTGCGATGTACGGAATGGCTGACAGCGTATAGAACATGCACATGAACACGGGACCCTGCACGAACATAGGGAGCATGGAAGTGCAGCCACCCATCGGGTTCGCATCATTGTCCTGGTAGAGCTTCATCATCTCGCGCTGCATGGCTTCCTTGCTGGCGGGATCGTTCTTGCCCTTGTATTTGTTCTGGATACGCTGCATCTTTGGCTGCAGGACGGCCATCTGGGCCTGCATCTTGCGCATGCCCTTCATGGACTTGTAGAACAGCGGGAACACGCACGCCTGGACCACAATCACCAGGAACACGATGGACATGACCCACGAGAAACCGATCTCGTTCATGCCCAGCATCACCAGGAACTTATGGAATACGGCCATGATCTGCGTCATGAGCCACTCGACGGGATACAGGAGCTTATACAGCCAGCCCCAGAAACCGCTGTCGAGGAGGAATTGATTTTGATTCATTACAGGCCAGTCTCCTTATCGCCTATAGGTTTTTCTACGTTCAGAGGCGTGAGCCGAGGTTCCTCGTGTGCCTTCGACCACGAACATCTGTAAAACAAGGAATAAAGCTGCGGAACGTCGTCAATTCCCCCACGGTTCCACTGATTGCAGCGAAGGAGGCGCAATAACGCAAGAAGGCCACCCTTAAGGCGGCCAAATCGTTCAATCGCCTGAATCGCATAATTGGAACAGCTCGGATAATACCGGCATCGGGGTGCGGTATGGGCGGAAATATGCTTTTGATACCAGCGGATGAGCCGCACCATCGAATTGCGACGATGCGCGGAGCTCATTGCTGAATAGCGGTTTTACGTTTCACCGCTTCAAAACACGATGCCATCTGCTGTTCAAGCGACAAAAAATCAGCACGCGCGGCACTTGGCTTGGCACGTAACACGATATCGCATGATTCAGGCAAAAGAGATTCGTATTTCCGCGCAAGCACGCGAAAACGCCTTTTCACGGTATTACGCGTGACCGCGTTGCCAACGGCTTTGGAAACAGCCAAGCCAACACGACGACCATACACCGCCGCGGTACCGTCCGTAACAACATCGTCGTGCATCAGATAATGCACGACGATGTCTTCTCGCGATACCCTACGAC
>ERZ857998.2488-NODE-2488-length-17096-cov-4.034622_pt1 | contig 17096 bp, 16 predicted proteins | sample MGYA00519954_ERZ857998 | MGnify/ENA primary metagenome ERZ857998 (study PRJEB31778, sample SAMEA3449424) | human gut metagenome | biome: human gut; feature: human-associated habitat; material: faeces | place: United Kingdom | collected 2010/2012 ...
TGCCCTCGGTTTACATAAACGGTGTGGTCGCGGTGGAAGATCACCGCTTTTACAGTCACCACGGCGTGGACCTTTTTGCGATTGGCCGGGCGGCCTGGAACAACCTGTGGGCGGGGCGCCTTGCCGAGGGAGGCAGCACCATTACGCAGCAGCTTGCCAAGAACCTGTACTTTACACAGGAAAAACGGTTTGAGCGCAAAATCGCGGAGGTTTTCATGGCTTGGCTGATCGAGGACAGCTGCACCAAGCGCGAAATTTTGGAGCTGTATGTGAATGCGATTTACTTTGGCGACGGCTACACCTGCGTAAAGGACGCAGCGGAGGGCTATTTTGGAAAAGACCCCTCCGAATTGAGCTTTTACGAGGCCACTATGTTGGTGGGGATCCCCAATGCGCCCAGCGCCTACGCACCCACCAAAAGCCCTGAGCTGGCGGCGCAGCGCCAGGCGCAGGTGGTGCAGCGCATGCAGAAATACGGCTATCTTCCGCCGCAAAGGCTTTCCGGCGGCCTGCGGCGGGGGATAGCCGCCCCTTGAGGGCGCCGGAGCCCAGCTGCAGCCACATTTGAGGAGCCGGGTTGCCTGAAAAAACAGAGAATAAAAGGCACCGGCGTGGACTGTGAGAAACAGGGGAAAGAGGAAAAAAATAAGAAGAAATTTGCCCTGAAAACCTATTGACAAACCCCTTCTTAGCCAGTATAATATAAAAGCATTCCGTCACTATGGCCCCTTGGTCAAGCGGCTAAGACGTCGCCCTCTCACGGCGAAATCGGGAGTTCGATTCTCCCAGGGGTCACCATTTTTGTGTTCCGCGCCGCATCTCCTGCGGCTGTTTTGCACTTTTAGCTCAGTTGGTAGAGCTACTGTAACACACTAAGACTTCTCTAAAAACCGCAGTACAAAGCCAAAACTTGGAGTTTAAGAGTGCAATAGATTGGGCAAATTTGCTCAGAGAAGTCCCCTGGCGATTACAAAGTTATATGAGCACCAATAGCTCAGTTGGTAGAGCAGCTGACTCTTAATCAGCGGGTCCCGGGTTCGAGTCCCTGAAGGTGCACCATGCTGTTATAGCTCAGTAGGCAGAGCACTTCCTTGGTAAGGAAGAGGTCGGCAGTTCGAATCTGCCTAACAGCTCCACAGAAACCTTAGAGCCGTCATGGTTCTAGGGTTTTTTGTTTTTCCTCCCCTGCCTGCCGATGTTCAGGCGGCGTGTAGGAAGCCCCGAGAAGAGCTCTCCCCAAAAGTGGTATGGCACTTCCTGACCCGGAGAAGACGGGATGGCAACGCTGCAACAGATGTCCGTACCGGCAGCAGCCGGCTCCTGCCTGGGAAGGGCTTGGCAAGTTAGGCAGGCATCGGGTTTCCGGCAGAGAATGGAAAAGTGCGATGAAAGAGGGGCTTGCGCTTTGGGAGAGCCTGGCCGCAGCTTTTTTGTGCGGGGGCTCTTATTCCAAAGGGCGTCCGCTTCTTTTTTATATGAAACATGTCCTGCCCTTGAAGAAGCCGCACGTTACGGGCCTTTTTGCGCCCAGACGCTGCGCTCGGCAAATTCTCTTTTGTGTGCCTGCCCCAAAAAGCCCTCTCTTTTGCGCGGCGCAACCATCAAAAACGACAACGGGGAGGTTTAGGCGGTGGAATCCTTTTTGCCCATATTGCTTGCCGTGCTGCTCTATGCCCTGCTTTGCTTTGTCATTGCCCTTTTTCGAATGCTCTGTTCAAAGTCCGGTCAGAGAAAGAGCACCTTTGGAAAAACGTTTTGGGCCTTTTTCTCCGAGGCACTCAACCCCTTTCACTGGTTTTGGTGAGCCTTGCAGCAGGAATGCAGCAAAAAGCCATCTCTTAAGAAGGATGCCTTTTTAAGAGGGAGGAAAAAAGAGACAAAAAGCCTGCGTCCGGAGGGGACGCAGGCTTTTTTTGCAAAAACTCAGTCCAGCCGAATATCCAGCAGCTTATAGAGGAGAAACAGTGCGGCGAGCATGCCGGCGACAACCGGAAGAGAGAGCATGGCCACCGGCTGACGCAAAAAGAAGGTCAGGCACAGCAGCACAAAGAAGGCGGCAAACAGCAGCAGCCATGGTGCCTTTTTGGGGGCGTCAAAGGAGGTTTTGCAAATTTGTGTCACCACCAGACAGGAGAGTGCCACAATGCCGGCGCCGCCCAAGCACTGCCCGACGGTCAGCGTCGGCTTGGGCCAGTTTCCCACGCCCAGCAGCCCTTCCGCAATACCCAGCGCCGCCCATAGGGCCAGCAAAATCAAAACCGCCAGCAGGCCGTCCCGCAAGGTGCACAGCAGGCGCTCGGCACGGGGCATGGGCGGCAGCGCCTCGATAACGCTGTCGCAAAAGGCCCTGGGGTCGGGCCCGATGACTTCCCTTGCGTCCTCTCCCCGAGCCTGCGCGTCAAGCAGCATACGGGTGACGTCCCGGCGCACCTGTTCCTGTTCCCAAGTGCTCACCCGGGAGCCCCGCAGATAGACCACCACGTCGGTCAGGAGGCTGCGTGCCTCGGGCTGCAGCGCCTCTTCCAGGCGGTTATTTTCCTCCAAAAGCAGCTTCGTCTGTTTGCGCATGACATTGTCCTCCTGTTGCCGTGATAAGATGCTCCACCGCCCGGGTCAGCTCCCTGTAGTGCTGCAAAAAGTCGGCAAGCTCTTTTTGACCGAGCTCGGTCAGGGCATAATATTTTCTCTCAGGCCCTCCCGATGAGGCCCGATAGCTGACCGTGATGGCCCCCCGCTTTTGCAGGCGCAGCAGCAGGGGGTAGACGGTGCCCTCCGGAATACGTCCAAAGCCGTGGCTCTCCAGCCTCTGAGAAATCTCATATCCGTAGCACTCCTGCTCCCGCAGCGCGGCCAGCACACAGCCCTCCAGCGTTCCCTTGAGCATTTGGGACGGAATCAAAGCCTCACACCTCCTCTATCTTGCTTTGTAAGGTAGATGTCTGCTATATTGTAATGCAAGATAGATGGTTTGTCAAGGGGATGAAGAGAGAATGGAGTGCCGGGCGCCTGCTGGGGGCAGGCAGCGTGCCCGCAAGGCGCGGGGCACAGAGGCGGGAGGGCGTACACCGGGCGGTCCGAGATGGGGAAAGGCCGGGCTGCCCGGGCGGCAAAGGAGATTTTGGCTGCGCCCCGGCGGTCTTGAAGGGGGTGCTTTATAAAAAGCCGCCTGCCAAGGAAACTTGACAGGCGTTTTTTATTGGCAGCGTATACGTTTTTTGAAGTAAAAAAGCCCCACGGCGGCAGTCTGTGCAGGGTACAGGGCACAAAACACCAGGTTGCGGGCCGATACGGTTTTCCCGGCCCTTTCCAGGTCGTCATAGGTACAAACTGTGATGGGCAAAACGGTGCCGTCCTGCTTTGCGTAGCGCACCGAAATGACGCTGTTGTTTTTTGGAGATATTCACACACCACGGTGCCGTTTTTGTCTTCCAGCGTGTGACGCAGGGCATCCTGCTCCGGGATTTCATTTCCCTCCTGGTCGTAGTAGTGGACGATTCCATCGTCGGCAAGGGCGTTTTGCTCGGCGGGGGTTGGCGCGTCAGGTGCATGGGGGGAGTCCGGCTCATGGGGGAAGGGCACATCCTGCTCCATAAAGGCCACAAAGCTCTCATAGTCGTGGAAGGTGGTGCCCTCCATGACGGAGAAGGGACCCCAGAGGGCGGTTGTCGCCCGATGGCAGACAAAGGTGACGGCAAGCATGAGGGCCAGGGCGAGGGCGCAGTTTTGCTTTAACCTGTGGTTGTGGGCCCAGACGATGGCCTGCTTTTCGCCGAGCGTCAAAAACCCTTTTTTGAGGAGGACGGCGTGGAGAACATGGCAGGCTATGGCGTAAACCAGCAGCAGAAAGGCCGCACCGGCGGCGCCGAAAATGCACATGCTTGCGGCGCTCAGCCCGGCAAAGGCATCGACAAAGAGCAGGGGCGAGAAAAACCCCAGGCAGCCCACCGTAACGCCGACGGACGCTTGCGCAAGCCGGACAATGCTCAAGCGGAAGGGGGCAAGCTGTGCTTGGTTGAGCTGGTCGTCCTGCACGCTGAAAAGGGTACGGTTGACAAAAATGGCCTGACAGAGAAGGCTGACGGTGAAAAAGACGGCGCCGCACAGGAATCCAAGACGGGCTTTGAGAAAGGCAAGGTTGCAGATGAGGGCAGCGATGCCCCCGCACACGGAAATTCCCATGGCAAAAAAGGTCTGAGACTGATACTGGGACAAGGCCGCATTCAGAAGCCTTTGGCGCTGCTTTTCTCCCCGGGGAGTCGCAGCACACTCCCCGTCGCATGGCGTGCGCTCCTGAGGGGGCGTTCTCTCGCCGCGCAGCAGCTCGTCGCAGGTGACGCCAAAAATTTCCGCGATAACGGGGATGACAGACAAATCCGGCGTGCCGTCATCGCGCTCCCAACGGCTGACGGTTTTGTCCGACACGCTCAGTCGGTCTGCCAGTTCTTTTTGGGTCATGCCGTTTGCCTTTCTCAAGGCGGCGATAAAGCCGCCGATGGTTTTCCTGTGCATGGGTGTTCTTCCTCCGTTTTATTGGATTTGTGCTTCCATTCTACCCTTTTGAGAGGAGAGAATACCACCCGAAAAACAGGGAATGACTCTCAAAATCCGAGAATTTGAGGGTTTTAAGGGATACCGGCGGACGTTAAGGGAGCAAATCCAGGATGTTATCGTCAAATTGCCGCCTGCGGAAGACCATGCGCCAGGTCACGCGCTCGACCGGCTCAAAGTGCAGCGAGGAGCAGGCGGCGCGCAGGCGGCCCTGGCCCTTTTGGCCAAAGCGCGGCGGCAGGCTTTGGGAGGCGGGGCTGATAATGCCGATGACGGCGGCGTAGGAGAGGGCTTCGGGCAGGCCGGGGCCGGCAGAAGGGCGCCGGGGACGGTCGCCGTCGTCGCAGTCGGCGATGTCCATGCAGCCGTCGGGCAGCTCCGGGGCGAGAGTGTAGCTCATGGCAACGTAGTGTTCCGGGCGCTGCACCTCTTTGTCCGGCATGGAGCTCCAGTCCATTTGCTGTGCCTCATATTCCTGCACGGTCAGGCGGCAGTCCTGCCCTTCAAAGGAAAAGGAAACGGTATCTCCCGGGCCGGTCACGCTGAAATGGGGGCCGGGCAGCGAGACCTCGTCCTGGCTGAGGGTGACGGACAGCGTGCGGATACGGGGTTTGCGGGCTGTCGCCCAGGGGAAGGAAAAGCGCCGGATGACCCAGGCGGCTTCCGGGTCCAGCCCGTAGTGCTGCACGGCATTTACGGCCTGGTCCTCCACGGCAGCCTCCGGCGAAAGACGGGCATAGACGGTGGCCCAGCTCCGGACGGCGTGCAGGGCCCTTGCATTGACATGCGGCACGCAGCGAAACTCAAGGTACAAGGGGTTGTCAAGCGCAAGCAGCATTCTCTGTTCGGAGGACAGGGATGCCTCTTGTCCATACAGGACGGAAATATCCCATTTCGCTGCAAATGCCTGCAGCGCAGAGGGCTCAACTCTCATGCACAGGTCGAGCACCAGGCCACGGCCGCACAGGTAAAGGCAGGGGATACGCCATCGGCGGCCGGCCCATTCAAACTCCCTGTTCAAGGGCAGCTCCTCTGCGGCGCGCCCCTTGCCCCGGCCGTTGAAGCCGCCGTCGAAAAAGACGCGCCATGGCTGCGGCGTGCAGGGGGCGTCGGGGTTCATGTCGGGGTCGTAGAAATCTTCGGTATAGGGGATTTTGCCGTAGTCAAAGGAGCTTTGCAGCTCCTGCAGGGAGTCAAAGGGGTGCTCCATGGGGCAAAGTCCGGTCTGCCTGGCAAGGCGCGCCAGCAGGGCTTTTTGTTCCTGCGAAGGCGTATTTTCCTCAAGATATGCCGCAAACTGCTCTTGATTCCACTGCCATGCCTGTTCGGGGGCAGCCGTGTGCCCGCAGGCCAGGAGCAGCCGCAGAAAATCCGAAAAGCTGCGTGCCAGGGGATGCACAAAATGAGGCGCCAGGTTCATGGGGCTGACGGCAAACACCGTCTCCCCAAAGCCCCGGACAAAGCAAAAATGGATGCCGTCCACCCCGGCCTGCCCGATGATGCGTGCGCCACGGGGGGTGCAGAAGTAAGGGAAGAAGCCGTCGGCCGGCTCAAAGCCAAGGGGCGCAAGGTCCAGCCCACTGCTTAAAAAATCCTGATAGGTGTAACTCAAAGGGGATTCCTCCGTCCAAATAGTGTCTGTCGCGGAAAGAGGCGCGCTTTGCGCCTGCCTTTTTAGTATAGCATACCGCCGGACGCAAATCCATTTACAAAGCACGCCGCCTTTGGAGGGGGGCTCTTTTCCAAAACGGGCAGTTGCAACCGTATTTTTCAAACTCTCCGATGAACCGATGGGCCGTTTGATTGTATATGTATAGGAAAGGGGGCGCGCAGAGTATGATTGACCAATATATCTGTCAATATGGCAGGCGGCTTTACGGCCTGTGCCTGACGCTCTGCGCAGACAGGGCGGAGGCGGACGACCTCTATCAGGACACCTAGCTGCAGGTTGTCAGGAACTTTTCCCGATATGACGCGGCCAGGGATTTTGAACCGTGGCTCACCAGAATCTGCGTCAACCTGTACCGCAACAGGTGGCGCCGCATGGCCAAAAGCCCTTTTTTGAATTTTCGCACCAATGAGCAAAAAGAGCTGTTGCTCGCCTCGCTGCCGGCGCCCGAGCAGCCGGACTACCGGCCGTTGTATCGGGCCATTGACGGCCTGCCCGAGAAGTACCGCCTGGCGGTGGTCCTTTATTATTTCGAAGACATGGAAATCTCGGCTGCCGCGCGGGTGTTGAGGATTCCGGAGGGAACCGTCAAATCCCGCCTGAGTAAAGCCAGAACCCTGCTGAAGGAGGCACTGGGATATGAAGCAGATTTATGATTTTGGGCGGCATACGCCTCCGGCGCTCAACGAGCGTATGCTGCGGGAAGCACTGGAACGCCGCAGCCTGCGCCGGCAGACGCTTTTGCTGCTGCTGGCGGGCTGCCTGCTGCTGGCGGCCTTTGTGCTGCTGGCCTACTCGGCAATGGACTGGTATCCCCTCATCACCTGGCTGTGCCTGGGCTATGTCGCGGCGGCTGTGGCGGGAGGCGGCGTGATTGCCGTTGTGTATTCCCGGAAAGGAGGAAAAGCGGCATGAGCAGTGTTATTGCCCTGCCGGCAATGATTGTGCTGGCAATCATTTTCTGCCTGCCGATTCTCGTGGGCGTCTACGTCTATCGCGATGCGGTGCGGCGCAACATGAGCGCGGGCCTTTGGGCTCTTGCGGCGGCATTGGTTCCCGCCTTCATCGGCCTGATTGTCTACCTTTTGGTGCGCTCGGAGTATGCCGACCTGTGCTGCCCCCGATGTGCGGCACCGGTTGCGGCGGATTTTTCGGTTTGCCCCAAGTGCGGCGCGAAGCTGCGCGCCTGCTGCCCGCACTGTAAAACCCCGGTGGAGCCAGACTGGAAGGTCTGCCCCCGATGTGCCGAGGAGCTCCCCGCCGACCAAAGCGATGTGCTGCCCCCCGTCCGGGCCGGCGGCAGCATGGACTGGAAGATGCTGGTAGTGGTGGTCGGGGTGCCCGTGCTGCTGATTTTGCTGCTGGTGTTTGGGATGAAGCGTTCTTTTTCCGAGGGCGCGGCAAGCTATCAGGAGCTGAGCTTTGACGAATACGACCGGCAGATGCAGAGCATGGCGCTGGAGGAGACGGCTCAAAAAGTGCATCAGTGGCTGGACGAGGCGGCCCTTAAGCCTGACCGTGCCCATGCCCTGCGCTATGATTACGACAACGGCGGCGGCATGGAGCATTACTATCTTGTCTATGTGCCGGGAGGCGGCAATTCCCCGCACACGGGATTTGGGCAGTCGAGCAGCGTCTTCGGCACCACGCTGACCCTCGACCTCGTATGGACCGGGAATGCCGGCACGCTGTTTAACCTGGTGTCCTCCTCCGAGTCGGCGCCCGGGCTGAAGATTGTGCTGAGCGGGGAGAAGCTGGACTGCGACGTGGAGACGGTGGACTACAACCCCACAGTGTATTACATCGTGCCCCGGTATGATGAGCTGGAGCCGGGGGCCGGCGACATCCCCATGCCGGAGCGCATCTCGGTGGTGCGCATTGAGGGGAACAGCAATACGGGCGTTGCCGAAGTGTCTGACCAGGATGTGGCCTTTGACATTCTGGCAGGCATCGACAGTGCGCCCTATCTCGAGCTGGAGCATCCCATCTACGGCAGGCCGGACGGGACGGGCGGCTATGATTTTACCGACGGCTTTGAAATTATCATAGAATACCGGGTCAACGAAGGGATGCTGCTGCACCCGGACATGCTCACCTGCCTTGTATTTGAGCAAAATGAAAGCTATTATTTAATTGACGACCGTCCGGACAACGGCCGGACCTTCCGCCAGACGGACCAGAGCTTTTACGACATGCTGGCGGCGCTCTTTGCCTGAGCGGGGGCTTTTGGCAAAGAGCAGACGGGGAAAGGGGACTTGACACAAATGATGGAATTTGTTTTGAATGTGCTGCTCAGCTATGTCACGCTGGCTGCGGCGGGGGTTTCGTTTGCCTTGATTTTGGCCGTGCTGCTAATCAAAAAAGGCTCTTTGACCCCAAGGGACAAACGGGTTCTTTTGGTGCTGCTGGGCGTGCTGGCCTTTTACTTTGTGTTTGTTTTTGCGGTTTCGGCCGGGGCGGCCTCGGGGCACCCCGGGGGCGGGCCGCTTCCCACGGGGCCGTGACCGCACGGCGGCGAAAGACAACATCGCAATGTGCCGCAAAAAAAGAAAAGCCTAAACAGGCTTTTCTTTTTTTGCCCTCATGGCGCAACGCAACGAGAGCCGCTATTTGACAAAATCATACAGGCGCAGCATGGTCAAAATGCTCTGCTCGCGGGTATAGGGGTCGGCCGGAGCAAAGAGGTTGTCGCCCACGCCGTTCATGATGCCGGAGGCCTCCACCTCGCCTACGGCCTCTATCGCCCAGTCGGCGACAGACCCTTTGTCGGCAAAGCCGGCGCTGCCGGCCGTCAGAGGTTTTTGCATCACGCCTGCCAGGCGCGACAGCATGGTCGCAGCCTGCTCGCGCGTCAGCGCGGCGTCGGGGTCAAAGAGTCCGCCGCCGACGCCGTTGACCACGCCAAGCCCCGCCATCTTGGCCACGCTCATGTCGTCGGTGTCGGTGAAGGAGGCGCGCTCGGTGATTTCCCTGCCCATGACGGTTTCGTAGAGCTGGGCTGCCAGTGCACAGAACTCGGCACGGGTGGTGGCCTGCGTGTAGCCGCTTTGCAGGCTTTGGGGAACAAGGCTGCTGCCGACGGCTCTGGCCACGTCGTCCGCCGCCCAGGCAGAGGGCTGATTCGAAACGGGCTCGGGCTCGGGCTCAGGCTCAGGCTCGGGCTCGGGCTGAGGCTGCGCACTGCCGCCGACTTCCAGCAGATACAGGCGGCCGTTGCTCTGGTGCTGGGCGACCAGCTGGTTGCCCTGGAACTCCCACATAAAGCTCCACTCAAAGGGCACGACGGTGTTGCCCTCGGTGTCGATGAGGCCCCACAGGCCGTCGTTGTTGCGCGCGGGGGCAACGCCGTTGGAATAGGTGTAAATGCGGTCGTAGAGGAAGGGCACCACCAGGTTGCCGTTTATATCCACCACGCCACTGTAGCCGCCGGCGCTCACGGGCAGGCGGCCGCTGTTAAAGCGCGCGGAGGTGTTCCAGGTTCCGGTGGTAAAATCCACATTTGGAATTTCGCGCACATTGCCGGACCTGTCCACGAGCAGCACATACTGATATTTTCCGGTGCTGCTGCTGGCCATGGCATAACCGTCGTCAAAGGGCTTGATGCAGGTGTAGGCATAGATCATCCGGGTGCCGCCGATACCGTCATCCACCGGTTCTTTGGGGATTTCAAAGACAATGTTTCCGGAGGTGTCAATGCAGTATTCCTGATAGTCCGGGGTGCGCACAAAGGCAAGCCCGTCGCCAAAGTCATCGCAGAAAAGGTATTGATAGGGGATGACAAGCTCCCCTTTTGTGTCAATGTAGCCCCACAGGCCGTCCACCTTGACGGCGGCATACCCGTCGCTGAAATCCGAGGCATCGTCAAACTGGCCGATGATGGCGGTGTTGCCGTATTTGTCGATATAGCCCCATTTTTCGGTGCCGGTGTAGGGGTCAAACAGGAGCATTTTGCACAGGCCGTCGCTGAAATGCTGGCCGAGGCTCATGCTGCCGTCGTATTCATAGGTGAGGTTGCCGTCGAAGTCATAAAAATAGTACTTGATGTCCTTGAGCGACGAAACGTAGTTGATGGCGCCGGTCTGGTTGGAGGCACGGAAGACACCGTCTCCCAGATAGGTCAGGCTTTGCGGCACATTGATGCCAAGCTGCGTGACCGTGATGGCCGTGCCGTTGTAGGAATAGCTGGACGCAGGTGCGGCAAGGGCCGCAGTGCCCAGCGAAGTCGCCAGCAGCACGGCGGACAAAAAGCCCGCAAGAAAACGTTTTGTACGCATAAAATCAGCCTCTTTCTTCTGGGATTGCTAAGACTCCGGTGTGCCGGGGAGCCCTGGAACAGGATAGCACTATTATACTCTTTCTCAAAGAAACATACAAGGGTGTGTTTCCTTTGACAAAAGCGGAAGCCCCATTGCCCCGGCTTTGCCGAGGGGGATGGTGGGCTGACGCAAAGCGGCCCCTTTCAAAACTCTTTGAAAGGGGCCGCTTTGAAGAAAGGGAAAAAGAGGGGGCTTTTGGAAAGGGCGTGGCGCCGGTTACGAGCTCCACACCAGGGCGCGCACCGCCTCGGTCAAATCCACCGTGTCGGAGCGCGGCACAAGCGAGACGGGTTCCCCGTCCACCACGGCAAGGCAGTGGGTGCCGTCGTATCGGTAAAAGGCGAGGCTGACCGTGGGGAACTGCTCGTTGTCCAAAGAGACGGTCAGGGAGATTTCCAGCGTATCCGACGGGGCGGTATCGACAAACTCATCCGCCCGCAGCGCCGCAAGCGCATCCTGCAGGGCGGCGGTGTCAAGCTCCTGCCCGTCGTACAGATAGGTGCGGTCTTCGCCGCTTCCCTGCGAGGAAATGGTATACTGCTCCCCTTCGAGAAGGATGTCAAGCTGGGTGACATCCTCCCAGTCTGCCCACAGCACCTGCCTGTGACGGAAGTTGTCGCAGGAGGCCTCCAGCAGGGAGCGGCAGACGTCCGGGGTCAGCTGATAGACAATGGCGGAATCCCCCACCCGGACATAGCTGACGATGTCGCCGTCTTCCAGCTCACCCACGGCAACCCCCTGCTCTTCGGCCTGGCTGAGGGTTTGGGGGTCAATTCCCAGGTGCAGCACAAAGCTGCCAGAGGCTTCCTCCCCCTGCTCGTCCTGTCCCGTGTATTCAACGGTCAGCGTCAGCTCGGGCTGCTCGAGCCCGCGCTGCTGCAGCTCCTGCTGCGAGGTGTTGTAGCTGACATAATCGGTCAGGTCCAGGTACCGCAAATAGCTCAGGTAGGTTTCAACCAGGGTGCTGTCAAGCGGCAGGAGGGCATCCTCCTGTTCTGTGAAATAGACGTCGTCCGCACTGTAGGAGGCCGTGCTGTCCGGCTCGTAAAAAATACTGTAATTCTCGGCGCCGGAGAAGGTCAGCGAGGTCACCTGGTCAAAGTCGGGAATCTGGTCGTTGAGAATCAGGTCGCGAAGCGAAAGGTCAAATTCGTCAAGCGGGTCCTTAGCGGCAAGATAGACATTGCCGTCTCCGAAGGAGACATAGCGAAGAGAGTCCATGCTGCTGTAGTCTCCCAGGGAAATTTCGTATGACGTGTCGCTTGTCCCGATGGAAATGGTGCAAAGGGGATCGCTTAGGCCGTATTGCGCGTAGTTCTGCACGTCGGAGATGGTGAAAACGGCGCCGAACTGCTCAAACTGGGTCAAAAGAGAGGTGATTTTCTGCTCGTCCACCGGGAAGGCCGCGTCGCTGTCGTAGCTCCAGGCCCCGTCGCGGTGAAAGGAGAAGGTCTGGCCGTTGTAGTCCCAGGACAGGGACTGCACGGCGTCGGGGTCGATTTGCAAAACCACCTCTCCACTGGTTTTGATTTGCTCTTGGTGCTCTTCCATCCGGAGCACCGCCACGGCGGCAGCGCACAGGACTAGCAGCACCCCGAGCAGCACGGCAATGCGCTTAGCACGGTTCATTTTGATGCTTCCTCCTTTTCCAGACCACTGCAATCCCGACGCCCAGATACAGCAGGGGGAACACTCCCATAATCAGGCCCTTGAGCACAGAAGAAGCCGAGTCGCTGATGGTCAGATAGTTGTAGTTGAGGGATTTGCTGCGAATGGAGGTGGCATCGCGCTCACCGACCAGCGAGGCAATGGCATTGACTCCCAAATTCACGTTTGCACCCGAGGAATAGGCGTTATAAAAATCCTCGAGGAACAAGGAGGAGGAAAACCAGATAATCTGCCCCCCGCTCTCATGGCTGATGCGCACTCCCACGGCAAAGGGCCCTTGCGGGTCATCTTCTTCTTTTTCCGGGGATACCGCGTCAACGGGCTGGGAGAAGGAAGAGGGTGACGTGGTCAGCAGCTCGGTCACCTCGGCCTGAGAGCTGCCCCCCTCAACGGTCAGGGCCATGGCGGCAGGCAAAATGGGGAAGTAGCGCTCCTGCGTCAGGGGATTGGTGATGTCGTCGTCGGCAAGCTCAGGCATCAGAAGGTAGGGCGACTGGAAGGCGTAGTAGCCTCTGTCCTGCTCCACCACCATGCCCTCGATGGCCTGGACGCCATATTCCGAGACAAGGCCAAGCAGGTTTTCGGGCAGGCCGTCCTGCATGGGGCCGGCCACCACAAACAGGCTCCCGCCCGCCTTGACATAGGCTGTCAGAAGGTCGCGTTCGGCTGAGGAGATGTCGCTTGAAGGGGCGTAAATCATGAGGCAGTCGGCGTCCTCGGGAATGGCATCCACCGTGAGCAGCGAGAGCGACTGCACTTCGATGTTTTCTTTTTCCAGCTGATCGCTCAGGGTGGCGGGAAGCTCGGCTTCGCCGTGGCCCTCCAGCAGGTAGAGCTGGGGCAGCTCGTCGGTGGTGACATAGTCGATGGCGGAAGTGATGGCGCCCTCTCCGTCAAAGGAGGCGTTGTAGCCGTAGAGAGAGGAATCGAGCAGGTAAATGTCGTTGTAGCTGATAAAGCGGCTGCGCTGCCCGCACTCCACGATGAGGCTGTTGTTGGGCACCGTTTCGCTGGTATACTGCTCTGCAAAGGCGGGAAAGATGTCGGGGTTTTTCTCAACGACCTCGATGTGCTCGGAAAGGCTTTCGTATTTGCTCAGCAGATTCTCAAGAATTTCGTCCTTCTGCCCTGCCTGCACCACCCAGTAGATGGTCACATCCTCTTCCAGCGCATTGACCACAACCTTGGTGTTGCTGGTAATGGAGTGGAGCTTTGAAGAGCTGATGTCATACTTGGTCTGCGAGGCCGGCAATGCACCGACCAAAACGTTGAGCGCAATGAGAATGGCCAGGAGGATGGCCGTCAGGGCCAGGGAGTAGGAGCCGCCCAGCAGGGCGTTGCGTCCCTGCCCGGCGGATTCGGAGGGTTTGGTCACATGGGGCAATTTCATCAGTTGTACCTCCGTTTTTCCAAAGACTGTACCGATAAGAACAAAAAGAATACAATTACGCTCAGATAATAGACAATAGTGGTCATGTCAAAAACGCCGTTGACAAAGGAGGAAAAGCGGTCAAAGAGCGACAGATGTTCCATCAGGGCGGGCAGCAGGCCCTCAAACAGCGAGCTGTTGAAAAAGCACAGCAGGGCAATGCCCAGCAGCAGGACAATGCAGACGCCCCAGGCGAGCGTATCGTTTTTGGTCAGGACCCGAACCACAAGGGCTGCGGCGATGGCCATGAGGTAAAAGGCCAGCAGCGAGCCGAACATGGTGGAGGAGGTGTATTCAGACAGGCTGACGCTGTAGTAATTAAACAGGATCAGAGCGATGGTGACGCCTGCCGCAAAGCCCTGGCTTTCGGTGAGGGAGGAGATGAAAATGCCGACGGCGATGAAGGCCGCCCCCAGCAGGAAGAAGGCCAGCATGGAGCCGTAGGAGGTGAGCAGATAGACGTCGCCAAACAGCGAGAAAATCAAGGGGTATCCACTGATGATGCACAGGGGAACAAGATAGACGACAAGCAGCGCCAGATACTTTCCCAGCACAATCTCGGTGGTTGTGACCGGAAGGGAATACAGAAGCTGGTCGGTTTTTTGCCGCCTCTCCTCGGCAATGGTGCGCATGGTCAAAATGGGGACGATGATGACAAAGACAAGGCTGCTGAAGGAAAAGACAAGTTCAAAATTGCTAAAGGCAGCCTGAATATTGCAGAGCACTGCGCCAAAGCCCACCACAGCCAGCAAAAAGGCGCCGAACACATAGGCCGTCAGCGAGTGGAAATAGCTTTTCAGCTCATGCTTGAAAATGGCAATCACTGGTCGCTCCCCTGCCTTTCTTCAAAATTCTGCGAGCTCTCCGGGCCCTGTGGGGATTTTGAGCTTTCCGGCGCCTTTGGGTCCTCTGGAGCCTCTGGGAGGGCGTCGTTTTGCTCGGTCAGCTCCAAAAACACGTCTTCCAGGCTGGCCTTTTTCGAAGAGAGTTCCAAAAGGGCCCTGTTTTGCCCCGCGAAGGCAAAAAAGAGGCGGCGGCAAAGGGCGGTGAGGTCATCGCAGTCGGAGGAAAGGTGAATTTGAAGCAGGCCGTCTTCCTGGGGGGAAAGCTGGGAGTCGGTGACGCCTTCCACCTGACAGAGAATATGCAAGGCTTCGTCGGGCGAGGCCTCAGTGACAAGGGAGATTTCGTTGGAGCGCAGCATCTGGCGTTCCAGGTTTTCCGGGGTGTCAAAGGCCACCAGGTGCCCCTTGGAGAGAATCAGAATCTGGTCGCAGATGTTTTGCACCTCGGAGAGGATGTGGGAGCTGAAAATCACGGTGTGCCGGTGCCCGAGCTCCTTGATCAGGGCGCGGATTTCAATAATTTGGATGGGGTCAAGGCCAACCGTGGGCTCATCCAGGACAATGATGCTGGGGTTGCCCAGCAGGGCCTGTGCGATGCCGACTCTCTGCTGAAAGCCTTTGGAAAGGGTGCAGATGCGCCGGCCTTGAACGCTCTCAATTTTGGTCTGGGCTACGACCTCCCCAATTTGCCGCTCGAGCTCTTCGCCCCGCAGGCCCTTTGCCTCACCGACAAAGCGCAGATACTCTAGCGGGGTTTCGTTGGGATACAGCGGCGGGTGCTCAGGAAGGTATCCAATGAGCTTTTTTGCCTTTTGGGGCTCCTCGAAGATGTCGTACCCGTCGATGCGAACCTGCCCTGACGTGGCAGACAGGCAGCCGGTCATGATATTCATGGTTGTGGATTTCCCGGCCCCGTTTGGCCCGAGAAAGCCGTAAATTTGGCCGCTCTCCACCCGGAAGCTCAAGTCGGACACGGCCTCATGGGTTCCGTACACTTTGGTAAGGTGCTCAATTTCAATCAAGCTGCACGCCTCCTTTTTCGGGATAAGGCCATTATAGGGCCGCGACTTAAAAGCAACTTAATGCTGGATTGCTTTCTTCAAATCCAGTCCGCCTTCAACATGCTGCGCATCACACTGCTCATGTCGGGTGCCTGTGCGGCGGTGGTGTTTGTGCTGCTGGCCTTCTTTTCCAAAAAAGGCCATCGCCCCCTTTGCGCAGAATCTGGAAAAGCAGCGCCAGTTTGTCACCGACGCGTCGCATGAGCTCAAAACGCCGTTTGCCATTTTGTCGGCCGATGTCGGGCTGCTGGAAGACAGCTGCGGGCAGAGCCGGTGGCTGGAGAGCGCCCGTGCCCAGATTTCGCGCATGGACACCCTGATTCAAAATCTCATGGAGCTGGTGCGCACGGAGGAGACGGTGGAGGATACCTCCATCGGCAGCTTTTGCGTCAGCGACGTTGCGCAGGCCTGCGCGGATGCCTTTGAGCCTTTGGCCAGGGAGTCCGGGAAAACCCTCAGCGCACGCATTGACCGGGGGGTCTGCATGCGCGGGATGCAGGACAACTTGTTTCGCCTGTTTTCCATTTTGCTCGACAACGCCGTTGAGGCTGCTTCGCCCGGCGATGTTCTTTATGTCAGGGCCGCAGAGCAAGCGGATGGGCTGCGGTTTTCTGTTTTGAACCCCCACCGGGCTTTATCCAACCTGGAATTTATCCAGATGTTCCGGCGTGGCTGGTCCACCAAGGGGGAAGCCGGGCATGGCTACGGCCTGTATAACGTCCGCCAGATCGTAGAGCGGCACGCAGGCAAAATCATTACCGGCAACGACCAGCTGAACGGCATTTCCTATATCTCCATCGGGGTGTTGGTTCCCTGAAAATTGAAGTATCCAACAGCAGGGGTTTTATGGGGCGAACCGTTTCGTTCCCATAAAACCCCTGTTTGTTCCCATCGTCTTGTCTTTGCGGCGGGGGATGCTAATATAAAGATGCAAACAGATAAATTTCAACCGAAAGGAACTGCAGCCATGCAAAATTTCATATTGGAAGGAAAAAAAATAGCCAGGCCGGTTCTCGTCACACTGTGTCTTCTTACGCTGCTGGCCTGTATTCTTTCCTGTACCCTGTATCGGGAGTATACAATCCATTTTGAGCTTGACCCCTGGGAAATCGGAACCGAGTTTTTAAGCCTTTTATTCCCCCTGTTTGTTACCGTTCCGATCTGCTGGCAGCTTTACTATGAACGCCGGGACCGTTTTCTCACCTACACCCTGCCCCGCATCAGCAAGCGCCGCTATCTGGCCACCAAGTGGTGTGCGTGTGCGGTATCGGCATTCCTCATAATCATGCTCCCCTATTTCATCTCTGCCCTGTTTGCGCTGTACGTCCGGGCTCCGCAGGAGCTTAAGCCGCTCCCCGGGGGCTATTCTCACATTTTCCTCAGCCTGTATGCACAAAAGCCGGTTCTCTATGCGTTATTGCTCTCTGTGTGGAAAGGGCTGATGGGCGCACTCACCATGAGCTTTGGTTTTGTTCTGGCGCTTTATGGCAGCAATGTATTTGTAATCCTGACCGGGCCGTTTATCTATGTCATTTTGGAGAATTTCTTTTGGGCAATTCT
>ERZ857998.2492-NODE-2492-length-17080-cov-8.551659_pt1 | contig 17080 bp, 10 predicted proteins | sample MGYA00519954_ERZ857998 | MGnify/ENA primary metagenome ERZ857998 (study PRJEB31778, sample SAMEA3449424) | human gut metagenome | biome: human gut; feature: human-associated habitat; material: faeces | place: United Kingdom | collected 2010/2012 ...
ATCACCACGGACGACCGCCTGAAAAAGATCGTCCGCGAAAAGACCATGCCCCAGACCCGCAGCGAGAAGGAGATTGCCGGATACCGCGATGTGCTTGCAACGATTCATGAAAGCCATGACTATATTCCGCCTAGGCCGTCCGTTATCTTGCAGCTTCATCGGGATCTGTACAAGTACAGCGATAAGTCCATCGGCGGCAGCTTCAAAAACTCGGACAATGTAATTGCCGAAGAATTGCCGGACGGCCAGCAGATCGTCCGATTTAAGCCTGTCCCTGTATGGGAAACGCCGGAGGCTATCACATCGTTGTGCAGCGCCTTCCAAGAGGCAACACAGGACGCAGAATTGGATCCGCTGCTGTTGATCCCCATTTTCATTCTGGACTTTCTCTGTATCCATCCCTTCAACGATGGCAACGGACGCATGAGCAGACTTCTGACGCTGTTGCTTCTGTACCGCTCCGGCTATATCGTGGGCAAATATATCAGTATCGAAAAGCTGATCTCCGATACCAAGGAAACCTATTACGAGGCCCTACAGGCCAGCTCTTACAACTGGCATGAGGGAACAAACGATTATGCGCCCTTTGTAACCTATATGCTGGGCGTTCTGGCGGCGGCCTATCGGGATTTTGAAAGTCGAATTGAGCTGCTGACCACCAAGGGCCTTTCCAAGCCCGACCGAGTGCGGGAGATCATCAGGAGCCACCTCGGCAAGATCACCAAGAGTGAGATCATGGCAAAATGCCCGGATATCAGTCAGATCACCGTCCAGCGCGCGCTGGCAGAGCTGCTGAAATCCGGCGAGATCATCAAGCTCAGCGGCGGGCGGTATACAGCGTATGTCTGGAATGGGGAGTAAGTAGAGATGAGAAAATCAGGAGCAGAAAGGCCATCAAGGCGTGCCGGTCAAAAAAACAGGACGGCGCGGAGCTCCCCGACACCAAATGACGGAGTGCATTTTACCTCGCGAGTGCGAATGTGCGTGATAGCGGTTGATGATGGTTTCAATAGCTATAGAAACTGATATATATGGGGAATTGCGCAAAGCCCATCAAGCCAATGATAGAGCCGTCATGCAGGTTTACGGTTTCTGGGGTAAACTCAACACAGAAACAGCCTGTGTGGCCGAATTGATGAGAATGTATCAACAGCTAACTGATTTATAAAGTCAAGGAGACAGATTGCGCAAGATGAGATATTGAGGTGAGTGGTTTTGTCAGAGCGAAGTAATATTAAATTCTACGGGATACACGATATGAGTTCAGGGTACTACCTAAAGGAAACAGAAGCCGTATTTCAAAATTGGGATAACTATATTAGCGGCACTGACATCAACACAATGCTAGAACTTTATAACATTAAAAAGTTCTTTGATATTGGAGCACGGCTGGACCGCTGGGATGACGAACAGTATGGAGCTTACCATGAGAAAAGTCGATCAATTCCAAGAATCTTGGGTGTATTTTGCAATACGATATCTGATGATAATTTAATTCAGCTCTACCAATCTACGGACTGCACCTATTGGGATGACTTCTGGGAATTGATTTGCGTATACAAGGTATACCGGCGCATTTCACCGGCGGTTCTCGAGAAACTCTTAGAAACTGGAGGACATATTGTTTGGCAGATTTTATATCAGAATGAGCTTTCGACAGCCTTCGGAGAGGTGATTGCAAATCATTTGCTGCATAATAACGGCACTGCACCGCACTTGGTTTCTCATTACCTGACGCTACATGGGCGTGATGATCCATCGCTAAACTTTCCAAGAGAGTTCACCCAGAGTATGCGCGACAAGGTGCTTGCGGAGTTTGTTAATCGTGATGATGCAAATATCAACACGTTGCAGTTGATAGCGCAAGCACAGAGCTCAGGCGAGTTCCCATTATCTGACAGGCTCCGCCGAGATGCTAAGAAGAAAATGAAAGCTCTTCAAGAAAAGTTGTTCGCGAATAGCCCGGGTATGACCTATGGCGCAAATGTAACTTTTAAGTCAATACCGAATGGCTCGGTCGAAATGTCATATGACCGAGGCGTAATTTCTTGCGCATATAGCAGAGAGTGGATTGAAGAAAATCAAGACTATCCGACATTGTTGAATAATTTCATCTATTTGTTTGAGTACGTGGATCGCTGCTTCCGTTGCAGTTTTGTTTCACTGAAAAATAAACTAGGAGTGCTTGAAAGAATTCTGGGTGCAAAGGGTAATAAAGAGTATGTAATAGGTATAGATTTTCGTTTAAAACAAAGCCTCAGTTCGCTTCAAATGGCTGCATATAGCCAAGAACTTCGCCGTCTAGGAATTCAAATTGAGAACATCTTCCAATGGTTTTTTGAAGAATATTTAAGAACCAATTTCGGAGCGAATGGCTTTACATATTTTCCGCCTTCTTCGGGAACATCGTTTGCTGAGAAGTGCAAACTCATGTGTAGCGCGATCGATGGCATTCTGAAACAATATCGCTTATATTGTGAAGACGGCTTTGTAGATCGGGAGTTGCTGGAGATGTCTTCCGGACATGTTGTTTTTAGCGAAATTCCAAGTATGATTAGGAATAAATACGCCTATGCTGCCTCGGAAACTGTGCAAAGTGAGATGTTTCTTCTGTTTTCGGACCAATCAATGATGAACTATACTGAGAAAACGCGCAGTAAATATCAAACATTGCTCGAATTGCTACTATCCGAAAAAATGAAGAAGGAAGATTTCCGAGACTACCAACGTAAGAGCTTAGACTGGTTGCTTGAACATTCTGATTTGGCTATCTCCGAAGATGGATATATAACGATTGAGGAAAAACGAGTTTCCGTTTTAAAAGATCTTTTCGTAAACGAAGTTATTTATCCAATTTATTATGGCAGCGAACTTCGTGAGCAGGTTGACATTCTTGCTGCATCGGGGGATTTACGCTACAAAGGCACACTGTTTTCCAGACCAGAACAGGACTATTTGAACTTTATGCTGAACAAAGCGGAATTCTCTAACGGCCTTGATTTGCGTAATAGATATATTCATGACACCTGTTCGCTAAACGAAGAAATGCAGCAGCAGGATTATTTGGAGCTTCTAAAAATAATGGCGCTGATTATAATTAAAATCAATGAAGAATTATGCGAAAAAACTAAAATGGGTACCGATTAACAGTGGTGAAGGCTACAAGAAGGTGATCCTCGCATTTTTCACCCCTCCCGAATCCCCACGCTCTTGCCCTCATCCTCCGACACTATGTACAATCCAGTCCCAATCTTTTTGACAGATCCAGCATGGCGAAGCAGATTTTTTCCCACGGTGACAATGTCATCTGTAACGGGTCGCCCTCGCGGATACGCAGGGTACGGCGGATCTCCTTTGGGATGACGATCCGCCCGAGGTCGTCAATGCGTCTGACGATGCCGGTTGCTTTCATATATTGCTCCTCCACTTTATGCGTTCGAAATCACATTGCTATTGTCTGCAAACAATGGGGAATTATGCGAATAGAGGGCAACAAAGCGGACGGCAGTTTGCAAATTGCACATTGTGATCCACATATGCGCATAACAGGCTGCATTTATTAGGTAAGCAGGCTTCACCGGTTGACAACATCAACATTTACGGATACAATAATTCTATCTAATCGCAAGCGGGACTATATGAAATAGATGTATAAATCCGGCCAGCCTCAGCTACTGTCCCGTGCTTCGCATTGCCGCATAATTATCGTTCCACGTTCGATAACAATAATTTATGTTTCAATCAATCTATTCAAAGCCTTTGTCGAATATTATTCTGGCTATCGTTATAGCCATTGTCGCTTGGGGATATCTGCGCACAAAAGTTCAGCTACGCAGGTGGATGATGGCAAATCTTGTGCTGTTTTGTGCAGCTGTCATAGCCATCCTCTACGCCACGATCCTGACCCGCACACCGGGAGTCCCCGCTGTCATTCTCACCCCCTTCGCCGCCCTTGCCGCCGCGCGGGTGCAGCCGGAGCTCTACCGCGCGATGCTGATGAATGTGTTTCTCTTCTTCCCGCTGGGGCTGACGCTGTCCAATGCCCTGCCGCAGAAGTGGCACCGCTGGGGCAGGATTGCCCTCACGACGTTTGTCGGCTGCGCGCTCAGCGCGGGAATCGAGTACGCCCAGTACCGCTGCGCGTTGGGGCTTGCGGAGACGGACGACGTGATCTGCAACACGTTGGGCGCGTTCATCGGTTCCACCTCGCTGCTCATCGCCCACGCCATCGAAAAACACAGAGAAAGGGTTCGGCACACGAACATGACCCTGACCACCACCGAAACACAATTCCTGCATATCGCCAGAGCTGCTATCTCCGGCAGCGACCTGCCCACCGAAAAGGTGGACTGGCCTGCCATTTTCACACTGGCCAACCAGCAGAAGCTGCTGCCGATCCTCTTCGAGGCTGTTCGCAAGATGCCCGCCGCCGAGGAGAACGCCGTGCTGTTTGCTGTGACCAAGCAGCAGGTCATCGGGCAGGTGCTGAACCAGACTGTGCGCTCGGCAGAGTTTGCCGACCTTTATCGCAAGCTTCGTAAGGCGGGACTGCACCCCATCGTGGTCAAGGGGCAGCTTTGCAGCCGCCTGTATCCGTTAAAGGACCACCGCATCAGCGCGGACGACGATCTTCTGATTCCAGACGGCGAGTTCATGGCCTGCCACGAACAGCTTCTTACGAACGGTTTGACCACCGACACGCCTGTGGACGAGCTGGCAACGGCGGACGAGGTGTCCTACACAAAAGAAGGCAGCCCGCTTTACATCGAGCTGCATCGGCATTTATTCGATTCTGCCGAGGATGCTCATGACGAGCTGAACCACTTCTTTGCCGACCTCAACCCCGTCGAGATGGACGGCTTTCTCGCCATGCCGCCCCACGAGCATCTGCTGTATTTGATCCTGCACGCCTACAAGCACTTCGTCCGCAGCGGCATCGGCCTGCGGCAGTTTTGCGACATTGGCCTGTGGGCGCGGGCGTATCACGTGGAGATCGACTGGCAGCGCCTGCACGAGCAGTGTGAGAGCGTCCACGCGGCGACCTTTGCTGCGGCGGCGTTTTGCATCGCACGAGAATATCTCGGTATTGACTTTGACCTGCCCATGCCTTGGGATGCTTCCATCGACGTAGAGCCGCTGCTGCACGACACACTCTGTGGCGGCGTGTACGGCTCCAACGACCTGACGCGCCTCCATTCCTCCACCGTCACGCTGAACGCCGTCAAGGCCAGCCGCACCGGTGAAAAAAGCAGCGTCCTGCGGACGGTATTCCCCAAGCGCGAGTATCTGGAACGGCGCTACCCGTACCTCAAAAAGCGTCCCTATCTGCTGCCGGTCGCATGGGTGCAGCGCATTGCGCACTACGCCAGTGAGAAGCAGTCCAATCCAGACAACAGCGCCTCCGGCTCCATCAAGCTGGGAAAAGAGCGGATCGAGCTGATGAAGCGGTATGGAATTATGGACTGATAAAAAGACATTGCGGGGCGCTGCAGCGCTCCGCAAACAATTCTATCCTTGCAGTTTTGAAAGGAATTTGGACAGGAAACCGCTGTCACACAGCTTGTATTTTTTCACACCTAATGATAAAATAGTTCTAAACGATCCGGATCGCATTTTGCTGCAGCCGGCAAGGAGGGAGTCCTGTGAAAAAGAGCAGCATAGATACCTGCTGCCTGACTTTACCGTTAAAACTGGAAAAGTGGCAGGAGGACCGTCTTGCCAAGCGCTTTGAGATCGCGCGGCAGCTCTATAACACGCTGGTCCATGCAGAGCTGAAACGGCTTGTACAGATAAAGCGGACTGCCGAATATCTGGAGAACGAGCAGAAAATACGGGCATTGGACAGGAATAACCCTGCGGATCGGGCCAAACTGCAGGAGTTATACAAAGAGCAGCGGAAAAGTTTGAAAACGGCCGGGTTTACGGATTATTCCTTCACTACAGATATGGGAAAATATTACAAGCACTTCCGTGATAACATCGGCTCCAGTGTCGCCGTTCATGGGATCGCGCCGCAGGTCTGGGCGGCCTTTGATAAGGTTCTGTTCAAAAAGGGCGGCAAGAAGGTACATTACAAAAAGCCCGGTGAGGTAAATTCTGTGCAGGGCTACTCCAGAACGGGAAAAAGCGGCGGCACGGAGATCATGTTCCGCGGGCCCTACATCGAGTGGAAGGGCCTGAAGCTGCCGCTGAAGCTATCGCCGGACAATGCTTACGAGACCGATATGCTGCAGCGCAGAGTAAAGCTTGTCCGATTGGTCCGCCGGCCCGGAAAGCGCAGAGACCGCTGGTATGCCCAGCTCGTTCTGGAGGGGAAGCCTGCGATCAAGGCCGATCCCGTTACCGGAAAAGCGGTTCACCCTATCGGCAGCGGCCCCGTCGGGCTGGACATCGGGCCGCAAACACTGGCGTATTCCGCCGCCGGGGTGGCCGGACTCGTCGAACTGGCAGATCGGGTACAGAACATCGAGCAGGAAAAGCGCTGCCTGCAACGAAAAATGGACCGGAGCAGAAGGGCAACCAACCCGGATAACTATGCCGAGGACGGCACGATCCGGCGCGGTATCAAGTTAACACATAATAAGTCCAAGCGATATCGGAGGAGCCAACAGGAACTGAAATATCTGCAGCACCGTCAGGCTGAAATACGAAAGCTCCAGCACATTCAACTGGCGAACCATTTGCTGTCCTTGGGTGATCATTTCTATGTGGAAAAAATGGAATGGTCTTCCCTGACGCACCGGGCAAAGGAGACCGTGATATCTGAAAAGACCGGAAAGCCCCGAAGCAAAAAGCGGTTTGGAAAGTCCATTGCCAACAAGGCACCCGCCATGCTGATCGAAATATTGCGGCAAAAATGCAAGTCTCTCGGGCTGCCGAATGTTGTAGAGATCAACCCGGCAGATATCAAAGCAAGCCAATATAATCATTTGACCGGTGAATATGTTAAAAAGTCTCTTTCCCGGCGTTGGAACGAAATGCAGGACGGTGAGCATCTCCAACGTGATCTCTATTCCGCCTTCCTGCTGCAGCATTATGACTCCTGTTCAAAAACTCTTGATCACGATTCCATCGTGCGGGACTATCCCGCCTTTGTGCAGTACCATCATCGGGAAATCGAGCGCCTGCACGCTCTCCCCAAAACACCCTCCAGTATGGGCATCCGCAGAAGCATTGCCTGACGCGAAGGCCAGGAAGACATAAAATGCCGGTGCCGTTCGCACCGGAGAAAACCGGTCGATTGTCCGTCCGGGGCTACCGTTAATGGCAGCGGAGGCTGCTTTGGTAGCAGAAGAGCTCGGGAAAATAGTCAGCGCGCAGCAGATCTTCGTGCTGCGAAAAGCTATCTACCGACTTACAGCGCATTCCACAAATCCGCACGCGGTGCTTTATGCACATTTGCCGTTGCGATCTGCAAGCGGTGCGCTGAGACAAAGTCGTTGTACCATCGGTTATAGGCCTGCTGCTCCAGGTTGCGATCTGCAAGCGGTGCGCTGAGACAAAGCACGACGTACAGCCACTCCCCGGTGTGGTACCCGTTGCGATCTGCACGCGGTGCACTGAGACAAAGACCGTGCCGTTTGTGATCACAAGCATATCGTTAGTTGCGATCCGCACGAATTGCGCTGAGAGAAGAAGCAAGCCGTTAAAATACATCAGTATTGAGGTGCTGATCTCCGATGCCAGGGAGGCCTATTATGAGGCCCAAAACAGCACAATCTTTCCACCCTCACGAAAGGGCCCAGACGACCACGACCGGATACATTTACATTCTCACGAATCCCTCCTTCCCGCAATATGGGAAGCTCGGCTATGCGACGGATGTAAAGCAGCGGCTCGCGGAGCTGAACCGCAGCACGGCGGTCCCCTTTGCGTTCCGGGTGTACGCCACCTACGAGGTGGATTCCGCCCTCTCGGACAAGAAGCTCCACTCCATTCTGGACAAGCTGAACCCCGATCTGCGTTCTGCCGAAGAAGTGGACGGCAAGCGCCGCATCCGGGAATTCTATGCCATGCCGCCGGAGGACGCTTACGCGATCCTCGAGGCGATCGCGGAGATCAACGGCTTCCACCACCGTCTGAAAAAATGGAAGGTGACGACAACAGCGCAGAGGACGAGGCGCTGGCCCGGCAGATCGAGGAGCAGCACCGGGAACGGGTCTCCCCGTTCGCATTTTCCAAATGCGGCATTTCCGAGGGAGCGGAGTTGGAATTCTGCTGCCGCGGGAATGAACAACCGGCGAGCGCTGCACCGTCGCCGACGACAAGCATGTGCGCTTTCAGGACGAAATATGGTCCCTGGCCGCACTGGCGAAGCATCTGCTGGGGACCCGGAATTCGGTCGCCGGGCCTCAGTATTCCAAATACAACGGCGCGTGGCTGAACGCCATCCGCAGGCGGCTGGAGAACCGGGAGTAAAGCCGCATCAGACATTCTGTCATCCCTACAAACGTCAAATTATTCTACACAAGAGGTCCCCTATGCTGCCCGTAAACGAATCCGACTGGAAGCTGTTCCGCAAAAGGCTGCCGGAGTGGCAGGAGCGCTGCATGGAGCAGCTGGCCGAATCCTACGCGGCCCTGCTGGCCGGGCCCGGCAAGGCATCCGACAAGTTCTGGGAGCTGGAGAAGAGGCTTCGCAAGGACAAGAAGCGCGTCGGTGTCGTGGCCGATGTCAGCCGCTCCGAAATGTACTATAACCTGCTCTATCTGCTGGATGACAAGACCATCACGCTCGAGGACCTCGCAGGCTTCAGCCCCGACCTGCGGGAGCGGCTGGCCATGATTGCACGAGATCACTTTGTGTGAAGGCGTTTCCTTTCTAACATGTCTGCCGCATATAGACCCAATGCTCGAAGTTGAAGCTAAAAACTGTCCTTTAAATTACGGCGGGAAAACTGCGTAGGCTGTTGCGCATATTTGGCTCATCAGTCAGGCAGCGGAACGCATTATTACTCGTAACGCAGATTAGTTTTGTAGAAAGACACAGCTGGCGCTCTGGATGAGCAGTCTGTTGCACAAAAGGCCGAACTGTGTAAGGCTTTAGAACAGCTCCTATGAAGCAATCAATAGAAAACCCATTTATGCAGGGGTGAACAGGGCCATGAAAAAATCATATATAAAGTGGTTCATAATCGGATTGTGCGCAATAATCGTCTTTGTCGTTGGCGTTCCCATCATTATCAATGAGTCCTATAAGGCCAACAGCGGGTATGTAACTTTGTGGACTGCTGCCGATGTGCTTTCTTATTATGGCGCAATTATCGCTTCCCTTGGTGCCGCAATCGGTGTATTTGCTTCTCTAAGGTACTCACACAAACAATATCGCGAGGACAAACGAAGAGATGTACTGCCATACTTCGCGATCAATATTCTCGGCAACAATCGGATAGATCCCTTTCTTTCAGCCCTATTTAGTGATGATGGCAAGCTTGAAGAAGGACAGGAAAATCGGACAAGGGACGATCTGACTTACAGAGAATTCATATTCAATGAGTGCTTTTTCGTTTTTGAAAATGGGACAATAAAATACACCAGAAAGCTCTCAGAAGAACAAGAAGATGCACGCAAAATGGGTATAACAATTCGTGGTAACGATGGAACCGAAATATGGAAAAACAATATAATATACATACCTATTAAGGCTGTAAATGTTGGAAATGGCTGCGCAATTAATACAACAATTACCATTCAAGCGATTGGTAACAAGAATATCACTGTAACCTCCATCCCAATTTTGATACCTGTTAAAGAAGAAATGTATGCAGGGTTGCTGTTTTACGATGATGAGAAACTTCTTGGAGAATATTCCTATATTATGCGATATTATGACATACATGGTAACCAGTATGAACACCAAAAGCCTATAAAAATGGAGCGCCGTGGTAAAGCATATAATGTTCAAGTCTCAGAGAATACATCCCACGCGCTAATCGCAAGGGAAAACACACCACAAATGCTTGACTGATTTCACTCTTTCCCCAGCGTAGGATTGTATCCGGACTTTATCTAGAAGCTAAATACCGATTTTAGCAAAATCTTCCACAAGATATTCATAAAATCGCAAAACCGGGGCCGGCTCTTTCGAGCCGGCCCCGGTCGCATTTTTCCCGTCAGATTCAGTTCATTTCCTGGAACAGGTAGCAGTAGGAATAGTTCCAGCGGGTCAGATAGAACGAGCCGTTAGAGTAGCGCAGGTAGGCATTGCCGAAGCCGAGACGGTTATACCAGTACGAGACGCTCGTGCCGGACGTGCTGATGCGCAGAGAGGAATTGCCGGACTTATAGAGGTAATACGTCGTCGTGCCGCTCTGGAAGCTGAAACAGCCGTTGGAGTAATCCCAGAGCATGCTCTCGGTCACGTCGGAGGTGATCCGGCCGTTTTCGATGGTGACGGCCTGCGCACCGATCGTCGTGCCGTCGTGCGTCATGGCATAGTATCCGCCGCTGGCGTAGACCGTGAGAACGTAGCGGCCGCCGGACGTGAGCCTGCTCACGGAGTCATAGGTCGCGGTCTTCACCGGCTCGGAGTAGCTGTCGCCGCAGGCGGAGCAGGTGTAGACGTAATTGCCGTTTTCCTCCGTGCGGACATAGCTGTGGCCCGTTGCCGGGATCTCCTCGGTGTAGCTTTCGCCGCAGGCGCAGGCATAAGTGCGGACGCCGGGCGTCGTGCACGTCGCCGCCGTGGTGACGGTGGCCGTGTAGGCATGGGCGTGGACCGTGACGGCATAGCGCACGCCGCCGATGACGGTGCGGGTCGCGCCCTCGGCCACGCCGGTGATCGTCACGTCATAGCCCGCAGGAACCGCGCGATAGAGCTGCCACCGCTCGTTCGCGTTCGCATCGCCGGGATAGGCGCCCGCAAACGTCGTGCTGTAGCGGTCGAGATAGGTATCGCTGAAGCGGATGGAGAAGGCGCTGCCGAGATCCGTGATCGTGAGAACCTGCGGCGCAGTGGTCAGCGTCACGCTTGCAGAGCGGGTGCTCTCCGTGAGGTTCAGGTAACGGCCGTCCGCGCTCTGCACGGTGTAGCCGCCGGAGACCGCCGTGACGGTCCACAGGGCGTTCGACAGGTCGCCCGTCGTGCTGTAGGCCGCGCAGGTCAGGCCGCTCACAGTGCCCGCGCCATCCCAGGAGCTGTAGTACGTTGAGGCCGTCGCCGTCAGCATCCGGTCACCGCTCACGAGGAGGAACGTCCCCTCGGCAAGCTCCGTCACCTGCTGATAGCCGCCGGAGAGCGCCTCGATCGTCGTCGCAGCGACGGCGGGATCGGCGGACTCCGTCACAGCGGCGTCCTCGGTGTGGAACGTGTAGGTCTCGCCCGGCTGGAGCTTGACCTCGACCGTCGGCAGGATGGCCTCGGTGTAGGTATCGCCGCAGCGCGTGCAGGTGTAGATGCGGTCATTGCCGTTCTCGGTGCACTCATAGGAGTGGCCCAGCGCGCTGACGACATGGCCCGTGCGGCGGTCGCCGCAGTTCCTGCAGGTATAGGTCGTGTAGCCGTCTTCGGTACAGGTCGGAGCCGTCACGACGGCTTCGTAGTCATGTCCGAGCGCAGCAACCTCGTCCGCCGTGTAATGGTCGCCGCAGGCGGTGCAGGTGTATGTCGTGTAGCCCTTTTCCGTGCAGGTCGGAACCGTCACAACGGCCTTGTAGTCGTGGCCGAGCGCGGCCACCTCGTCTGCCGTGTAGGTATCGCCGCAGGTCGCGCAGGTGTAGGTCGTGTAACCCTTTTCCGTGCAGGTCGGAGCCGTCACAACGGCCTTGTAATCATGGCCGAGCGCGGCCACCTCGTCTGCCGTGTAATGGTCGCCGCAGCGCTTGCAGGTGTAGGTCGTGTAACCCTTTTCCGTGCAGGTCGGGGACGTCACAACGGCCTTGTAATCATGGCCGAGCGCAGGCGTCGTTTCGGTATAGGTGTCGCCGCAGACGGTGCAGGTATGGACGGTCTTGCCGCCCTCGGTGCAGGTTGCCTCGCTGCCGGAAACGGTGTAGGTATGGCCCGTGGCCGGGAGGGTCTCGGTGTAGCTGTTGCCGCAGCGCGTGCAGGTGTGCGTCACGGAGCCGTTTTCCGTGCAGGTCGCAGGAACGGTGGTCTCCGCATAATCATGGCCGAGCGCAGCCACTTCGTTCGCCGTGTAATGGTCGCCGCAGGCGGTGCAGGTGTAGGTCGTATAGCCCTTCTCCGTGCACGTCGGGGCCGTTACGGCGGCCGTGTAGCTGTGGCCGGTGGCCGGAGTCGTTTCGGTATAGGTGTCGCCGCAGGTCTCGCAGCGGTAGGTCGTCACGCCGTCCTCGGTGCAGGTCGGGGCGGTCCGGCTGACCTCCTGATAGCTGTGGACATGGTCGGCCTCGACCTCGATGACATAGCGGGTGCCGCCGATGACGTAGTACGTCGTACCGGCAGCCACGCCGGTGAAGCGGACCTCCGTCATGGGAGCCGTGCCGGTCTGGACCGTGCCGGAAGCGGCGGCGCGGGTAAACGTCGCGCCGTCATAGCTGCCCCAGGCGATCTCGGACAGCTGCCACCAGTAGTTGCGCGCCGTCGTGAGGGCGACCTGGATGTAGCGGAAGCTCTCGACGGAGGACGGGACGGCGTAGGTCTTTGTCACAGCCGTGCTGCGGCTGCTCGTGAACGTGCCGATCGTCGTCCAGGTGCGGCCGTCGGACGAAAGCTGGACATTGGCGTTCGTGCAGTAGTCGCCGTGCGCCGGAGCACTGATCTGCACGGCGTCAAAGCGGACCTCCGCGCCGAGGTCGACACGGGCATACATGCCGGACGTCTGGCTGCTGGTGGACCAGTAGTAGGTGGAGGTGTCGCCGTCGATAAGTTTGGAGGCGACGCAGTTGTAGCCGCCGTCCGTATAGCCGGAGACGGAGGCCGAGGCGCTGGCGGAATAGGGCACCTTCGTGCCCGTGCCCTGCACCACGGTCCGCTCGCCGCGCGCGATGGCGGCATCGCCCGTGTGGGTGAAGGTCTGCTCGCCCTCGAGCGTGTAGACCTCGGTCGTCTTGCCGGTCTTGACGGAGACATATTCGCGCGGCAGAAGCTCGGAATGCTGCTCGCCGCAGCGCGTGCAGGTGTAGATCGTGTCGCCCGCGTCGTCCGCCGCGGCATAGTTGTGGCCGAGGGCAGGGACGGTCTCGGTGTAGCTGTCGCCGCAGTCGGCGCAGGTATAGGTCACGCTGCCCGCCTCCGTGCAGGTCGCAGCCGTCGAGGCAGTCTGATGATAATCATGGCTTTGGGCAGGAGGATCGGTGTTGATGGAGCCGTCGGCGTTGAAGCCGCCGGGCACGACGGACGTGTCCATGCCGCTTGTGTAGGCGCCGTCCATGGCGAGGCCCATGGCGCGCAGCGGCAGGCGGATCTTCTTGGCTTCCTGCGTCTGCGTCTCTGCGCCGGGATAGTCGCTCCACATGCAGAACATGCCGCCGATCACGGAGGAAGCACTCAGGCTCGTGCCGCACACCTTATAATTGCTCCAGTTGGCGGCATAGGTATAACCATTGTCGAAACTGTCGTTCTTGCCGAGGACATAGTAGAAGTCGCCCGTCGTGTTGATGATACGGAAGCCATCCGAGGCAAGGTTGGCCGCCGTGCGGGGCGTGTAGCCGCTCCAGCCGCCGGACCAGTAGCACACGACGATGTCGCGGTCGAACGTGTAGGTCGTCGAGCCGACCGAGGCGCTCATTTTGTTGGCAAACTCGATGCCGTCATTAAAGGCGATGGGCGTCATGCCCGCCTGCTTGACCATGGCGGCAAGCTCGTTGACATATTTGATGAAGTAGCCATACTTGCCGCTGTTCTGCAGGCTGCCGAAGCCCATGGAGCCGCTCGTGTAGCGGTCGTTGGCGTATTCATCCGCGCCGAAGTTGAAGTAGCGGCAGCCCTTGCCCGCAAAGTAATCGACATACTTCTGCAGGAAGGCCTGCGAAAACCGGACGGCCGTGTCGTTCGTCACGTCGATGGTGCGGCTCGAGCCGTTGTAGCTGCAGTTCGTCCCCGTCAGAGAGGACGCGGCATACAGCACCGAGTCCATGTGGCCCGGGCTGTTCAGCAGCGGAATGATCTCGATGCCGGCTTTCTTGGCCGTGGCAAAGAACTCGTCCATCTCGCTTTCCGTCCACTCGCCCGAAGATGCCGTCGTGTAGGCGTTGTTGCCCGAGCGGATGGCAGAGGCGACCGCGTTGCTGGAATACGTCTTGCCGCCCACGGTGAGCGACATGTCGTCCAGCAGGAAGCGCATACCGTCATTGCCCACCGCGAGCATGACGTGTGTATAGCCGTCCGCCTTTGCCTCATAGAGGAAGGCCTTGACCCAATCTGCCGAAAAATACTTTCGGCCGCTGTCCAGCATGGCGATCTTCAGATAATCGCTGCCGGAAGCAAATGCCACCGTCGGCAGCATGCACAGCAGCATGCAGACCGTCAGCAGCAGCGCTAACAGTTTCTTTCCCGCTTTCAATGGTTTCTCCTCCTGTATCATGTCTCTGTTCGGCGATGCCGAATCCTGATTTGATCATACACGAGACATTCTCATTTGTCAACAGGCAGTTCTTTTAGCATAATTTCAAGTTAACAAACTGCAATCTGACGTATGATAGACTACATTCCTGATTATCTCATTTCTGGCTGCGTGATTTTATTCACGCCGACGCATCTCGTTACGATACGGAATGTGACGTAAAATTCCGGCGATTTGTTTCGTCCAATGAAGTTGGCGGCGGGTTTTCTGACGAATTTTTCCACCCGCTCTGCAGAGGATTTTTTGAAAATTTTGTTGACATTTTTGCGCGATCCGTCATAATGGAAGCAGAAGCATACCGTTCTCACCGCCGTGCTCCCCTGCTGTGGTGCACCAGTGCCCTCTTCGTTTGAATGCCCCTGTACAGGGCGCTCGATGAGCGCCATTGGCAGACGCAATTGGCGCATACCATTCAGCGGAAACCTGTTCATATCGGCAGTGCCGGGCCCGGCTGTCCGCTCCCCTACAGCAGATAACCAAATCGGGAGCCGTTCCATCTCGGACGGCTCCCGATTTTATGACTTGTTTTTCATCGAAAAATACGATAGAATGGAGAAAACGACAAAAGGGAGATGCAGAACATGCAACACGACCCGCGCTGCGGCGCGATCCTCTGCGCGGCGGAAGAGGAGCTTGCGCCCTTCCTGCCCCATCTGGCGGAGGAGCAGCGCCTTTCACGCGCCATGCTCACGCTGCACATCGGCCGGATCGGCGGCCTGCAGATGGTGCTCGCCGCGACCGGCATGTGCAAGGTCAACGCGGCGCTGGCCGTGCAGACCGTGCTCGACACCATCTCGCCGGATTTCGTCCTCAACGCCGGGACGGCGGGCGGCATGTCTCCCGCGCTCGGCCTGTTCGAAACGGCCGTGACGACGGAATGCGCCTATCATGACGTGGCAGAGGCGATCCTGACGGAGTCGCACCCCCATCTGCCGTCCGTGTGGTTCGCCTCCGATCCCGACCTGCTCGCAGCCTGCAGGCGTGCCGCAGAAAGGGCCCCCGGCCGCGTCCACTTCGGCAGGACGGTGACGGGCGAGGCCTTCATCACGGACGAGGGCCGCGCAGAGATCAATGCGCGCTTTGCCCCGCTGACGGTCGACATGGAGACAGCCGCCATGGCGCATGTGTGTTATGTAAACCGTGTTCCCTTTGCAGCCATCCGCTCCGTGACGGACACGGCGGACCACAGCGGCATCGGGACGTTTGAGGAAAACTGCGCCCGCGCCTCAGCCATTTCGGCCACGTTGGTGCTGGATGTCCTGCGGGAGCTGACCCGTTAGTTTTCTTTAGGCTCCGGCTTCTCGTAATGCGGTGCATGCTCCTCCTTCTGCACCTGCAGCAGGAGCTCCTCGCGGGCAAGGATGCGGTTGAGCTTATCGTGCAGTGCTTCGATCATAATCTCCGTCTTCAGATTGACCTTATAGTCATTCTCCGCACGCGCGCGGTCCTTTTCCTCCTGCCGGTTCTGGCTCATCATAATAAGCGGAGCCTGAATGGCAGCCACGCAGGACAGCACCAGATTCAGCAGAATGAACGGATAGGGGTCGAATGCCTTTGCAGCCAGCAGGACATTGAGGATCATCCACGCCAGCAGTACGCCCGTGAACGAAAAAATGAATGCCCAGCTTCCGGCAAATTTTGCGATGCTGTCCGCCGCGCGCTGACCGAGCGAGGTCAGCTTGCCGGACTCCTTCTCCGGGTTCACAGAAATGCGGCTCGAGGCCAGCAGGTTCAGGATCTCCTCGTCCGTCATATCGTGGCGGACATCCGCAAGGATCTCGCTGATGAGTTTTTTGTTTTCTCTCATAAGAACTCCTTTCCAGAGCGCGGCGCTGCCAAACGGTGCGCTGCGGCTATCGTTATTCTGAAAAAAATATTTCGAATGTGAGGGTTTTGACCATGGCAGAACAGAGTATTCAGCTTACGAAGCTCGCCTCGTGCGCGGGCTGTGGCGCAAAGGTCGGTGCGGGCGTACTGGCGCAGCTTCTGGGCGGCCTGAAGGTCCACAGCGATCCCCGGCTGCTTGTCGGCTTTGACAAGAGCGACGACGCCTCCGTCTATCAGGTCACGGACGAGCTGGCGCTCGTGCAGACCGTGGACTTCTTCCCGCCGATCGCGGACGACCCGTATCTCTTCGGGCAGATCGCCGCGACGAACGCACTTTCGGACGTCTACGCCATGGGCGGCGAGCCGAAGCTGGCGCTGAACCTGCTGTGCATCCCGGAATCCATGCCGAAGGAAGCCGTGCACCAGCTGCTGCGCGGCGGCTACGACAAGGCCTATGAGGCGGGCGTCATCATCACGGGCGGCCACAGTATCCTCGATCCGGAACCGAAATACGGCCTTGCCGTCACGGGCTTCGTGCATCCGAAAAAGCTGCTGACCAACTCCGCCGCCCGCCCCGGCGACGTGCTGCTGCTGACGAAGCCCATCGGTATCGGCGTCCTCACCACCGCACAGAAGGCGGAGATGCTGTCGGCCGAGGGGCGGGCTTTGGCAGAGGAACTGATGACCACCCTGAACAAGTCCGCCCGGGACGCCATGGTGAAGTACCGC
>ERZ857998.2493-NODE-2493-length-17073-cov-10.684511_pt1 | contig 17073 bp, 18 predicted proteins | sample MGYA00519954_ERZ857998 | MGnify/ENA primary metagenome ERZ857998 (study PRJEB31778, sample SAMEA3449424) | human gut metagenome | biome: human gut; feature: human-associated habitat; material: faeces | place: United Kingdom | collected 2010/2012 ...
GCATGGGCTGCAAATTACGGATAGACGTCACCGTCTCGATCAGCAGACCGTCAACGCCGGCGTTGAGCAAGGCGTGCGCCTGTTCGCGCGCAATGCCTCGGATTTCACGATACTCGGCAGAGTCCTCGGCAAACCACTCAATACCGATCGGGCCCATCGAGCCCACCAGCAGCTGAGGGTGCGCCTGGCGGGCATCGTCGACGGCCCCGCGATTGACCTCCGCCACGGACGGCGCAATCTGGTCGTGCTTGAGGGCATAGCTCGATGCCTGAAAGGTGTTGGTAATGAGCACCTGCGCGCCGGCGGCGACATACAAGCGATGGATACGAGAAACGGTCTGCGGCTCTGCCAGATTCCAAAACGCCGGTGGAATGTCGGCGGCATCGTACTCACTCAACAGAACACTGCCCATGGGGCCCTGCGCCAACAAGGTCTCGCTCGACAAGCGGCGCGTAAGTTCCTCGGCACCAAAGCGGTTGTAATAACTCGTATCCATATATATCCCGCTATTCCTCGACGCTGATTCCCTGCTTTTCGAGATAGGCGAGCCAGCGGCTCATCGTGTCCTCGGATAGCGCATGCTCCATCATGCAGGCCTCGGAATCGGCTCGCTCAAATTCGACACCGAGCTCTTGAACCAAAAACGTGCGGATGAGGCGATGACGGTACCAGATAGCCGTGCCAACCTCGCGGCCGCGATCGGTCAGGATCACCTTGCCGTAGTGCGATTGCTCGACAAGCTCGGATGCCTTGAGCGCCGAAACCGCTTTATTGACCGATGCCTTGGAGACGCCAAGGCGCTGCGCGATGTCGACCGATCGCACGCCGTTGGTTTCCCCCTCTTCGCTTTCAATGCGAACCATGCACTCCAAGTAGTCTTCGTTCGCCACCGTCAGATGTAGTTCGCGCGAGCTATTTGTCGTATCCATGATCTTCCGTCCCTTCTGCATTCAATGGCTGATTCTACCCCATCCAAGCGTCGTGGTATGCCGTGGCATACCGTGCTAGAGTTCTTGTTGCACACGACGACCAAGATTGGAGCGGTCTTTATGGAAAACACCACCACGAGCCCCGATGTCCTCGAACGCTTTTTGCGCTACGTCCAGATCAACACGCAGTCCGAGGATGCAAACTGCGACCAGGTACCCTCGAGCGCCGTTCAGTTTGACCTTGCCAACGTGCTGGCTGAAGAGCTGCGCGAGCTTGGTGCGGAAGATGCCCACGTGACCGAGCACGCCTATGTCTGCGCGCATATCCCCGCAAGTGCGGGCGCTGAGGACAAGCCCGCCCTGGGCCTGATCGCCCATCTCGACACCACCGAAGTTGCACCGGGCGCCGGCGTGAAGCCGCACATCGTACACTACGAAGGTGGCGGCCTGGTCTGCGGCACGGTTGACGGTAAGCCCGTTGCCATGAGTACCGCCAAGCTTCCCGCCCTGAACGACCTCGCGGGTGAGGACCTGGTCTGCAGCGATGGCACCACGCTGCTGGGCGCGGACGACAAGGCAGGCGTCGCCGAGATCATGTCGCTTGTCGCGCGTATCGCTCAGGACCCTTCTCTGCCCCATCCCGCACTCGGCATTTGCTTCTGCCCTGACGAGGAGATCGGCCACGGAGCCGAGCTGTTGGATATCGATGCCTTTGGCTGCAAGTACGCCTACACGGTCGACGGCGGCCCCATCGGCGAGCTGGAGTGGGAGTGCTTTAACGCCGCCGAGGCGACCGTCCGCTTTGAGGGCCAGTCCATCCACCCGGGCGACGCTAAGGGCCGTATGGTCAACGCAGGCAATCTGTTCTGCGACTTCAACGCGTTGCTCCCCTACGTGCAGCGTCCGGAGTATACGGAAGGCTACGAGGGCTTTTATCACCTTGAGGGTGTATCTGCGACCGTCGATCACGCCACAGCGCGCTATATCGTCCGCGACCATGACGCCGCCAAGTTCCAGCAGAAACTCGACCTTATTGATGCCGCCGCCTCGATGCTCAACCAGCGTCTGGGTGAGGAGCGCGTGACGGTCGAGATTAAGCAGCAGTATCGAAATATGGCCGAGATCGTTCGTGACTATCCCGAGCTTATTGATGTTGCCAAGGAAGCCTACCTTGCCTGCGGCGTTGAGCCCCAAGTGCTGCCGATTCGCGGCGGCACCGACGGCGCCCAGCTGTCGTTCCGCGGTCTGCCCTGCCCCAACCTTTCCACCGGCGGCTATTGCTACCACGGCGTCAACGAGTTCGTCCCGGTCAGCTCGCTCGTCAAGATGACCGACGTGCTCCAGGAGCTCGTCGCCCGCTTTGCATAGGGAACTCGAACAATCCAGGTAAGCAAAACCGCCCCGTCCTCAAAACCGAGAACGGGGCGGTTTTTGGTGCAAGGGGAGTAGTCAGCACCGCAGGTTGAGCCAACGTCAGCGAGCGACGTCCAAGGCGAACAAGTTGGCATGAAAAAGGCAGGGCATTGACCTTCTGGTCATGCCCTGCCTTTTGAATGACAAATTGTCGCCTTGGGCGGCGCGCAGCGTCGAGCCGTTACGGCGTTTGGTAAAACGCCGTAACTTAGTAGTTAGCTTCGTAGCCGTTGCCGTCGCCGGTGGGCTCTTCGTAGTAGTCCGAATCGCTCGAATCGCCTGAGTCATCGGAATCGTCAGAGCTGACCGATGAAGTTGCGGTACCGTTTGCGTAGTCGTCAGACGTGTTGTTGTTCAGGTCGCCGATCGTAGAACTGGAACCGTCGGAAAGACCCATGGTGTTGGGACCCTTGGGATCCTTGCCGGCATCGACGCGCTCCATCATTTCCTTGAGCTCGTCCTCGTAGACAAAGACGTAGCTCACACCGTCGATCATGGTGCTGTCGTCGGCGTACGAGGGCAGGTTGGCCGAGTAGATACCGTCGACATCCATACCGCGCATGGCGTTGACCGTAGCCACGATATCCTGAACGCTCATATCGGTTACGAGCATATCGGACAGCGAATTAACCAGGCCAAAGATCTTCGTGGCATCGAAGTTATTGAGAATCTGGTTGGCAAGGGCGCCAAGCACCTGACGCTGGTGGCGCATGCGCGTGTAATCGCCGTCGGCGTAGGTGTAGCGGCAGCGGGCATAGGTAAGGGCGGTGGCACCGTCCATATGCTGCTGGCCAGCGGTAATCTTAATATCCAGGTGCTCGGGGTCGTCAACATCATCGGTTGCGTTAATGTCGATACCGCCAACCGAATCAATCAGCGCCTGCATACCGTCGAAGCTGACCTCGGCATAGTGGGAAATCTGAACACCGCACAGCTCGTTGACCGCCTCGACCATGGCCTCGGCGCCGCCAACGGTATGGCAGGCGTTGATCTTCATGGTCTCGCCCTTGTACTCGACCTTGGTGTCGCGCGGAACGGAAATGAGCGTCGCCTGCTTTTGCGTGGGGTCGATGCGTGCCAGGATAATCGAGTCGGCACGATACGTATCCTCGCCCGGACGGCCGTCGGTGCCAAGAAGCAGCACGTAGAACGGATCCTTTGCCTCATCGGTGTCAACCAGAACCCGACGCAGATTGTCGGTAATGACATTAGAATCGCCGAGCTTGCCCATAATGGTGGCAAACCACAGGCCGGCAGCGGTAGTGGCACTCAGCAGCACGCCAAGCACGACAATGAGCGCGACGTGACGAATCGTGTGGCTACGACGACGTTGGCGAGCTCGCTCGGAATAGCGAGCCACGTTATCGCGACTGTAGATCTTGGCCTGCGCACCAGTTGAGGGTCTTCGGGCGGTGGTATCCGCGAGGGGCTTTTTATTAAACATAGGCAACCTGTATTAGTAGATGACGGGATCGGGGACGGTAGCATGCTCGACATGCGCGCCGAGCGCCTGCAGCTTTTCGACAAACTGCTCGTAGCCGCGCTTGATGTGATGAATGGCCGAGACCTCGGTCGTCCCGTCGGCGATCAAGCCCGCTACGACGAGGGCCGCTCCGCCACGCAGATCGGGCGAGGTAACCTGTGCACCCGAGAAGCCCTTGACGCCATGAATCATGGCATGATGGCTCTCGATACGAATGTCGGCACCCATGCGCACCAGCTCGGAGGCGAACATAAAGCGATTCTCGAAGATGTTTTCGGTAATAACGGAACTGCCATCGGCAAGGGCGGAGAGCACCATAATCTGCGCCTGCATGTCCGTCGGGAAGCCGGGGAACGGAAGCGTCTGGATGTCGACCGGCTTGATACGCTCGGCACGGTTTACATGGACGCCATCCTCGACGCGCTCGCAGTCGATACCCATGAGCTCCATCTTCTTGAGCACCATGCCCAAGTGAATGGGGCAAAAGCCCGTGACATCGACACCGCGATCGTCGGCCATCAACGCACCGGCAACGATAAAGGTACCGGCCTCGATGCGGTCGCCCACTACGCGATGGGTAACGGGATGGAGCTCTTCCACGCCTTCGATAGTCACGACGGGCGTGCCCGCGCCGACAATCTTGGCGCCCATCTCGTTGAGCATGTTGGCGAGATCGACGATCTCGGGCTCGCGGGCGGCATTGTCGATAACTGTGGTACCCTGCGCGCGCACGGATGCCATGATGAGGTTCTCGGTCGCACCGACGCTGGCGAACTCGAGCGTGACGGTGGTACCGCGCAGACCTTGGGGCGCATTAGCGTTGATGTAACCATGGGCGGTATCGAACTCAACGCCCAGGGCCTCAAGACCAAGAATGTGCATATCGATCTTGCGAGCACCCAGGTTGCAGCCGCCCGGCATGGCAATCTTGGCGCGATGGAAGCGACCCAGCAGGGGTCCCATGACGGCGGTGGAAGCACGCATCTTGGCAACGAGCTCGTAGGGGGCCTCCCAAGAATCGACCTGAGAGGTATCAATCTCGAGCGTGTGCTCGTCGAGAACATCGATCGTTGCGCCCATGCCCTTGAGCACCTTGCCCATCACGTGGACATCGGAAATATCGGGCACGTTCTGCAGCGTCGTCTTGCCCGGCGCCAGAAGCGTTGCCGCCATGAGTTTGAGCGCAGAGTTCTTGGCGCCCGAAACGGGCACGGAGCCTCCGATGGCGTGGCCACCCTCAACGCGGATAATATCCAAGGTCTACCCTTTCAAAAAGCATGCCCGGGGTGGCTGGGCCATCCCGGGCATGATGTGTTCGCAAATGGTCGAACGCTAAATCGTTTGACTATTGGGCAAGCTTGAGCTTACACCATGCGATTTCATTATAGAGGTAGGCGCGGCGTGCATCATCCTCCGACAAATTACCCAGCTTCTCTTCAAAACCTTGAATATCAGCTTTAAGCTTGTCGGCATCGACGGTCGCCAAATCGCAAGCGCGCTCGGCGAGAACGGTCACGACATCGTCCGCAACCTGGGCATAGCCGCCGGCCACGGCAAACGTGTGGTCGACAGTGCCCATGGCCTTATCGGAAACGCGAACGTAACCGCGGTCGATCGTGCAGATCTCGCTGGAGTGAGCAGGCAGAACGCCAAACTCGCCATCCGTGGACGGAATCGACACAAACGCAGCGTCGCCCTCATAGGCGCAGCTCACGGGGCACACGATGCGGATACGCATAACCTACTTCTCCCCCATCTTGCGGGCGCACTCGCGCACGTCCTCAATCGTGGAAGCATAGCGGAAAGCCTGCTCGGGCAGGTCATCGGCCTTGCCGTCGACAATCTCGGCGAAAGAGCGGACGGTATCCTCGACGCGGACGTAGACACCGGGGTTGCCGGTGAACTTCTCGGCGACGTGGAAGGACTGCGAGAGGAACTGCTGAATCTTACGGGCACGGTTGACCGTAAGGCGCTGCTCCTCGGACAGCTCGTCCATACCCAGAATGGCGATGATGTCCTGAAGGTCGGAGTACTCCTGCAGGAGCTCCTGGACCTTGACGGCGACACGGTAGTGCTCCTCGCCGACGATCGAGGGATCGAGAGCGTCGGAGGAAGACGCGAGCGGGTCGATAGCCGGGAACAGGCCGAGCGACGAAATGCTACGCGAAAGAACCGTGGTGGCGTCGAGGTGCGTAAACGTCGTAGCAGGCGCCGGGTCGGTCAGGTCGTCTGCGGGGACGTAGACAGCCTGGACGGAGGTAATGGAGCCCGTCTTGGTCGAGGTAATGCGCTCCTGGAGGTCGCCCATCTCGGTTGCCAGCGTGGGCTGGTAACCAACGGCGGACGGCATACGGCCCAGCAGTGCGGAAACCTCGGAACCTGCCTGGGAGAAGCGGAAGATGTTGTCGATGAACAGCAGAACGTCCTGACCCTGGTCACGGAAATACTCTGCTTCGGTCAGGCCGCACAGGCCGACGCGAAGACGAGCTCCCGGAGGCTCATTCATCTGACCGTAAACTAAGCAGGTCTTGTTGATAACGCCTGCATCGGTCATTTCCAGGAACAGGTCGGTACCCTCACGGGTACGCTCGCCAACGCCGGTGAATACAGACGTACCACCATGCTCCTGGGCCAGGTTGTTGATGAGCTCCTGAATGATAACGGTCTTACCAACGCCTGCACCGCCGAACAGACCGGTCTTACCACCCTTAATGAAGGGCTGGATAAGGTCGATAACCTTAATACCGGTTTCGAAGATCTCGGTCTTGTTGACGAGCTCTTCATAAGCGGGAGCAGGACGATGGATAGGTGCCCACTGCTTAACGTCGGGCATGGGCATACCGTCAACGGGCTGGCCCATAACGTTCCAGATGCGGCCGAGGGTCTCAGGACCTACGGGCATCTTCATAGGTGCACCAGTGTCCTGTACGGGCAGACCGCGTACCAGGCCGTCGGTAGACGACATGGCAACGGAGCGAACCAGGTCACCAGGGAGGTGCATCTGAACCTCGAGAACGACATTGATGTCGCCCACGGGGGTAGTAGCTTTCACGGTCAGAGCGTTGTAGATCGCCGGCATATGATCCGGAGCGAACTCAACGTCGACAACAGGGCCAACGATACGGACAATGTGTCCGATGGCACCCTGCGTGGCCGCAGAAGCAGTATTGGTTTCTTCAGCCATTTAGTCCTCCAAAGCTGCGGCGCCACCGACGATCTCGTTGATCTCGGTCGTAATAGCGCCTTGACGTACACGGTTGTAGACACGGTTGAGGGTCTCAATCATGTCATTGGCGTTGTCCGTCGCATTCTTCATTGCATTGCGACGAGCAGCCTGCTCAGCTGCTGCTGAGTCAATGAGCATATAGTAGAAATGACCTGCAATATACTCGGGAAGGAAGTGATCCAAGACATCTTCCTCGCTGGGCTCGTAATCGATAGCACCCGGAAGATCGGGGTTATCGGGAGTCGGCTCGGTGATGCCGCCGCCCTTGACAAATACCTCGCCCTTGGGGAGGAATGCCTTCGGGTTTACCGGCAACAGAGGCTGCTGGATCAGAACCTGCTCACCTGCGTTCTTCGCATGGTTATAAAGAACGACTACCTCGTCAATTTCGCCAGAGAGGTAATGCTCCATAGCATAGTCAGCCAGGGCATCAGCCTCTTCGACGCGAGGATCAGCGGACAGGTCGCGGAAGGCAAGCACCGTATCGATACCACGATACTTGAAGTAGCCGATCGCCTTCTTGCCACATGCGGCAACAGCGACCTCCTTGCCCTCTGCCTTGCGCTCCTTCATGATCTGCTCGGCACGACGAAGCACGCTGGAATTGAAGCCGCCAGCCAAACCACGGTCGGAGGCGATGACCACAATAAGGGTCTTCTTAACCTCGTCATGCGCCGTCGCGAGCGGTGCAGTAGTACCGCCCATGCGTGCGATGTTGGCCAGCATCTCCTTCACAGCCTCGCCATAAGGCGTAGCAGCTTCGACACGCTCGGTCGAATGACGGATTTTAGCAGCAGCAACCATCTGCATGGTATGCGTAATCTGCTTCGTCGATTCGACGGACTTGATTCGCCTTTCAATATCGTGAAGGTTGGGCATAGTGACCTACCTTACGCGATGAACTGAGCCTTGAATGCCGGGATAGCAGCATTCAGTTCAGCCTCTACTTCGTCGGTGAACTTCTTTGCATCAGTGAGCTTGTCCATAACGCCATTGCCGAAGTGATGCAGGTAGTCGAGCATTTCAGCGCGGAAGCGAACAATGCTCTTAACCGGTACATCGTCCAGGAAGCCATGAGCGCCAGCCCAGATAGCAGTTGCCTGGTCTTCAACGGACATCGGGGTGTAACGACCCTGCTTAAGAAGCTCGGTCATTGCAGCACCACGGGTAAGCTGCTGCTGAGTTGCAGCGTCCAGGTCGGAACCGAACTGGGTAAATGCAGCGAGCTCGCGATATGCAGCGAGGTCGAGGCGCAGCGTACCAGCAACGGACTTCATGGACTTCACCTGAGCGGAGCCACCAACGCGGGATACGGAGATACCAACGTTAACAGCAGGACGCTGACCCTGATAGAACAGGTCAGTGGTGAGGTAAATCTGACCGTCGGTAATGGAGATAACGTTCGTAGGAATGAACGCACCAACGTCACCAGCCTGGGTTTCGATGATAGGCAGTGCGGTAAGAGAACCTGCACCGTTTTCATCGGACAGCTTACATGCACGCTCGAGCAGGCGAGAATGCAGGTAGAAGATGTCGCCAGGATATGCCTCGCGTCCGGGAGGACGATGCAAGGTCAGGGACATCTGACGATATGCAACGGCCTGTTTGGTGAGGTCGTCGTAGATGCAGAGTACGTGGCCGCCAGGATTCTCAGCGTTAGCGGGCTTGCCGTCTTCGCCGTTGTACATGAAGTACTCGCCCATTGCAGCACCAACCATAGGAGCCATGTACTGCAGAGGAGCAGGATCGGATGCGGTAGCGGCAACAACGATGGTGTAATCCATAGCGCCAAAGCGCTCGAGGGTCTCAACAATGCCGGATACGGTGGAAGCCTTCTGGCCTACAGCAACGTATACGCAGACCATGCCCTTGCCCTTTTGGTTGATGATGGCATCAACGGCAATAGAGGTCTTACCGGTCTGACGGTCGCCAATGATGAGTTCGCGCTGGCCACGGCCAATCGGAATCATTGAGTCAACTGCGAGGATACCGGTCTGCATCGGCTCTTCAACAGGCTGACGCTCATGAACGCCGGGAGCCTTGAATTCTACCGGGCGGGTAGCAGTGGTCTCAATGGGGCCCTTGCCGTCGATAGGCTGGCCGAGCACGTTAACAACGCGGCCGAGCATAGCCTTGCCAACAGGAACCTCAAGAATCTTGCCAGTGGTACGTACCTGGTCGTTTTCCTTAATTGCGGTGACGTCACCGAGGAGTACGGCGCCAACCTCATCTTCTTCGAGGTTCTGCACCAAACCGGAAACGATACGTCCATCGGAAGCGACGAACTCGAGAAGCTCGCCAGACATCGCACCCTTAAGGCCGTCGATACGCGCAATACCGTCGCCAATTTGTACAACCGTGCCGGTCTCGCGAGACTCAACGCTGGTGTTGATGGCGTCGAGCTGCTTGCGCAGTGCGGCGTCGATAGACTGTGCGGTGATTTCAGTCACTAGCATTCACCTCCATCTTTCTTTTTCAGAGCAATGCGAGCCTTGTCGAACTGCGTGCGGACGCTCGCATCGACATATCGGTCGCCAGTGCTCAGGATAATGCCGCCCTGGATCGAAGGATCGATGTGCTCAACAAGAACACAGTCGCGACCCAGATCAGATTCGGCCTTATTGGTAATTACGGTTCGCAGGTTGTCATCAAGTTCAACAACCGTCGTCACATCAACAACGTTGAAGTTAAGCTTGCTCTCGATGAGATCCTCGTACAGAGAAACAACGCGGCGGAACAGCGCTGCATCGCAGCGAGAAGCCATAACTCCAAGAAGCTCTTTGACCACTGGGTTGTAGCCATCGAAAACGTTGCCTGCAAGCGCCTGGCGCTCTTCGGCAGTGTAAGCCTCGTTATCCAACGAGAGACGTAAATCGATGTTGGTTGCCATGAACCCAAGGATCTGGCGCATCTGGTTGCGAACCTCAACGACAGCGTCACGACCGCCGGTGGCGTTAGCGCCATCGATGGCAGCGTTGGCGTAGGCTGCAATCGTTTCATTGATGACAAGACGATTAGCCATTTAGACTACCTGCCTCTTTCACGTAGCGCTCGATGAGCTTACGGTGCTCATCGTCGCTGAAATCCTCACCGATCAGGCGAGATGCAACGGCAATAGAAGTATCTGCCATGGTAGCCTGAAGCTCCTTGATGGCATTTTCCTTCTCCTGCTCGATTTGCGCACGAGCCTTGTCGACAATGGCATCTGCCTCAGCCTGAGCCTTAGCGGTGATCTCCTTTTCGAGAGCGTCGCCGGTGAGCTTGGCATTGTTGAGGATCTGCTGAGCCTGGGTTTTTGCACCCTCGAGCTGCTCACGATACTCAGCCAGAAGTCGTTCGCTTTCCTGTCGTGCCTCTTCAGACTTCTCCAAAGAGTTCTTGATCGTTTCCTCACGCTTGTTCAGCATGCCCTCGAACAGAGGCCAACCAAACTTGGCAAGAACGATCCACAAGATGATGAAGGCGACGAGCATGGGGATGAATTCTTCCATCTGAGGAAGAATTGCATTGATTCCTGCTCCTTCGTCAGCGAACGCGCATACCGGGAATGCCGCAGACGCAGCCGCAAAGGCGATCATGCCACTTGCGCAGTTACGTACGTGTGCGTTCAATTCGCGTGCCTCCTTCTCTTCTTTCGGTTTCTTCGTTAGTTACTTACTTCGCGAAGTTCTAGCCGATGAAGAAAAGAACCAGGCCGAGCAGTGCGAGTGCCTCAGACATAGCAGCACCGATGAAGAAGTAGCCCATGAGCTGACCCTTCATCTCAGGCTGACGAGCAGCAGACACGCACAGGCCGTAGGTAGCAACGCCGATACCGATGCCAGGGCCGATTGCTGCGAGGCCATAGCCAACGACCTTCAACGCAGCGATTGCGAGAGTGAGTTCCACGATTACCTCCTTTAGTTGGACAAGGGCCTTTCCCTCGTCCCTATTACTTAATCAGCTGAAATTTTTCTTGTACCAGCTGTAGTACACAAGTTAGGTGGCGGCCTCTAGGCCGCCTGCGCCGCTAAGGGCGCAAGCCGAAAACTGTTTCTTCCTATCAGTGAGGATGGATTGCCATGCCGATGTAGGAAGAAGACAGAATGGTGAATACGTATGCCTGCAAGAAAGCAACGAGGGTTTCGAGCGCATACATGAAGAACAGCAAGAAGAACCATGCGATTGCAGGCAGACCCGCAACGATGTCCATCTGGAAGATGGCGGTCTGCAGGAAGATGGTGGTTGCCAGAGAGAATACGGCGAGAACCATATGGCCTGCGAGCATGTTGCCGTAAAGTCGAACGGCAAGAGTCAGAACGCGGATTACCATGGAGAAGAACTCCAGGAACCAAATGATGGGGGCAATAGGTGCCGGTACGCCCGAAGGGCACAGCGACTTGAAGTAATGGAAGAAGCCAAGCTCCTTCAAGCCCCAGAAGTTGAAGTAGATAAAGGAAATAGCAGCCAGTGCCCAGGTGATGGAGATGGTGCCCATAGCAGCCTTTGCACCAGGGATGAGGCCGATAATGTTGGCGGTAAGGATGAAGAAGAACAGCGTAGCCAGGAAGGGAACGTGCTTCTTGAAGCCTTCGCCGATAACGTCCGCGCCAACGCCTTCAGAAATGAAGTTGTAGCCGAACTCGAAGATGTGTGCGAACTTACCATGAGGTACGAGCGTAAGCTTGCGACCCGCGATAAGAACCAATGCAGCTACCAGAACGAGAGCGACCAGCATGTACAGGACGTACTGGGATACGTTCCAACCCGCAATGGAAAAGACCGTCGTCGAGTCGAACTGAGACGAGAGATGCTGTGCCTCCTCGACGAACTGTGAAAGAGCTTCACCCATCAGGATTCCTTACCTTTCCGTTACTTACTTATTTCTTGCGCTTAGCAAGGACGTTCTTATAAACGACATATGCAGACGTGGACACGATAAGCGCCACGATCTCAGCCACACCAAAGGGAAGAACCACATCGCGCGCAACCATAGCGCACACGATAAGAGCGACGGCAACCACAATGAGCGATACAAACGTACCAGCCAAACCATACAAACCAGCGCTCATAGCAGAAAGACTCGTGGAGCGGCGTGCAAGGCGCAGGGAAATGAACAAGGGGAGAAACCCGATGATTCCTGCTGCGATTCCTGCTGCTACTGGTGCGAGCATTTCTTCCTTTCTTCCGTGTTCAGAGCCTAAAGCCCAATTTTGACCACATGCAGCATAAACGCCATCACATGGTTGTTAGCAGTGTTTCCGATAACGTGCAATAAATTTGGGCGAGTGGTATCTGCCCACAAACCCAGCTGAATACAATAGCGTACTAAAACGCTATCTGAAACCTCTATTTGAGAATCTAACGGGCAATACCATTGTTTTGTCCTATATTTTTGTGCATTTCAAACTTTTTAAACACGTTCTATTTAGCAAACATGGTCATCTGTAGAAAATACGCTACTCACTTTTTGAAGTCTGTCCGTCAAATATGCGAATTTTGATATTTGACTCATTCAAAAGCTCCATTGCAAGTTCATCGGGATACGGATTGCGGTAGATGATCTCACTGATTCCAGCATTAATGAGCATCTTCGCACACACTACACAGGGCTGCGTAGTGATGTATATGGAAGAACCTTCAATGTCGATACCATAACGCGCCGCCTGAAGAAGGGCGTTCTGTTCTGCGTGCAGTCCGCGGCAAATTTCGTGGCGCTGGCCCGAAGGAACGCCGAGTTTTTCTCGCAGGCATCCGGTAACAGAGCAATGACGCAGCCCCGTGGGCACGCCGTTGTAGCCAGTAGCCAGGATACGCTTCTCCTTTACGATGATGGCCCCCACTGCGCGACGCAAGCACGTTGTGCGTGTGGCAACCTCATCTGCCAAGGTCATAAAGTACTCATCCCATGAAGGGCGCTCTTGCCTGATCATCAGACCCTCTCCCGCTCTTAAGCCAGTTCGCTTTGAACCGGCGTGCCTTCAGTACGAAAAATGCGATCGCCCGCGTCACCCAAGCCGGGGACGATGTAGGCATCCTCATTAAGACCTTCATCGATAGCGCAGGTGAATAGGCGCACAGAGGGATCATGCTCAAGTACGGCCTGCACGCCCTCGGGCGATGCGACGATAACGCAGGCTGAGATATCCTTCACACCGCGCTTGCGCAACGCGTCGATTGCCGCGCAAAGAGATCCACCTGTAGCAAGCATGGGATCTACGAGCAGCACCGAACGCTCGGCAATGTAGTCGGGCATTTTCGCATAATACTCGTGGGGTTCGTGGGTTATCTCATCGCGGTACATGCCCAAATGGGCAACGGGAGCAGTGGGAATCAGGTCCAACATGCCGTCGAGCATGCCAAGGCCTGCACGCAGAATGGGAACAACCACCGGCTCGATGCCCCTGATGGATTCACATTCACACGTGGCAATAGGCGTTTTCACCTCGACCGAGCGCGTTGCCAGGTCCTGAGTGGCTGCGTAGCCTTCCAAAAGAGTAATCTCGCGCACGGTCTGGCGGAAAAGATAATCGGGCGTATCTTCATTGCGGATCACCGACAGCTTATGCTTAATAAGCGGATGATCGACAACGGTCAAGCGCTCTTCGCTTGCGAAGTCCATGCGTTTCTCCTTACTGCTGTACGCTTCTTCGCTGAACAGTGTATTGCTTTTGGCTGAATCAAAACAGGAAAAAGGCAGGGTTTGCGCATTCATAGCAAGATATCACCTGAAATAGGTGAGGCGGAATGGCGAACTGAGGGCCCGATCGCGCCATCACCCGACGATCCAACCCCTTGCGCAGGCAGAGCACAAGCCTTGGGGATATAGGGACAGGCCCTATATCCCCATCTAATGAAAAAGAACCTCGCTTGCGATGCATTACGCAAACGGGGTTCTTCCTTTGTGCACTATAACCCGGCGGGAAAATGGGGCAGGCCCCTATATTCCCACTCTACAGCTCGGGATAAAGAGGGTGCTTGGCAATGAGACCCGCTACTTCTTCCTTGATCTGTGCGAGGCGTGCCTCGTCTTCAGCGTTGAAGACCGTGGCAGCGATAAGCTGACCAATGCGATGGAATTCATCGGCATCGAAGCCACGCGTGGTGCCCGCTGCCGTACCAACGCGAATGCCGCTGGTTACGAAGGGCGAGCGCTTTTCGTTGGGGATGGTGTTCTTGTTCACCGTCAAGCCCACGGATTCAAGAAGCTTCTCTGCATCCTTGCCGGTAATGTCGGCTGGAGTAAGGTCTACCAAAACCAGGTGATTGTCGGTACCGCCGGATACCAGACGCAGACCGCCTTCCACCATGCCTTCGCCCATAGCAGCGCAGTTCTTAACCACGTTTTCCATGTACGTCTTGAACTCGGGCTTCAAAGCCTCGCCGAAAGCAACGGCCTTTGCTGCGATGATGTGCATCAGAGGACCGCCCTGCGTACCAGGGAATACCGCGGAATTGATTTTCTTCGCCAGAGCCTCGTCGTTAGTGAGGATGAAGCCGCCACGGGGACCGCGAAGGGTCTTATGGCTGGTGGAAGTTACCACGTGAGCATAGGGCACGGGGCTCGGATGCAAGCCAGCAGCAACCAGGCCAGCGATGTGCGCCATATCGATCATGAGGTATGCACCAACCTCGTCTGCGATTTCGCGCATACGCTTGAAATCGATAATGCGAGGATATGCAGAAGCACCACCCACAATAAGCTTGGGCTTATGCTCCTTGGCAAGACGCTCGATCTCGTCGTAATCGATGAGCTCGGTTTCGGGGTTAACGCCGTAAGAGACAACGTTGTAATCCTTGCCCGAGAAATTAACGGGAGAACCATGGGTAAGGTGACCACCGTGGTCGAGCGAAAGGCCCAGCACGGTATCGCCCAGGTTGATCAGCGCCTGATAGGCGGCAAGGTTGGCGTTAGCGCCAGAATGAGGCTGCACGTTGGCAAACTTGCAGTCGAACAGCTTGCAAGCGCGCTCGATTGCCAAATCTTCAACGATGTCGACCTTTTCGCAGCCGCCGTAATAGCGTTTGCCAGAATAACCTTCAGCATACTTGTTGGTAAGCACGGTGCCCATTGCCTGCATTACGGCAAGTGAAGCAATATTCTCTGATGCGATAAGCTCGATAGTTGAGCGCTGGCGGGAAAGCTCCTGCCCAATTGCGTCTGCTATTTGAGGGTCTTCTGCTGCGAGATAGTCGTAAGACATATGCCGCGCTCCTTTCGAACTGCGCTTAGCACTTTTGTAATGCTCTCAAAGATAGCACAGCGTCATAAGAAAAGGAGCCGTAGCACCGCTCCTGCGGCCCTACGGCTCCTTGTTTTCGACAAATGTTACGTGCGCGAAACGAATCCGCCACGAACCCCTTAGCTACCGAAAGCCTCGGAAGCGGAGATACCGCCACCGAACATGCTATCGGCAAGCGCCTGCTGGTTGTCGAGGATAACGAGCTGAACATGGAAATCAGCCAGTACATACTGGAGGGTGCGGGCGCAATTGTCGCTCAGGCGTGGAACGGGCAGGAGGCGGTTCGCCGCTTTTCCGAAAGCGAACCGGGTACGTTTGACTGCATCCTGATGGACGTGATGATGCCGCTGATGGACGGACTGGAAGCAACGCGGACGATTCGCGCGATGCAGCGCCCGGATGCGGCGACCATCCCGATTGTGGCAATGACCGCGAATACCTTCTCCGAGGACGAACAGCGCAGCCGCGAGGCAGGCATGAACCTGTTCCTGAACAAGCCGGTGGATTCGGAAAAGATGCTGCAAACGGTGCTGGAGTGCCTGAAAATGGGCGGGGAAAATGCTTTGTGAAAACCTTGACAAGAACGCAGGTAGGGTGTAAAATAGAACTATCACAGGCGCGATTCCGGGGAAAAATCTGGACGCGCGAAAGGAAGGTTCTATTTATGAAGAAGCTGCTTGCGCTGGTGTGCGCGCTTGTCCTGTCGCTGTCGATGACGGCGGTGCTGGCGGAAGAAACCGATGCGTTCACCTCCGCGTCCGTCGCGAGCTACTACGCGGATTCCGCCCTGACCGGGGATGACCTGATGAACGCCATCAACTCCTTCTCCGGCACGTACCTCGTGTGCACCACCAACCCCGACGGCACGGCGAACGCGGGCGTGTTCATCTTCGCGTGCGTGAAGAACGAGGACAAGTACTACATCCAGATGGGTCTGGCGGAGAACCAGACGAAGCAGAACCTGCTCCGCACGCGAACCCCTCCACCGAGGAAGGCGCAAAGCCCTACATCACCGCCGGTGCGCGCATGGTGCTCCAGCAGGTGACGGACGAAGAACTGCTGAAGGTGCTCAACGTCAAGGGCAGCGAAACCGCGCTGTTCTTTGAAATCACCGAAATCAAGCCGCTGGGCTGATTGACAAACGGGGCGCACTCTCTTCCAAATGCGAAGGGGGTGCGCTTTTTTTTTCGGGGGATTTGCGGCGGAGCGGGCGTTCCCTGCGCGCTATTCTAAAACACTCAAAATCCATAGGAATTTGCATATTCCTCTTGACAAGCATGGGAATCGGGAGTAAAATCCTATTGCGGAAGTAGGTTATAAGCCGCCGCACAAGAATGATTCATCAATCAGCCAGAGAAAGGGCTTTTGCAATATGAAACACGCTGAATTGCTGTCCGTCCGCGACCTGCACGTTCAGGTGGGCGAAAAGGAAATCCTCCACGGGGTCAACCTTTCCGTCGGCACGGATGAAACCCATGTCCTCCTTGGCCCGAACGGCACGGGCAAATCCACCCTCGGCTATGCCATCACCGGCAACCCTGCCTATCAGGTGACGCGGGGGAGCATCACGTTTGACGGCGAGGATATTACTTCTATGCCCGTCAATGAGCGCGCGAAGAAGGGCATTTTCCTGTCCTTCCAGAACCCGCTGGAGGTGCCGGGCGTGACGCTGAGCGCCTTTATCCGCACGGCGCTGGAGCAGAAGAGCGGCAGCCGCATCCGCCTGTGGGACTTCAAGAAGAAGCTGAAGGAAACGATGGCGCTTTTGTCGATGGATGAAAGCTACGCAGAGCGCGATTT
>ERZ857998.2497-NODE-2497-length-17059-cov-2.754705_pt1 | contig 17059 bp, 17 predicted proteins | sample MGYA00519954_ERZ857998 | MGnify/ENA primary metagenome ERZ857998 (study PRJEB31778, sample SAMEA3449424) | human gut metagenome | biome: human gut; feature: human-associated habitat; material: faeces | place: United Kingdom | collected 2010/2012 ...
GAAAAGTGAGTACGTATTAAAATTAGTTTCGTCTTTAATTAAGATTATAATCGAATAGTTTTTGCAAAACAACGAGAATTAATATTAACTTTAAATTAGAACGAATGAGATGTAATGCATTTGTTGAAGCATGGAAGAATCATCATAGACGCGCTTCCATGATTTTAGGGCTGTCTTTATTGTCTGCCCCTCTGTCATATTCTGTGTATGCAGAAGATGGAGTTTCTAATACTATGGTGCAAGTTGTCACACAAACGAAAACTGTGAAAGGAACTATCATTGATGAAAGCGGGGAGCCGTTGATTGGGGTTTCTATCGTTGTGAAAGGAACAAGTACAGGTACGATTACCGATTTTAACGGTAACTTCTCTATCGATCTTCCGGCGGGAAGAAAAGAACTGGTCATTTCTTATATCGGTTACAAAGAACAAACGGTGACTGTGACGGGTAACGGACCGGTCAATGTGAAAATGATTTCGGATACGCAGGCATTGGATGAAGTGGTGGTCATTGGCTACGGTGCAGTGAAGAAACGTGATTTAACAGGGGCGGTTGCTTCAGTGAAATCGGAAGACATTACGATGAATCCGGGCACAAACCCGATGGAAGCGTTGCAGGGTAAAGTAGCGGGATTGGATATTACGAGAGAATCGGGTCAAGCGGGTTCAGGAGTGAAAATGCAATTGCGCGGTAACCGTTCATTGACAGCAAGTGGTAATCCTATGTTTATTATTGACGGGATGCCGGGTGACTATGCGACACTGAATCCGAATGATATTGAATCTATTGAAGTGTTGAAAGATGCTTCTTCTACGGCTGTTTATGGTTCTTCCGGTGCCAATGGTGTTGTAATCATTACTACCAAAGGCGGAAAAGAAGGAAAATTGACTGCTAATTTTAATGCTTTTTTTGGTATAAACAGCTGGTCTACAATGCCGGAAGTCCGCCAAGGAGAAACCTACATGGAGGGCTTGCGTACAGCTCACAAAAATGCGGGTACTTATGTGGATGATGCCAATATGTTTACTAACCCTGCTTATTATGAAGCTTATCAAAACGGGAAATACATTGACTGGGTAGATGAATTGCTGCATACGGGGACTGTTCAGAATTATAGTTTGTCGGTTTCAGGAGGTACAAAAAATACAAAGGCCTATATGTCTATGAATTTCTCCGATGAAAACGGACAATACAACGATGATAATTATAAATTGTATTCAACAAATATTCGCATCGATCACACAATCAATAAATGGTTTACTACAGGAATTAGTATTCAGGCATCTTATGTGCATCAGAATAAGCCTTTTGCAAAGATTCAAGATGGTATGACGGCTATTCCTTATGGTGAAATCTATGACGAGAATGGCAATGTTAATCCTTATCCGATTGAAGGGGATGCCGGCTATTTGAATCTTTTGATGAATAATAAAAGTAATTGGAGAAACCAATCCCAGAATACAAAACTGTATGTGAATCCTTATATTAAAATAACTCCGATTAAAGGATTGACATGGGAGTCACGCGTGAATGGGACGTTGACTTATTCCCGTTCGAATAGTTTCCAGGGAGATGGCTCGTACAACTTTTATAAAGCGGGAGGAAATGTAGAGACAGATACAAATGCCAAGATTACTCAAAACAGATCATATAATTATAAGTGGGAAAATATCGTAACTTACAACTTTAATATTGCTAAGATACATGAATTTACGCTTACTGGTGTGTCTACCTGGAACCATAACCAGACGGATAACACGGAAATGACAGGAACAGGTATTGCTAACAATAAATATTTGTGGGAAGGATTGGAAAAAGCTGCCGTTCAGAAAAATTCATCCAGTTATACCATGTCTAAAGGAGTCGGATTAGTAGGACGTATCAACTACTCTTTATTGGGTAGGTATTTGCTTTCTGCTTCTATTCGTCGGGATGGTTCTTCACGTTTGGCTAAAGATCATAAATGGTCTAATTTCCCGGCTGTTTCATTGGGATGGCGTATTTCTGACGAGAAGTTTATGGAAAGTACAAGAAACTGGTTGGATAATTTAAAAATTCGTGTGGGTTACGGTATTTCTGGTACGGCCAGTATTGATCCTTATTCTTCCTCTTCTTCTCTGGAGTCCGGATGGTTGACATTAGGTGGTGAAAAAACGCAGATTTATAATCTCACTAAAATAATAGCTAATCCGGAACTGACATGGGAACGTTCAAAGAACACCAATATCGGTATTGATGCTTCTTTCCTGAATAATCGTATCAATGTAACATTGGATATGTATAAGACTAAGACGGAAGGTGTGATATGGAAAAAATCATTACCTGTAGTGAACGGTTCCTATAGTTCTAAAGAGCAATATCTGACCAATATAAACTTGTGTGAAACTAAAAATAAAGGTCTTGAGCTTGCTTTGAATACCCGCAACATTGAAACTAAAAATTTTCAATGGACATCGGCTCTGACTTTTGCATATAATAAGGAAGAGATTACGAAACTGACCGGAACTGCTAATGATAAAGTAATCAATGGCGATTATACGTATGCGGTAGGTAGTGCAATCAACTCTTTTTATCACTACAAATTGGATGGTATCTGGCAGAAAGGTGAAGAAGCTGATGCTGCTGTGTTTGGACTGAAGCCGGGATCTATAAAGATTAATGTGCCTGATATGGTGCGGCATACGGATACGGACGGTAGTGTCTACTATACGAAGGTGAATGCTGACGGACAGGAAATCCGTTATGATGCTTCTAATACATATTCTGTGTCTGCTGATGATTATCAAGTATTGGGACATAACTCTCCGGATTGGACAATGGGTTTCCAGAATACTTTGACATATAAAGATTTTGATTTAAGTATTTATATGTATATGCGTTGGGGACAGATGCTTAAATATTCTGTATTGACGGATTATGACCCGACAGGGTTGAACAACTATCCTACTTATTTCAATGTATGGTCTGAAACAAATCCTTCGAACGATTTTCCAGCCATGGATGCTTCTATCAAGGATAAGTTGAGCTATTATCCAGGCTTTGCAGCGTTGTCGTATGTAGATGGATCATTCTTTAAAATAAAGAATATAACATTGGGATATACTATGCCTGATAAATTGGCTAAAAAATTGGGATTGGGCAAGCTCCGTGTGTATGGAACGATTACTAATCCATTCGTTATTGCAAAAAGTCATTTGTTGAAGGATTATGATCCGGAAATGAATGGTGGTTTGAACTATCCATTGACAAAACAGTTAGTCTTTGGTCTTAATCTTTCATTTTAATTCTCTAAACTGATAAATAATGAAGAAATTAGTATATAATGTGGCCTTAGCATTGTGTGCGATGGTTACTATCAATTCATGTTCATTGGATGAATATAATCCAATGGAAGTTACCGGCGAAGAAACGTTGGCTACGTTTGACGGGTGGTACGGAATGCAAACCCAGTGTTATAATCCTATTTATAGTCAGTTGTATACTGTGACAGACTTTTTATCTGTTGCAGAGGCTGGTACGGATACGTGGTTGACGGCAAATAATAATGATAACTCAAAAGAACTCTTTTATTATGAATCTCTGACGCCGAGTAAAGATAAGGCATGGGATAAATTATTTATGCAGGCGTATACTGCTTTGGGGATATGTAATACCGTTATAAACCGTGCGGAAAGTGTAGAAGGAAATGCGGATGATATTCGTGTGTTAACAGCCGAAGCACGTTGTTTGCGTGGTTTTTATCATTTGATATTGACTACATATTTTGGTCCGATCACTCTTTGTGAAGCGGGAAATAATATTGTGTTGGAACCTAAACGTAATACGTTATCTGAAATTTATTCATACATCATTGATGATTTGAAATATGCTGCAGATAATCTGAATACAACTCCTTACGGTAATAATCGTGCCCGTGTTTCAAAAAAATCGGCTATGGGACTTTTGGCTCGTGCCTACATACAAGGAGCCGGCCAGGGGTTGAGTGAGAATGGTGTTTCTTACTGGCAAAGAGCGGCAGATGTTGCAGAAAGCTTTATTGCGGATACAGAAGCTGGCGGAGGTACTTATGGAGGTTATCTTTATAAAGATATATCGGATATGTGGGCTGATGGCAATAACCGTACTAATAAAGAAGCGCTTTTTGTTGCAGCAGGTTGTGATGCCGGTGATGATGACGCATGGGATTATTCGAATGCGGGATATAATAAATTGTTTACGTATACTTACTGGAATCAGACGAACCTGTCGGATATTAGTAAGATTACATCTGACAAACAGAACTATTTTTATGGACGTACCAACAATGGCAACTGCGCACCATCTAAATATTTGCTGGACTGCTTTGAACCAACTTGGGATAAACGTTGGGAGAATTCATTCCAGACTGCTTTCGGGGCATTTTCTATGGAAAAAGTGGCATGGATTCCGTATACTAAGAATATAGTGACTTTGACTAGCGATTTATGTCAGAAGTATGGTATTGATGCTTCTCATGTGGGTGAAAAAATTTATCCCTATGTTGATTGTGATGGCAAAACGATGTCTCATGGAGGAAATCAGTATACAGCATCTGTGTGGCCCAAAGGGGTGACTACAGGGGATGTATCAACATTGATGACTCCTAAAAAAGTATATGTAATAGATTATCCATTGCCTGCGGATTGCCTGAAATTATTGCCCCGACAGTTTCACATCCGTCAAGCCTGTCACAGCTGCCGCAGGTTTCCATCCCCTTACGCTCTGCACATTTTCTGATAAGGCAGATGTCATTACAGAATGGTGTCTTAACGCCCTCTATGCGACAGCCCACGCAGTTTATCATCTGAGGAGTAATCTCTTCCACAGCTTCGCTGTTTTCTCTCTCAGAGCCTCATCATTATTAACAGTTGCAATGCGGGCATCACATTGCTCGCAGTCAAGACCGCAATATCCAATCAGTTCTTTCATTGTATGTACCTCCGTCATATACCTAAAATGTAGAAGCCGTTGTATTGTTTCGATGCCTCAAGCCAGCGCAAAATCTTCTCGTAATCCAAAGGGCTGTCTATGCGTATACCGTCTATAACGGTATTTGTCACTGACGGCGCATAATAATTGATGCCGTATATATCAACAGCACCCTGCTTGAGACTGTTATATATACCGCAGTCAAAATATTTACCGTACTCTATGTAAAACCTGTCCGCATCACTTACATACAGCGAGTCTTTCCTTCCGTTCTCAATACTGTCTACCGCCACCAGCTCCTTTATATCAGTATCCGCAGGTGCCCTGCAAAACTGCAATTCAATAAATGCTGAGCCTTGAAGCGCGCACTTTTCCTCATATGTGTAAAATATCAAGTATATATTCCCTTTCTGTATTCATTCCTTAGATTTGCTTCGCAAATGGGGTTAGGTCATTTCGCCGTAGCTTTCTGCCAATCGTGCTTCGCACTCTTGGGAAAGCCTTGAACACCTAACTTGGCGAAGTATAAGCCTTAGTAGGTGTCATGCAAGAGTTCTCCGGCTTACGAAGATAGCCGGCTAAGAACTTACTGCTACGTTTGACCTACTAACGATTTGTTTCACAAATCGAGTTAGGTCATAATAAATGGTTTTTTGACGTAGTCGGAGTACTCATACATATTCCTGCCTGTAAGCAGGTTGTATATGTCTGAAGAAGCTATGTCATATTTGAGTACACTGTCTATTTCTGACGTGTCCTCTCTGTTGATATTGGTTATCACAGGGATTGAGGCACACTCGCTTTTTTTTATATATTTAAGCACCTCTGCTCCCCTGCTGTTAAAACCAAGTATTCTGGCATAGTATTTGTTCTCAGGCATGCTGTCGCAGCCTGCAAGCATCTGGCACAGCACTCTTGATATCCTCGACCTGGTATATCTGCTGCCGCGTATATTATCAATAAGTGAATTTAATGAGCCTGACTTTCTTATCTGACTTTTAATCCTGTTGCCAAGCCCCTCGCCCGCTGACGGAAGCCTGTCCAGTTCCTCTGCCGATAAGGATATAATGTGGCTCATAACGCTGAAATAGTCAAGCCCGCCTATATATCCCTTGTATGAGTAAGGAACAAATTCCGAGAAATCCTCGCCCTTGGCCGCTATACTCCTTATCTTTGAGGCACTTGCAAATATGCCCTCTGTTTCATACGAATGATATCCTCTGTCACTTCTCTTAACCGTGACAGGCTCTATACCGGATTTAATCCTGTTCAGGACCTTGATATACTCTATACCAAGTATATTGTTGGGACCTGTCATAACGCCGTCATCATCTCCATATGCAAACGAAACAGCCTTGGGATATGTCATTCCCTGCTCCAATGCGCTGTGAAGCCTGTCCTTAAATTCATAAGTTTCAGATGCAAACTTCACAAGAGCATCCACGCTGCCTGCTTCGCTTCCAAAAGAAAGAAAATCAATGCAGCCCAGTCCGTCAAGTATATTAACGGCTCCGTCTGCAAAGACCTGCGCGCTGTTGCAGGCATAAACAAAAGGATTTTCGATTACAAGGTCTGCGCCGCTCATTACCGCTGTCTGCGCTCTGAGCCATTTGTCAGCAAAAGCAGGCTCTCCTCTCTGGACAAAGCTGCCGCTCATTACTGCTACAACAGCCTCTGCCCCTGTCAGCTCCTTTGATTTGTCTATATGATATTTATGTCCGTTGTGAAACGGATTGTATTCGCTTATTATTCCTAAAATCTTCATGACTATATAATATCACAATTCACACAATACTGCATAAAAAATATGCTATGACAGCGGCAAAAGCTCCCTGCATAACCTTTATGATAAGCAGATACCACAGCCGTATATTCGTACCTGCCAGCATACTCATCGACTGCCCTATTATCGAAAGACCTCCGAAAGAAATAAAGAAAGAGCACAGCACGACTTTTGTTTTAAAGCACACTGCATATGAAGTTATGGCGTTACAGCCCACAGTCATCTCAAAAACACCTTTTATAACAGACTTCAGTTCAGGCGAGTATATATGATTGAAAAGTCCTGCATAGTCCATAAAATCAGTTATAAACATGAATATGATTATGTATGCAAGTATAATTCCAACCGACTTGAACGCCTGCAATATGGAGTCTGTAAAAATCTCAAGGCTGCCTCTTTTTATCTGCTCATATTCAAGGCTCTGCACCTCATCTGACGGTCTTAAAATGATATAGAATATGATACAGTTGGCCATTGCCGCAAGATAGTGGGAGGCTGCAATTACAGCGCCCCATTTCATATCCCCCAGCATCGAAACACCCACCGTAGCAGTCATAAAGGCAGGTCCCGACAGAGTGCAGAAGCTCAGAAGCCACACAGCTTTTTTGTGCGTTACGGCGTTGCATCTGACCATATCCCCTATTATCTTCGGTCCCATGGGATAGCCTGACATAATGCTCATTGCAAAAGCAAATATTCCGGGCGGAAATACCCTGAGAACACCTATGCCGCCGATAAAATTTATACATATGAAAAAGGGAAGCATTGCCGGTACAATACTGTTTGCCCACAGCATAATGCCTTTCTGGGCAGAAAATATGGACTGCTCCGGACATATTACCATTACAATGCAGCCTGCCAGCGCAAACAGACACAATATCCCCTTTATATTCTTTCTGGCAAAAAATAAAATACCCATACTATATGATATTCATTCAGTACGGGTATATGATATCTAATATTCTTCTTTGTCAGCCTCGACTTCGTCGTGAACCTCAAAAGCCATCTGCTTGATTTCATCTCTGTTGGACTGTAGTGTTTCGTTGATGCCGCTGAATGTGTTTTCAAGGCTGTTGAACATATCTGCAAAATATGTGCCGTTTAACTCCTCCATCTTCTCCTGGAAATTAAACAGGATGCTGTCCATATATTCATAGGTTCCGATTTTAAGCTGCCTTGCCTTTTCCTCGGCAATTGTTATAATCTCCTCTGCCTTTATTTTGGCTTTGATTGTAATATCATTGTTGTCTATGAGAGCCTCCGCCTGTCTTCTGGCATCGCGTATAACCGACTCGTATTCATCCTTGGCCTCTGCAAGAATTCTTCTCTGCTCGCCCTTAATCCACTGCGCCTGCTGAATTTCTTCAGGAAGTTCGGTTCTTATCTCTTTAACTATCTCAAGCAGCTCATCTGCATCTATCATAATCTTTCCTGTAAGAGGAAACCCCGAAGCAGTATCGACGATTTCTTCAATCTCTTCAAGTAACTCTAAAACTTTCATATTATTTCTCCTCTCATTTGCTGAACTTACTGTTCATAAACTCTAAAACTTCCCTTGAAACCAGTCTGTCCACATTTCCGTCTAGCAGATATACTTCCTTTACCATACTTGAGCTGATAAATGAGTATTCCGGTGAGGTCATCAGAAATACAGTTTCGACCTTATCATTATACAATATTGAATGAAGCTGCGCCATCTGTATCTCACTGTCAAAATCTGTAGTACCTCTCAACCCTCTGATAACAATGTCAAAATCATTGGAATTGACGTAATCAGCCAAAAGTCCCGAAAAAGCATCAACTCTGACATTAGGCAGGTCGGAAGTCGATAATTTAATCATCTCAATCCTCTCCTCCTCTGTAAACATTGAGGATTTCTGAGGGTTTCTGATTACTCCTACTACAAGTTCATCACATAGTTTAGCCGCTCTTCTGATTATGTCAAGATGCCCCATAGTGACAGGATCAAAGGAGCCAGCATATAAAGCCTTTTTTGGCATATGCCATACCTCCATAAATTATTAATGCTATTTTACCAGTTATTTATCGGAATTTCAATAATTTTAACCCAAAAAGAAACGACCTGCAGCGCAAGCCGTTTCCAATCAGAAATCGTTCTATTTTGCAAAACAGTTACATTCGCATTTTTACCTGCCTCAAGGCTTCCTGTTCTCTCCCATGCAAAGCTCCTGTATGTACCGTTGCATGTGTATTCTTAACAAAATACGATTCTAGCTCTCTTTTCTGTATATGGTTACATTAATGGTCCCGTAGCGTTTCTCCTTGACTCTGACGATACTTCCTATTGCCTCCGGCATATCCTCATAGCCGCCATGCTCTGCAACTATAACTCCGTCATCTGCAAGAATATCAAGCTCATTTATGCGCTGCAGGCATTTGAGCATAAGTCCCTCTTTATATGGAGGGTCCAGCAGAACTATATCCGCTTTCTCATTTATTCTGTCCAGCACCTTTTCGTAGCTGCCTGCAATTACTACAGATTTATCCTCTGCCCTGCAGTGAGCAATATTCTCTTTAATAAGTCTCAGGCTGTCCCTTGAGTTGTCGCCAAAATAGCATTTGCGGGCGCCCCTTGACAGCGCCTCAAGTCCCAGATTACCTGTACCTGCAAACAGATCCACTGTAACCGCATCATATATATCATTCATAAGCATTGCAAATATCGCTTCTTTGACCTTGCCTGTTGTCGGTCTGACACTTGTATCCTCAGGGGCTGTAATTCTCCTGCCCTTGTATTCTCCTGCTATAATTCTCATATTTCAAGCTCTCCTTGTACTGTTTCTACTTTTAATATTCTAACATACAGGCAGGATTATTAAAACAAAAAAGACAAAACCGCATCAGATTTTAATGCGGCTTTATCGTAAAGTCTACGTTTTCAAATCAGTGCGTCTGCACTATCTGCCTGATAACTGCTGTTCAGCCATCTCAACAAGCTTCTTAGTCATATAGCCGCCGACATATCCGTTGTCGCGGGCGGAAAGATTGCCGTTGTAGCCCTGCTTGAGGTTGATGCCAAGCTCGCGCGCGACCTCATATTTCATGTTGTCCAGCGCGTTCTTGGCCTCCGGCACGTTCACGCGGTTGCCGCTGCTGTTGCTGCTCATAAAAAATCACCTCCCCTTTGCGGTCTGACACTATTGTGACCGGGGGAGGTTTTTTCAAACTGGCAATATTTAATCCGGAATATCGCCGACGCCGTTCAAAACATACGTGGGGCGATAGGGATAGCTGTTCATGATTTCTGGCGTCGTCACGCCGGAGAGCACGAGCACGGTGTCCATTTCGCTTTCGATGCCTGCGATCACGTCGGTATCCATGCGGTCGCCGATGATGGCCATGTCCTCGGGCTTTACGCCGAGGCGCTTTTGCGCGTGCCGCATCATCAGCGGATTGGGCTTGCCCACGAAATAGGCCTGCTTTCCGCACGTCATTTCAATGGGAGAAATCAGCGCGCGCGTGGCCGGCGCAATGCCGTTTTCAATGGGGCCGGTGATATCCGGATTGGTGCCGATCAATTTGGCGCCGCCGCGCACGAGTTTGACCGCTTTGAGAATTTTTTCGTAGCTAAAGCTCGATGTTTCTCCCACGACTACGTAATCCGGGTTCACATCGTTCATGGAAAAACCAGCGTTGTACAGCGCACCCACCAAGCCCGCTTCGCCGATGACATAAGCGGAACCGGAAGGACACTGGCTTTTGAGAAACGCGGCCGTGGCCAGCGCGCTGGTGTAAAAATGTTCCTCGCCCACGTGTAGACCCAAACGCCCGAGCTTTTCCTGCAATTCGCGCGGGGAACGCTCGGAAGAATTGGTGAGGAATATGTATTTTTTCTGGTTTTCTTCCAGCCAATGCACAAATTGGGCTGCGCCGTCCAAAAGCAGGTTCCCGTGGTAGATCACGCCATCCATGTCGCAGATATAGCCTTTTTTGCTGCGAAGCTTATCCATGCGCATCTTCCTTTCTGTGAATTCCTTTCCCATTATACCCGAAAAGCGCCGCTTTGGAAAGCTCTGGCGTGCCATATTTTTATTAAATATGGGTACGCGGTTCCGGAATTTCCAAATTTCTGCTATAATAGAAGGCGGGTGGTAAAATGGAGCGAATCGAATCGTTTGCGCCGGTGGTTTCTCAGCGGGCAAAAGTGCTGATTTTGGGAACCATGCCTTCTGTACAGTCGCTGCGCGAGCAATTTTATTATGCGCATCCTCGCAACGCATTTTGGCCGATTTTGTCGGCAATTTATGGAATGCAGGCGACCGATATCGCGACAAAAAGGCAGTTGATTGAGCGGTGCGGCCTGGCGCTGTGGGATGTGGCGCAAAGCTGCGAAAGGCAAGGTTCCCTGGATAGCGCGATGCGCGCAGTCCGCCCCAACGATATTGCGCTTTTGGCGCGTCAATATCCCATTGAAAAAATTTTGCTCAATGGGCAGGCCGCGGGCCGCTTGTTTCATCGCTATTTTCCTCAATTGGCCAAGGAAAAAACGTGCTTGGTTTTGCCGAGCACCAGTCCGGCGTATACATTGCCGTTTGAACAAAAACTTTTCGCTTGGAGGGATGCGTTGTGCCCACACCTGTAGAAATCATCCGCAAAAAGCGGCTGGGCGCTGAGTTGTCCAATGCAGAAATCGCCGCGTTCGTGCGCGGCGTGGTGGATGGAACCTTTGCAGATTACCAGATTTCCGCCTTGTTAATGGCCATTTGCATTCAAGGGATGACAAAGGCGGAAACCCGCTGTCTTACCATGGAAATGGCGCATTCTGGCGACATACTGGATCTCTCTTGCCTGAGCGGCCCCACCGTCGACAAGCATTCCACGGGCGGAGTGGGGGACACGACTTCGCTGATTTTGGTGCCACTGGTCGCCGCGTGCGGCGCGAAGGTGGCAAAAATGTCCGGCCGCGGGCTGGGATTCACGGGCGGCACGCTGGACAAGCTGGAATCCATTCCCGGCCTATGCACCGCGATGGAGGAGACGCGCTTTTTGCGAACCGTGGAGGAGATTGGTTGCGCGATCATTTCGCAGACGGGGGATCTGGCCCCGGCGGATAAGGTGCTGTACGCGCTGCGGGATGTGACAGCCACGGTGGATTCGATGCCGCTGATCGTCTCTTCCATTTTGTCCAAAAAGATCGCTTCCGGCGCGCAGAATATCGTGTTGGATGTGAAGTGCGGCAGCGGCGCGCTGATGGAAACGCTGGAGGACGCGAAGACGCTCGCGCAAATGCTGGTGGAAATTGGCAACGCGGCGGGCAGGCGCTTTTGCGCGCTTGTGACCGATATGAACCAGCCGCTGGGCATGAACGTGGGCAACGCGTTGGAAGTGCGGGAAGCCATAGAAATTCTTTCCGGGCAGGCGGGCGGCGCACTCAAAGAAATTTCTCTGGAAATCGGCGCGAAAATGCTCGCGCTGGCGGGAATTCCGGAGGGAAGGACAAAGTTGACGGCCGCGCTGGAAAGCGGCGCGGGGCTGAAAAAATTGGCGCAGATGATCGCCGCTTTGGGCGGCGACCCGCGCGTGACAGAGGATGTTTCCCTCCTGCCACAGGCGGAAGCGGTGCTTCCGGTCTGCGCCGCGCAAAGCGGTTATATTCAATCGGTAACCGCAAGCGAAATTGGCCGCGCTTCGCTTTTGCTGGGCGCGGGGCGCATTCGCAAGGAAGATCCGATCGATCCGGCGGTGGGAATTGTGATGGCCAAGCGCATCGGCGAGTGGATTGACGCGGGGGAACCGCTGGCCCATTTGCATGTTTCCAGCCATTCGAATACCCAAACCGCCGCGGAGTTTGTACGCGGCGCGGTTGTGCTTTCCCAGGAACCGGTGATTGCGCCGCCGTTGATCTACGCAAGCATAGAACAATGATAGAGGAGGAGAATATGGATTTTATGGAATTGGCCCTCCGGCGGGAAAGTTGCCGGGATTTTTCGGAAAAACCCGTGGAAAAGGAAAAGCTGGAAGCCGTGATGCAGGCAGCGCGGCTGGCACCGTCCGCGTGCAATAGCCAGCCTTGGAGCTTTACGGCGGTAACCGGGGCGCGCACGGCCAAAGCGGTCGCCAAGTGCCTGCAAGGCATGGGCATGAACAAATTTACCGACCGTTGCCCGGCCTTTATCGTAGTTTGCGAGGAAAAAGCCAATTTGTCCGCCGTTGTGGGCGGCAAATTCAAGCACCAGCATTTTGCGCAGACGGATACGGGCATTGCCATCGCCTATTTGTGCCTGGCGGCTACGGCGCAGGGGCTTTCCACCTGCATCATTGGCTGGTTTGATGAAGAGGCGCTGCGAAAACTGCTAAACTTAAATTCGGGCGCGCGGGTGCGCGCGGTGATCGCCATAGGATACGCAAGAGAGGAGAAAGAGCCGCGCGAGAAAAAGCGCAAGCCGTTTGCGGAGATCGCGCGCTTTGTGGAAGAATGATGCTTTGCTTTTCCAGTGATTATACGACGGGCGCGCATCCGCGCGTGCTAGAGGCTTTGCAGGCCATCAACCTGCGGGCAACCACGGGCTATGGCATGGACGCAGATTGCCGCGCCGCGGCCGAGTGCATTCGGGAGATGTGCGGCGCGCCACAGGCGCAGGTGCATTTTTTGGTCGGCGGCACGCAGGCCAATTTGCTGCTGATCGCCGCCGCGCTGCGGCCGCATGAGGCGGCGATTTGCGCGGAAACGGGGCACATCAATGTGCATGAAACTGGAGCCGTGGAGGCGACGGGCCACAAGGTGCTGGGCATTCCCGCCCCTGATGGGAAAGTGACGCGCGAAGGCATTGAGATCGTGCTGGCGGCGCATGCTGACGAACATATGGTAAAGCCCGCCCTGGTGTATATTTCCAACACCACAGAGGTGGGAACGGTCTATACAGAGGCGGAAATCGAGGCCATTGGCGCGTGTTGCCGGGAAAACGAGCTTTTGCTCTACGTGGACGGCGCGCGGATGGGCAGCGCCATAGCCGCGGGCGGCGCTTCGCTGCAAACGCTCGCACGCTGTGCGGACGCGTTTACCATTGGCGGCACCAAGAACGGCGCTTTGTTTGGCGAAGCCATGGTGCTCGTCAATCCCGCGCTTACGCGCGATTTCCGTTATATCATGAAACAGCGCGGTGCTATGCTGGCAAAGGGATGGCTGCTGGGCGCGCAATTCGCAGCGTTGTTCCAAGACAATCTGTATTTCGATATGGCGGCGCATGCCAATGCCATGGCGCAAAAATTGGCCCGCGGCTTGGCGGCCAAGGGATATGAATTCCTGTATCCTCCCGTTTCCAATCAGCTTTTTCCCATCATGCGGGACGATACGGCGCAGCGCTTGATGAAGCGCGCGCAGTTCCAGCGCACGCAGCCGTTGGGGGATGGGGAAAGCGTATGGCGGTTTGTGACTTCCTGGTCGACGCAGGAGGCCGATGTGGACGCGCTGATCGAGATTCTCGAACCCGCGAGCGCGCGTTAACGATTCGAGCATAGGCAAAGTCAATATCTCATTCAAAAATGCAGGAATTGAAATTTATTCCTGCATTTTTGAAGGGGTTGCCGGGTTTATCAACGTCTAGATGCGCTATTGCGCCGCGGCTTCGCGCTCGATGGCAGCGATGGCCAGCGCGCATTCCAGGCGCTTCTTTTCCAACTGGCATTCCATGGAATAAGGCACGCGGATGTCGCCGCTGAAGGCTTGCGCGTTGGCGGAGCAGCCGCCGCCGCAATAGAAGCGCGCCCAGCAGGAAGAACACTGCGGCTTGGTGAGCAGGCAGTTGTCCTCAAAGCGGCTTTGCATGGCGGTATCAAATTCTTCATTGAGCACGCTGCCCATGCGGAAGCCTGGCCGCCCCACGAACTGGTGGCAAGGATAGATATCGCCTTCCGGCGTCACGGCCACATATTCGCCGCCCGCGCCGCAGCCTTTCACGCGCTTTTTCACGCAGGGGCCGTGGTCGAGATCCACCATAAAGTGGAAGAAATTGAACCAACGACCATCCCGGCGACGCTTGATGTATTCCGCCGCGAGCCGGTCGTATTCCGCGAAAATGGTAGGCAACATGTCCTCAGTGAGCGCGTAGGGCGAATCGCTGGGCAACACCACCGGTTCGATGGAGATCTGCTCAAAGCCCGCGTCGGCCAGGGCGAACACGTCGTTCGCGAAATCCAAATTGCGCGCCGTGAACGTGCCGCGCACGTAATAGCTCTTATCGCCGCGCTTTTTCGCAAAGGCGAGCGCGTTTTTCAGCACCAGGTCATAGCTCCCCTTGCCATTGATGGTGGGACGCATGAAATCGTGTACTTCTCGCCGCCCGTCTATGGAGAGCACGACATTGTGCATTTCTTCGTTTAGATAATCGGCCACTTCGTCTGTGAGGCCAATGCAGTTGGTGGTGGTCGTAAACCAGAAAACTTTTCCTGTGCGCTTTTCGATTTCCCGGCCATAGGCCACGATCTCTTTCAGCGCGCCGAAATTCATCAGCGGCTCGCCGCCAAAGAAATCGACTTCCAAATTTTTGCGGTTGCCGGAATGCGCCACAAGCCAATCCAGCGCGCGCTTGCCCGTTTCCACGGGCAGCAGGCCGCGCGGCCCATGAAAATCGCCCGTGGAGGCGAAACAATATTTGCAACGCAGGTTGCAATCGTGCGCGGCGTGTAGGCACATGGCCTTCACGATGCCGCTCTTTTCGATTTCCAGGTGGGAATAATCGTGTTCCGCAAAGAGCGCGCCCTGTGCTTTGAGCTCTTCAATTTCGCCGAGCAATTCGCGCACATCGGCTTCATCGTATTTTTGGTATAGCGGAGCCACATCGCCCGCCTGAATGGCATTGAGCGCATCAAAAGCCATTTCATCCAGCAGATGCACTGCGCCGCTGTCCGCGTCCATGGCGATGTAGCGGTCGAGCGCCTTAAATGTGTGCAGCATGGTGTACCTCTCCCCAAATTGGTGCTATTCAGAAAAAATTCTTCGCGGCAAAGGCCGCGAAGAACGCGTTTTCCAGCTACTTTCCTTACTTCTTGCAGCTCTGGTTGGCTACGGTGCAGCTCGTTTTGCAAGCAGACTGGCAGGAGGCCTGGCATTCGCCGCAGCCGCCGGTTTTGGCGCTCTGGGCCAGGCAGGGCTTTTGGATCGTTTGAATATGCTTCATTTCAATTCACCTCTTGCGCTAGTTTCATACCAGTTCAGTATATCATTTGCTATGTAAAATTGCAAGCGTTGGCAAGCGATTTCCGCAACGTTTTTTGCGCGCTATTCTTAGAAAGGCGAGCGAATGGGGGAGCGCCCAGGCAGAGCGTGAAGATTTGCAGAGCATATCCACAAAACCCTACTGCCAGGCGCTTGCGTCCGCCAAGCAGTCGCGTTACCCGTTGGCTAACCCGCGGCATCCCTTTGCCTTTCTGTTGTTTACGCCAGCACCTTCACCACGATTTTGCGCGTGGTTTCCGCCGCGCCCGCGCGCACACAGGGCATATGCGCGTCGTGCGGGAAAAAGATGGCGAACGCGCCGCTTTGCATGGCCAGGCGCGCGCCTTTTGCGCCTTGTTCAGAAAACGCGCAATCCTTCTGAGCGTCGAATGCGCTCCAATCCTCCACGTCTTCCATGGGGCAGGCGTAGATGTCTTCTCCCTCTGTCAGGGCGATTTGAATGTCGATATAGCGCTCATGCCGTTCCCACTTTGCGTCTTGCAACGCGCGCAACTGCGGGTTCTGCTCCATATAATACACGCGGTCCCCATCGATTTCCCCGCGCCCGGTGAGCAAAGCCACATCCGCCTTGGTTAGAAAATCGATCGCTCTATCCAAATGCGCGCCCAACCCACGATAGCGGCCAATATGCTCCAAACGGTCGTAAATCATGCCTTTCTCCTTTTGCGGTATACACCGCACTTTTTGGGCTATCATACCACATTTTGCGCGAAATGGCAAGATGCAAAGTAGGGGGAAGAGGAGAAAAAGGGCGCAAAACTGCCAAAGGCGGGCTGGATAGCGCGTTTCATTTTGTTAGCCTTCGCTGCGAAAGCGGCTAGGCGTTGTGCCCTCGGATTCCTTGAACACCTTGATGAAATACGAGGTGGAGGAAAAGCCAGAGCGCTGCGCCACGTCCGCAACGGACATTTCCGTGGATAGCAGCAGGTCTTTGGCACGTTCGATGCGCAAATCGCCAAGGTATTTTTTGAAATTGATGCCGGTGAGCGTTTTGACCATGCGGCTCGCCGTGTAGACGGAAACGCCGAAGCGATCCGCCAATTCGTTCAGGCCAAAGAGGGAATCTGTGAAATTTTCCCCAATGTATTTTGTGAGTTCATAGGAGATGGCGCTGGTTTGCTGCTCCAACAGTT
>ERZ857998.2501-NODE-2501-length-17029-cov-6.689761_pt1 | contig 17029 bp, 15 predicted proteins | sample MGYA00519954_ERZ857998 | MGnify/ENA primary metagenome ERZ857998 (study PRJEB31778, sample SAMEA3449424) | human gut metagenome | biome: human gut; feature: human-associated habitat; material: faeces | place: United Kingdom | collected 2010/2012 ...
CATCGGTGTACATTCCACTAATGAAAATCCGCTTGAAGCAAATATGTTTTGGCTTAACCTTCTCAATCTGTCCTTTGAAATGAGACATAACCGCATTGAAAAAGCAGTCAGCAAAGTACGGGCGGTGTTTCTTACCCAAAGACGCGAATTGAACGTCGAGATAATCATTGTAGGAAAATTTCTCCGCTCCAACAACATTACGCTGGGACGCTGGGTCAAAAAGAATGATCCCGCCTTCGTCTAATACGTAATCCTTTTCTCCATAGTAGATTGCCAAAAGCGATTCTTCATCTGGATACTTGGCAATCAGAGCAGCGGCTTTTTTGAGCCGCTCCTGCCACTTTTGCCTTTCGCAGCGTTCGCACTCATGCTGCTCCGCAAGAATGCGATCCTCTATGTGTCTGCTTTCGGCTTTTGTCAGCAACGGCGATAAATGGTCAACGCAATCGTAATTGCCATTTTCCATGCGTGTTTTGAAGCGGACAAGAACTTCTTTAAGTTCCTCAGTGGTCAGATACCTTGCCTTGCTAATAGAACAGCTATGGTAACACCCCGTGTTTATGTTGCCATGCCCATCGCCGTACATAATGGCGGTATTCCATGGGCAAAAATAATGTTCTTTCTGGACGAGCCTTCCTCGCTTCAAGCCCTCCTCAAATTCCGGAAAGACCGCTGGATTGCCACAGCCTTCGTGATCCTCCACCCAAAATCCGGAAGGGCCCTTGTCCGCGTGGCGGATCATCACATTGATTGCGTCGACCGTAGCCTTTTTCGTTTGCTTGTTATTCATAACCCAAACCTCCGTTAATAAGTGCCGCCAGACAGCGACCTGACATGTTAACGTGGTCTTTTAGAGTATTTATAAAAATTATAGCATGTTTCTTTGTGCTTGTCTATCCTACTTGCTCGGCAGGACAGGCGAAAACAGTTGCAGATTTATAGGTTTTTATCGCTGTAAATGATGTGCTGCTTATGGAAAGGGATTCCACTGTTCATTGGATGGTGAACAACTAATTGTAACCATGCAATAGCGAACGGAACGGTGAGCGCAGTACACGGATTGCAGAAGCGCGGAATAAGGGACAAAATTATCGTTTCAGCAAACTTCTTTCCTATCCTCACAAGGATTGGTTTAAGTGAGGGATTTTTGACTACTTTTCTGAAAGATGACATCTCAGAAGTACCCTTATGAAACAAGTTGAAAATCGGCATTTAACTGACGTATGGGCTGTACTTGTGCAAGGGCATGGACGCATCATTGCCCCTGATTTTTACGTTGCTCACAGGGAAGCTAATTCCGGATTATCGACCTTAAATCGTACAAAAACCATCCTATCCATCTACCATCAACAAAGGCAACTGCAAAAGCAAAGGGGCATGTGCCTTAATGACACATACCCCTTTTGTCAGCAACCCTTGTCCGGCAACTGCCATAGTATTTGCTTCTCAAAACCTGTTTTATGGACAGCTACCTCATGCTTCCGCTTTTTCTGCTTTTGCTTTTGTTTTTCGTCACGGCCGTTGTAAGCGTTTCGTATATGTGCTTTCGGGGCGAATATGATACGTCAAACATTAACGGCAACGCCATGATTTCGCCGGGGATCGGGATCGGTGCTGATCGGCTTGCAAAAAACTCCCCCGGTGATAATCCGGCATTTGGAACAGATGCCTGATTCTTTAAAAATCATACTTTTTTTGCGGCCAGCATCGTAGGTAAGATACGGGCCGTATTGCTTAGACGGTGATAAGATAATGACCGTACAACTTCCTTAGACGGGCATTAGTTTAAAAAACCAAATATCAGCCTTTTCCGTTATACGGATTTTAAAGTTGCAAAACAAGGGCCGGCACCGTCATTGGCAAGATCTTCAGAGATATGTTATTGTTTCTCCGCTTTTAAATGCGAAATCAAGGCGGATATGCCCGGATGATCCGCTTTTTAAAATGATAAAGATTATTTCACCAGCAAATAGCTTTCGTCTATTCTTTTGCAGATTTCGCTTAAGATTACCGTGCCGTCCAAAACTACGGTGAACCAGTGCTTTTTGTTCATATGCCAGCCGGGGAAATACCGCTTGTTATCGACAAGCCTTTCTATGTCCTCGGTTCTTCCCTTAAGATTAATTATCTCGGCTGTTTTGTCGGAGTCGAATCCCAGTCTTCGCCGCGATATCGTAAGCATCACTCCGTACCACTTATTTGTGTCCTTTTTTCGCCACACGGCGTTGCCGGACGATTTTTCCCATAAGAATTCAAGCTCGTCGCCGTATTTTTTTCGGATGTAGTCGATTACCTGAGCCGACTGCTTTGAGCAAAAGGCCGCATTTTCACAGCATTTTTCGGCAATATCGCAAAGAATTTCCGATATTGCCTTTCTGATATCCCCGACAAATGAGCCGACCGCTTCGGTTTTGTAAAGGATGTATTCATCGCTTGTGGCGGTTTCGGTGAGTTTTGTGTCAAAAAATCCGTCGTTTTTAAAGGTAATTTCGAGCAAAAATTCGCCGGATAAGATTTTTGCGGTGTATACGTAATTATTACGACATTTTTTAAAGCCGTAATCTAGGAGCTTTTCGGGAATGACCCTTTTTCCGCAAAAAATATCTTCAAACACAAAATCACACCCCGGTTTAACAGATTAAAACGTATATTATTCTAACCCTTATTTTTTATTCAAAACCTCGCGGATGTAAAGCTTGCGGACCGAGCATTTAAAGCACAGCAGCATTCCGGCAACGGCGCCTACAACGGCCTGTAAAACCTGGTACGGCAGCTTGAGCAGCGCATATTCCGGTGTGCTGTATATAAAAGCACGTCCCAGCGAATAGCCTACGACCATTATCACGGCGCCGATTGCAACACCGATTCCGGCGGACAGTGCCGGGCGTTTTTTCATTATATAATGCGAAAAGACCGAGATTATAACGGCCTGCAATCCGTGAGTGACAAGAGAGACGAACATCGGGGTGGGATAGAAGAACAGATCGCCCAAAAATGCACCTATTCCGCCCACCGCAAAGGCGGCGAATGGATCAAGAACGATAGAAGCGGTGCAGATTATTACATCGTTCATATAAAGATGTCCGCCCGGGACCGGAACCCCGAACGAGCTCATGATGACATTCAGCGCCATGAACATTGCCGTAACGCAAAGATGACGCACGGCTCCTCTTTTAGATATTTTTTCCTGCATTTGAATTTCCTCCTTGCCATTTTTATGAAAAAAGTTTATAATGGTTTCTGATAATATACAATAGTCAGAAACGGAGAAAATTATATAACCAGATGAGATATATAATCGACAAAGAAAGCCGTCCGGTGTATTTGCAGCTGTATAAACTTATAAGGGACGATATTATAAACGGCGTATTTTTATACGGCGGCAGGCTGCCCTCAAAAAGACTGCTGGCCGAGGAAACGGGGGTCAGCACCGTAACCGTCGAGCACGCATATGCGCTTTTATGCGACGAGGGATACGCTCTGTCGCGCGAGAAAAGCGGGTTTTTTGTTAATTTCAGGCGATCGGACGGATTTGCGGTACCCTCTGACGGCGAGGGCAAAAGCTACGGGGAATTTAAAGCAAGGGTGCAGGAATTCCCCTCATTTTCGGTTTCGATACTCAGCAAAACCATGCGAAGGGTTTTGTCGGAGCGGGGAGAGGACGTACTTAAAAAATCTCCCAACAAGGGGCTGCCCGAATTACGCGAGGCGATAAAACGCTACCTTGCCCGTAACAGAGGGATTACGGTTGATACCGGACAAATAATAATCGGCTCGGGAGCGGAATACCTTTACAGGCTTATTATTGAGCTGCTCGGCAGGGATAAGACCTACGCTATCGAGAGGCCGTCTTATGATAAATTAGAGCAGATATACCGTGCAGCCGGCGTTAAATACGAGCAATTGGAGCTGTCTTACGAGGGAATCGACAGCAGCCGGCTTTTAAAAAGCTCTGCCGATGTGCTTCATACAACGCCCTACAGGAGCTTTCCGAGCGGTGTTACGGCGTCGGCGACAAAGCGGCACGAATACATCCGCTGGTCGGACAAAGGGGACAGGTTTATAATAGAATCCGATTACGGGTCGGAGTTTTCGGTGTCGTCACAGCCGATGGAAAGTCTGTTTGCTCTATCGGATAACGATAATGTTGTGTATCTTAACACCTTTTCGAGGACCATATCGCCGGCGATGCGCATAGGCTATATGGTTATTCCCAAAAGGCTGACGGAGGATTTTGATAGCAGGCTCGGGTTTTATTCGTGCACCGTTTCTACCTTTGAACAGCTTGTTTTGAGCGAGCTTATCAATAATTCCGATTTTGAACGGCATATAAACCGTGTGAGGAGAAACAAGCGAAAGGAGCTTAAATTAATTTAAAAAGCAAAGATTATCGGTCTTCGCCATAAAAAACAGCCGGTTTTGCGTTTTCGGGATGTCGGCTGTTTTTTTATTTTTTAATTTATTTATTGTGTTTTTAGCTCGGCGGTTTTGTGACCGGACGGAGATTTTTAATGCTTTTATAAGGCAATAGAATTATACCGCGCCCGGTTTATCCCATGATCATCAAAAAGGTACCGGCAACTATTGCGAAAAGTCCGATTGCGGATTTTTCGGATATATGCTCCTTTAATACAACGACCGAAAACAGCACCGAAATAAGGATGCTCAGCTTATCTATCGGAACAACGGCGCTCGCCGGGCCGTCATGCAAGGCCTTGTAATAGCAAAGCCAGGAGGCTCCCGTTGCCAGTCCCGAAAGGCAGATATTGCCTATTTCTTTTTTCGGAGTATGGCGGAGCGCGCTGCCCTTCCCCTCGATTAATACTATCAGCCAAGCCATAATAAGCACGACAAAGGTGCGTATAGCCGTGCCGAGCTCGGGGGGAACTTCCTCGATTCCTATTTTGCCGAGAATTGAGGTAAGGGCTGCAAAAAGCGCCGAAAGCATGGCATATAATATCCAGCCTTTATTGCTGTTTCGCCGCTTTGAAATCTCCTTTTTCTCGATCATAAGATAGGTGCCGACGGTTATCAAGACAATCGCCGCACCCTTTAAGAGGGTGAGCTGCTCGCCCAAAAAAATAAAGGCGAATATAAGTGTGAGCGCCGTGCTCGATTTGTCTATGGATACTACCTTATTGACGTCGCCGAGCTGCAATGCCCTGAAATAGCATAGCCACGAAGCGCCGGTAGCAATTCCCGAGAGAATAAGAAAAATCCATGTTTTAGAATTAAGCGACGTGACGGATGAAAGCGAGCCGGCAAAAAAGACCGGGATCCACGAGAAAACCAGCACAACTACGGTTCTTAAGGCGGTTGCGATATCGGAATCGGTTTTGCGTATTCCGCATTTTGCAAGGATTGCCGTAATTCCGGCGAAAAAGGCGGAGCCGAATGCAAATAAAATCCACATGAAAATCAAGACCTTACAGTACCGGGAATAATAAATTTAAAACATCTGCGCTTTTAAAATGCCGGACTCTCGGGCGGCTTTAAAGGCCTGTTGGCCGTCGTTTTTAAGGGCTTACCGCTTGTCGACGGGCGGGTCGCACGGGGGGAAGACCGTTTATTTATTTCGACCGATTACAGACCGTTTTTCCGTCATTTAAAGAGGGTTATCCGTCCCGATGCCCGGGTTTTTAAAATTCAAGCGGCAACAGAGCTTTAATTCCGGCCGAAAACTGCTTATTTATGCTTAACATAACGGCAGATAGATGAAAGCAGCTTCTTTGTGCTGATCGGCTTTGCAAGGTGCTCGTTCATTCCGGCCGATTTGCTTTTTAAAATATCGTCCTGAAATGCATTTGCAGACATTGCTATAATGGGAACGGTTTTAGCGTCAGGACGCTCAAGCGCCCTTATTTTTTCGGTCGCCTTGTATCCGTCCATAACGGGCATCATAACGTCCATGAGAACAGTATCAAAGTAGCCGTTTTCGGAGCTTTTGAAAAAATTTACCCCTTCAAGTCCGTTTTTGGCGGGGGTTACGTGTGCGCCGCTTTGCTCAATGAAAAATTTCGATATTTCCATGTTGAGGTCGTTGTCCTCTGCAAGCAATACCCGAACGCCGCTTAAATCTATATTTTCGTCGGCTTCGCTGCTTGTTTCATTTGCGGTAGATGGGTCAAGCTTAAAGGGGATGGTTACGTTGAATGTGGTGCCGACGCCCTCGTTGCTGGTGAATTTTACACATCCGCCCATTTGCTCTACAAGCACCTTTACGATTGAAAGACCAAGGCCCGAGCCCCGTCATAATGCGTCCGCGCTTTATCCTGTCCCTCCTGCGAGAAAGGTTCGAAGGCGCGCTTTTGAAACTCCTCGCTCATGCCGATACCGGTGTCGGCACAGACAAATTCAAATACGGCGGTCTCACCGTCGCACGATATCTCTTTGCACCGCACCGTTACATTTCCGTTTTGTTTATTGTACTTAACGGCATTTACGGCGATGTTCATTAAAACCTGCTTTACATGCTGCGCACTGCCTATTAAACGGCGGTGTTTTATATTCTGAGCGGTATTTTCTAAGGTGAAGCTCAGTCCGTGCTCCGTCGTCTGCATTTCAACAATGCTGTCGACCTCTGAAAGCAGCTGTACAATATCAAACGGAGCGTCGGTCAGTACAATGACACCCGATTCGAGTTTATTCATATCAAGCACGCTGTTTACGAGGGAGAGCAGATACCCGGACGCCTTCCATATCTTATCTCTGCAAATCTTCTGTTTTTCGGGATCGTCCACAAAATGATTTGCAATTTCTATCATTCCGCGGATTCCGTTTATCGGGGTCCGTATGTCGTGGCTCATGCGGCGCAAAAAATCGGTTTTGGAAAGGCTTGCGTTTTGTGCCTCCTCGGCGATTTCGGCGAGTTTTTCCTCGTATTCCAATTCACGGCGCTTTTGCTCGTCTATTAGCCGTATGGTGTAAAGCGCTTTTATCACGGTGCCGTGTTCATCGCGTTTTTGCACTATAAAACGGCCGGTATGCCAGTTTCCGGTTATGGTTTTGTAGTCTAAGGAAATATCCTCCCGGTCGCGAAGACGCTCCGGCAGGGTGGTAATGTCTGTAAATTCGAGCATTTCCTCCAGATACTCGGGTGCGACGGTTTTTTTACAGGCATCGGGAAAACGCTTTGCGGTTATACCGGTGTTGCCGGTAAGCTTGTGCATATCCCCGCCGACCGAAATTTCCTCGAACATCCCCGACGGGATATCGAGCCTGTAGCTCATTGGCGCCGGTGCTTTCCGAAAATATTTTGTCAAGCATTTCCCGTTTTTTTACAAGACCGGCCATATTGCCGCCGGTTTGTGCGGTGAATTCACTTTCCGAGCCGAAGCCGAGCATTCTGAGCGTAAGCTCGCTTACCATACAAATCGGGAAATCCTGCTTATAATAGCCGCCGATTATGCCCACACCGTGATTTTCATCAAGCAGAGAGTTTATATTGCGTTCTAATTCTTCGGTTTCTATTTTCAGGTCTTCGCTGTAATAAAGCTCCTCTTTATAACCGCTTTTTATCATACCGGACCGCTCCTTACCCCGTATTAAATTTCGAATTCCCTTATTGCGGTTGTTATTTTCAGGTATACGTTGTTTATGTCGTCGCAAAACCGCCCGGTGTCATCCGGCAGGGCTGATAATCCGCGCAAATGCTCGGTCATGGCCGAGCAGGTATCGGCAAATTCCGAAAAGCTTAAATTAAGTGCAATTCCCTTTAGGGTGTGAACGGCACGAAAGGCATTTTTCACGTCGCCCTTTTCAATCGACTGCGAAAGCAGCTTTATATTGCCGTCGTTTAAAAACATTTTAAGAAATCCGAGCATAACGGCGTCACTTTGAAAACGCTGTATCGCGTCATTGTAGTCGCCGCCTATCCGGTCGTAAAACTCCTTTACAGTCATGACAGATCAATTCTCCCCGAATACAACCGCACAGTTGCGATTTTTCTTTGCACTATAAAGTGCGTCGTCAGCCTTTTTGAGCATGTCGCCGATTCTGCCGGTTCCGTAGACACCGCCTATGCTCGCGCTGAGTCTGAGCCCCGGATATTCTGCAATATCGGTGTTTTCTACCGCAGTGCATATATTTTTAAGCTTTACGGATAACGACTGCTCCGGCAGTCCGTGCAAAAGCAGGAGAAATTCGTCGCCGCCGTAGCGGATCAGCTCATCATTACTTCTCAAAACCGAGCGTATTGACATGGCCGTGCGGTACAAAGCCGTGTCTCCGGCTGCATGGCCGAATCGGTCGTTTATATCCTTTAAATTGTCTATATCAATCATTGCCACCGCATATTCGCCGCTGATGTTTTTAATACGGTCGTCGTAATACCGGCGGTTAAACACCTTGGTAAGCGAATCGGTATATACCTGACGGTTGCGGACGAGCAGCTGATTCAGAATGCTTTCTTCCTCAAGGCTGTTTCTTTCGTCCGAACGTATGGGATTGACACACTCTAACGAGTAGGGGATTCCGTCAATTTCAAGACACATCGCAATCACATAATAAACATTATTATCTACGGCTTCGACCTTGCTCTGGGTTTTGCGCATTTTTATTGCATCCTGCGAAATGCAGCGTTCGCAGCGACGGTTTTTGTTCCATACGGAATAGCAGTGGTCTGATTTTTCGATAGATATTCCATGGACACCGGCCGAAAGCTGCATACATATCCCCGGATCGACAAGGCGCACCGTCTCGAACATCTTACGGTAGCTTTGCATAACGAGGCCTACCTGGTCATGCGTTATACTGATTACATCGTCCTTATCTGCCGTGACCGGAATAAGGGCCTGCTGAGACACCTCTTTTCGCGAGGCCTTGTCGTAGCTTTCAAGGCGGTAATAGCTTTCGTCTATATCGGTTATTTTCCCGAGCAGGGTATTAAGATTCCGGGAATCGTCTGCCGAGCGTAAAACGAGTATAGCCAGCCTGCAGCGGCAGAGCCTGCCGTTTGAAACTATGTCGGCCGTCAGCTCCATGGACGCTTCATCCTCAGGCAGGGCATTAAGTTCGTTTTTTATCATCTCGGTCGTTTCACATCCTGCAACGGCCAGAAATTCTCGTTTTCAAGCGGCTTAACAATCACACTGGGAAGATCGGTAGCGTCGATTGCTCCCTTTGACAGGTGCAGCGATGATGGCTCGGCGGTGTACCCAAACCAGACCTCATCGCACTTGTTGGTAATGAATTCCTGCTTTGTGTTTATGTCCTCAAGCTGTCGGGCTATCCTTGCCGAAATAAGATCCTGCTCGCCGTAAAGCTCATCCATCGCCTTACGGGCATTTTTTTGGCTTTGTACTCCCGAGTTTTTAAGAGAATCGTTTTTCATCTCGTCGGATATATCGTTAAGGCAGGAGAGGATAAGCGGATTAAAGCTGCCGCAATCGCCGTTTATAAGCATGCTTATCACTTCTTCATGCGAAGGGCTTTTTTTGTATACACGTCCGTTGACCAAATTATCGTAAGTATCCGCCAGCGACACCACCTGCGCCGCAATGGGAATGTCGTCGCCCTTTAGCCCGTCGGGATAGCCCTTTCCGTCAAAGCGCTCGTGATGCCAATGGCAAATCGACGCGGCGTATTTTACCAGCCCTTCGTTTTGATGTATGGGCAATCCGGAGATGATCTGTGCGCCGATTTGTGTATGATGCTTGTAAATCTCAAGCTCGTCCTTTGTCAGCTTGTCGGCGTTATTGAGAATTTCCTCGGGGATCAGCAGCTTTCCTATATCGTGCAATCCCGAGGCAATGCATATTGTATCTATATCGCTTTCGGACAGGGTGTGTTTATCGGTCTTTTGTATAAGGCGGTTTAGCAAAAGGGCCGTAATATGACTGACGTTTGACATGTGTGTTCCGTTCATTCCGCAACGGAATTCCACCGCATATCCGAGTATTGATATGAGCACCTTGTTGCTTTTTTCACGCCGGTAAAACCGATTTGTAACAACCTCCATAAGCTGTTGCTTTTTGCCGTGAAGAAGAATCGTGTTTATGATTCGGTGTTTTATTATGCTCGGAACAAAAGGACGGCTTATATAGTCCGATGCGCCGAGGCTGAAGGCGTGATCAATAAGGCTGTTGCCGGTTTCGACCGAAATCATAATTACGGGAAGATCGTCCGTCCATTCACGGCGTTTCATTTTTTCCAACACTTCAAAACCGTCCATCTCCGGCATGACAACGTCAAGCAAAAGAGCGGAAAGCTCATGACGGTAGCTTCTGAGCATTTCGATTGTTTCGCGGCCGTCGGCAGCCTCCATAATATCGAAATCGCGGCTGAGCATATTGGCGAGTATTGCACGGTTTATTTCCGAATCGTCGGCAATAAGTATTTTTTCCGAATCATAACGGTCTCCTTATGATTTCATGTTGTTTTGGGCTTTGGTATGGGACCGTGATCATGACGGCGTAAAAACGGCTTAAAGCGGGTGATAACCGTAAGAATTTTAAGCGTTGTAAAAATAATAAAGCTATAGTGTCGGTCACTGTATTATATATTTATCTTTTGCACGCTGTTTGCAACCGGTTAATTCGACTATTTAATCAATACCGTAACAATTGTCCCGTTTTTACCGTAAATCAAAACCAAAAAGCAACGGCCGAAAAGACAAGACGCACAATTCGGCGCAGTCCGTTTGTAAGGAATGCTTTTTCTCTCAATACTTCGGCTTTGACCTGCCGTATAACCTTTTGTATTTAAACCGAAGCAGTAAAAAACGCCGTTTTAAAAAAACGCAAGCCGTCGGATTTTCCGGCAGCTTGCAGCCTTTAAAAGTATAAAAAAGTTTTTTGCGGAAAAATCGCCGACGCCAAAGATCAATATACGTTACCGACAGTAATTCGGCTTTTTTATTCGATAAGTCCGCTTTCTTTGAGCAGCAGCTCTATATCGGTGCCCTTGACCTTTTTGACTGCGATTTTGAGCATTTCCTTTTCGGCGAAGGAAAGGGGCGCCTCGCTGATCGGCTTTTTGTCGATGGCGTAGTAGCAGGCGCGAAGAAGCTCGCGTACATCGTACTTGCTGCCCCAGACCTCAGGCACACCGCGGTCTATATCGAGCAGGGTGTAGACCGATTCCATACCGGTACGCATGGAATACTCGGTGGTGAAAATGGTGTCGCGCGGAGTCTCGGCAAACTGGCCGATGAAGGCGAAGTTTACGGCGCCGTCGGGTACGACCTTCGGACGGTCGGATTCCTTCCTCGGCTGGAAGAATGCGTTAATATAAGGCATAAAGCAGGTGGTGGTGTTGCATTCGTTCTTTGCAAGCTCGTCGATTTTTTCGGTCGGCACACCGATGTGGTAGAGCCACTCGCGGCAGACCTCCTCGCCGGTGCACTCACGCATGCCCTTCTTCACATAATTGCCCTCTTTATTGGTGTTAAGCGAATACAGCCATATAAGTACCAGACCCTTGTTTTGAGACTTAAACTGAGGCTGACGGTTTATTGTCCAGGAGAGGTACCAGTTATCAGTGCTGTCCTTGACGGTTACTATACCGCCGGTGGTCACCTTGCCCGAGCGGGGATCACGCTTGCAGATGTTCATAATATGCTTTATGATCTCCTCGTTTGAGGTGGCGACGGTGGCGCTCATCCAGTTGGTGGCCTCAACGTCGGAGCAGAATTTATCCGGATTGCCGTATTCGCCGTTTTTCGCCTGGGCGGCGATGGCCTTCCACATATCCCAGGACTCGCCATATCCGTTTTTAACGCCCGACAGGTCGGGTGCATGGGTCTGATCGCCGTAGCATGAGGTATCGGTGCAGCAGCCGTTGGTGATAAATACAAGGTCATCCTCGATAAGATCGATGGTCTGCTCCTTGCCGTCCTTGACATAGACTATCTGACGGGCTATCTTTTTGTCGCCCTCGGTTTCGATGATGACATTTTTTACATCCATGCCGTACTCGATGCGCACACCGTGGGACTCCAGATATTTCACCAGCGGCAGGATCATGCTCTCGTACTGGTTGTACTTGGTGAAGCGCAGGGCGCTGAAATCGGGCAGACCGTCGATATGATGCACGTACCGGCACAGATACCGCTTCATTTCCAGAGCGCTGGACCAGCGCTGGAAGGCGAACATGGTCTGCCAGTAGAGCCAGAAGTTGGTGTTCCAGAAGGAATCGGGGAGAACGTCGGAGATCTTCTTGTCCTCCAGATCCTTTTCCGGCGTCAGGAACAGCTTGGAGAGCGCCATGGCGGACTCTTTATCCAGCTTGAACTGCTTGTCGGTATGGGCATCCTCGCCGCGGTTCACGCTGGCGCGGCACAGGGAGTAGTTGGGGTCGTGCTTGTTGAGCCAATAATACTCGTCCAGAACGGAAACGCCCGGAGTCTCGATGGAGGGAACATCCCGGAAGGTGTCCCACATGACCTCAAAATGGTTGTCCATTTCCCGGCCGCCGCGCATATAGAAGCCCTTGGTGATGTCCCGGTAGCCGTCGCAGCTGCCGCCGGCCAGCTCCAGCTTCTCCAGCAGATGGATGCGCTCGCCCTTCATCTGGCCGTCTCTCACCAGATAGAAGGCGGCGGTCAGACCGGCCAGGCCGGTGCCGATGATATAAGCGGATTTGTTGTCTACGCCCTCCGGCTTCTCGGGATGGGCAAACGCTTCGTAAGTTCCGGCAGAATAATACATAATAGCAGCTCCTTCTAAAATCGTTCATTTGCCTTTCGGTGACCTTATTGTATGTCTTTGCCCCGCTTTTTACAATAAACAGAAATGCCTCCGTGATGAAGATTTCATCACGGAGGCAAAAGTGTCTGAAATTTTATCAATTTGCGGGATTTGATGCAGCGTCCACTCGGAACCGATTCAGGGCGCTGGGAAGATCGTCCTGAATGACCAGGGCAAACCGGTTTACAAGCGCTTCCGGCTCCTGCTTCATCTCGTCCTTGATCCAGTCCAGCATCAGCCCCACGAAGGCGTAGGAATAGACCTGGGCGATAAAGGCCTTGTCCTCGGCGCGGACGACCATCTCCGCCGACAGCTCGTTGATCACGCCCATCAGAAGATCGTCCGTCAGGGGCGTCAGGTATTTTTCCACCTGCTCCCGGCTGACGCAGCGGTAGACGTTCATGATAAAGGGCTTGTTCTCCCGGACGGCGTCGAAAATCCGGACAAAGCCCTGCTGCCAGGTTTCGTAGGTTTTGTTGTCTGCCAGCGCCTTTTTGGCGTCCTCCAGGCACACCCATTCCACCAGATCGTAGATGTCCCTGAAATGGTAGTAGAAGGTCATGCGGTTGATGCCGCAGTCCTCGGTGATGTCGTTGATGGTGATCTTGTTCAGCGGCTTTTGCAGAAGCAGCTTTTTCAGGGAATTTTCCAGCGCGTATTTGGTAAATTGAGGCATAACGGTCTCCTTTTTGACGGGGGAAGGTTGTCATTTCTTATCCCAGTCGAACCCCCGGAAGACAGGGATGCCGGTGTAGCGGTTGGCTTTCCGCTGACCCCGGAGCACCTCCAGAACGGCATCCGCCATGGCTTCCTGCTCGCACTCGCCGGGGTAGACGGTGATGGGCGCGATCCAGCCGCAGCGCTGCTCTACGCCCTTCAGAATGTCGTCGTAGCGCATCAGGCCGCCGGTGAGCAGAATGCCGTCCACCTTGCCTTCCAGCACCGCTGCCATGCAACCGATGGACTTGCACAGCTGGTAGATCATGGCATTCCAGACGGTCACGGCCTTTTTGTCCCCGGCGTCAACCAGCGCGTGGACTTTGGCCGCGTCGGAAGTCCCGAAGTGGCTGACGAAGCCGCCGGAACGGGAGAGCATGGAGCGCATCTGGGCGGTGGTGTGTCCCTCGTCCAGATATTGCAGCACCTCCATCACCGGGATGGAGCCGAGACGGGTGGGGGTGAAGGGGCCGTCGCCGCCCGCGCCCTCGGTGCTGTCCACCATGCGCCCGGCCTTATGGGCGGTGACGGTGATGCCGCCGTCCACATGGCAGACGATCAGGTTCAGATCCTCGTAGCGCTTGCCCAGCTTTTTCGCGTGAATGGCGGCAATGCCCTTCTGGTTCAGCACATGGGTCTGGGCACGGCGGTAAAGCCCCGCAATGCCGGTCAGACGGGCATAATCCCACAGCTCGTCCACGTTGGTGGGGTTCACGGTGTACATGGGTTTGCGGTACTCGCAGCCCAGCTCGTAGGCCAGCATGACCCCCAGCTTTGCCGGGTGGTCGCTGCCGCCCTTGTCGGCGGCGGTGTCCTGTACCAGCCGCTCGTCGATCTCCATGACTCCGGCAGCCTGAGAATAGGCGCAGCCGCCCCGGCCGATGAATACATCCATGTCGGCGGGGGTCATGCCGTGGGATTGCAGAAAGGTAAGCAGTACCTGCTTGCGCATGGGCATCTGGTCGTTGGTGGTGGGGTATTTCAGCAGCTCCGGGGCATCGTGGAAGATGCTCTCGGTGTAGATGTTCTTCTCGTCTTCAAAATAGCTGACCTTGGTGGAGGTGGAGCCGGGATTGATGACCAGCATTTTTATGGGGGCGTTCATGGTGATAACCTTCTTTGCGTGAATCGGCAAGTGCCGTTTTTCTTTTATCATACCACTTTTTTCGGAAAAAAGAAAGAGGCCGGCTTCATTTTTCTGTTGCCTTTCCGAACCGCATGGGGCATAATGTCCGGGAACGGACTTTGTTTTTCCGTTTTTGTGACGTTTCCCGGCGGATTTCGTACTATCAGGGTGAGGAACAAAAGGAAAGGATGTGAACCTCATGGAAGACGCAAAGATCATCGACCTGTTCTGGGCGAGAAATGAAGACGCCATTGCTGAGACGGACGCGGCCTACGGAAGAAAACTCCGCTTCCTGGCAAACAAGATCCTGAACAATTTTGAGGATGCGGAAGAAAGCGTAAGCGACACCTACATGAAAACCTGGGAAGTCATTCCGCCCCAGCGTCCCGTCTGCTTTTACGCCTTCATCGCTTCAATCTGTCGCCATCTCTCGTTCCACAAGGTCGACTGGAACCGGGCGGCCAAGCGGAACGCCGAGGTCGTCGCCTTGACAGACGAGATGGAGCTGTGCATCCCGGATACAAGCCGGGACAGGGAGCTGGAAGCAAAGGAGCTGGGGCGGGTGCTGAACGCTTTTTTGGAAAGTCTGCCCAAAGAGACGCGGATGATTTTCCTGCGGCGGTACTGGCATGTGGATACCATTGCGGAAATTGCCCAGCGGTACGGCATCACCCAGAGCAAGGTAAAGATGCAGCTCAGCCGTACCCGCGCAAAGCTGTGTACCTATCTGGAACAGGAGGGGATTCAGGTATGAACGGAAAAAACATTCTGATCGGTCTGAGCTATATTGACCGAAAATACATCGAGGAATCCGAAGAAGATATGCGTTCTGAAAAGGTCGTGCGAAACTCCAAACGGATGCCTGGGCGGAAAATATGGCTCATTGCCGCCGTTATCGCCATGCTGCTGATGCTGGTGGGCTGCGGGGTTGCGTATGCGCTGCATTTGCAGTCGCTGAAAATCGGCGAGGAAACCTATACCCAGAATATGCGCTACGAAAAGGACGGCAGCACCATTCCCCCCACCGAGAAGATCAAGCAGTACATTTCCGTGGCGGGGCCGGAGGGAAGCAAAAACCAGCTCGCCGCTCAGGAGTGGATGGATTTCCAGCAGAGCTACGATCCTGACCAGTCTCTATTGAAGGCCGCAGGAGACTTTCAGCTACCGGCGCAGTACAACAGCTACTACGCCTATACTGCGGACATGCTGGATAAAATCGATGAAATCTGTGAGAAATACGATTTGAAGTTGGCAGGGGATACCGCCGTTTATCAGGGCAATGACGCCGGCTTTTTGGGGCAGATTCTTGATTTTAACAGCGTGGTAAAGGAAGATTCCGGCCTGAAAGTGGAATTTCAGGGAGTCAGAGTTGCGCAGTGCGGGGACTTCAATTCGTCCTATAATGCAACGTTGACCAACCCGAGCGCGACGCAGGAATTTTCTTTCATGCTGTCCTATGATTATCACGACAAAGCCTATTTCTGCACCCGCTATCTCATCATCGGGGACGGCGAAAACGTTCAGCAGTGGAATGAGACTTTGCCCGACGGGACGAACGTCCTGATCGTCAATGACAAGGGCGGCGACGCTTATATCCTGTGCGACAGGGAGGACGCCTTTATCAACAGCACGATCAGCAAAGTGGGTGCGGAATGGGCAAACCCCGGCGACGTCATGACCCGGGGGGATATGAAATTGATCGCCCAGGCGCTGAATTATTCGGTAAAGCCGAACCCGGTGGAGAACATGGCGGCACTCCAAAAGCAGCTGGAGGAAGTATGGCAGAGTCAGGAAGCGATCGTGATAGACCCCGTGGCCGAAGCGGAGCGCCAGCGTAAGTATGAAGAAAATACCCGGCTGGACAGCTACGGCGACCTGATTCAGCGGATGCGTGACAATGAAGCTTACTTCGTGGAAAACTGCAATCTCACCTATGAAAATTTCTGGGATACCATGGAGTACGCCCTCTGGGTTGTCAACGGCGACGGTCAGGAGGAGCTGATTTTCGGCAGAGACGGACACATCTGTGAAATCTGGACGATGCAGGACGGAAAAACCGCCGGATTTATGGGAAGCTGGTACGAGGGATATCTGTGTGAGGGAAACATATATGAGGATTATGTCTTTCTGGACGGGAAGCCCTACCACTATTACCACCGGCTGGGCAGCGGCACGGAGTTCAGTCCTGTTTTGCAAGTGTACTATGATACTTATTATGGAACGTGGATGCTGGAAGACTTTGAAAACGGAACGGAGATGACGCAGATCACGGAGGAACGCGCCAAGGAGATCATGGCATCCTTCCCCCGTATCTCCCTGGAAATGAAGCCGGTCAGGGAGTTCCCGCTGGACTGATCAAAAAGGCGATACCCGGCCACCTTGGCCGGGTATCGCTTTTTGCGGCATTTTATACTGAACTCCAATTAAAATCTTAAAAAAAGATTATAATTGCCTGAAGGGCATGGAGTTCATATGAGACTTGTTTTGTGATTTCTTTCCT
>ERZ857998.2523-NODE-2523-length-16894-cov-17.560960_pt1 | contig 16894 bp, 12 predicted proteins | sample MGYA00519954_ERZ857998 | MGnify/ENA primary metagenome ERZ857998 (study PRJEB31778, sample SAMEA3449424) | human gut metagenome | biome: human gut; feature: human-associated habitat; material: faeces | place: United Kingdom | collected 2010/2012 ...
TGCGGGGGTAAACCTTTGTTACAAGCCGTCAGCCGACACGCGCCCGCGTGTCGGCTTTTCTGCGTCTCGGTAGGGACGCTGCACCCTGAAACCATAAAGCCGCGCGTTGGCGCGCGTGTGACGAAGTGCGAAAACAGATGCACGGGAGGTAAGAAAACACAAATGCTATCTGAGCACCAAAACAAGAACGCAAATTTTCTCCGAATCCTGATGACACTCCGCGCCCTGCGTCAGAGCGGAGACATTACGGAAAAAGAATACCGCAGAGCCAAGAAATATTATCAGAACCTGACCGGCGCGGACATTGTCCTTACGGATTAAACTGTAATTTGCACGGTTTCCACAAGAATTCGCACTGCCGTTTCAGCGTTTGGTAGAATTCGGGACCGTTTGAAAGATATCAGTAGACTTGAACCTTTTCGCGGATATACTTGTCGTTGACAAACGGCATGGGAGGTGAGAAAAATGCCAGTTGCAAAACTGATTGCACCGACGACGAAGCAGGAGATTCCCAAGCTGCGCGTGGCGGCATATTGCCGCGTGTCCTCAAACTCCGCAGATCAGCGAAATTCCTTTGCAACGCAGGAACATGTTTATACGAAATACATTGCAGAAAAGCAGGAATGGGAGCTGGTCGACATTTTTGCCGACGAGGGTCTCAGCGGCATGAAAGCGGATAACCGTCCGGAATTTCAGCGGATGATCCGGATGTGCGAGCTGCACCAGATCGACCTGATCCTCACGAAATCCGTCTCCCGCTTTGCCCGCAACGTCAAAGAGGCGCTGAGCTACACGCGAAAATTAAAGCTGCTCGGCGTTGGGGTGCAATTTGAAGAAGATGGCGTCAACACACTGGCGATGGCCGACGAGATGTTGCTCAATACGTTTGCAGCCATTGCGCAGGAGGAATCCAAATCCATCTCGCAGAACCAGCGGCTGTCCATTGTCAAACGGATGGAGTTGGGGGAATACATCGCAAGTAATGCACCGTATGGATATCGGCTAATTGATAAAAAACTTGTTATCTATGAACCGGAAGCCGAGGTCGTTCGTTGGATATTTGCAGCGTACTTAAATGGAATGTCGACGGTTGAAATTGCACACGAATTAAGCGCAAAAAGCGTTCCGACAAAAGAAAAAAAAGAACAGTGGAAAGCGAACAGAATTGCATATATCCTGTCCAATGAAAAATACGATGGGGATACGCTATTCCAGAAATACTATGGCGAGGAAACTGTGCCATTCAAAAAACATCGCAATTACGGAGAGGTGGATCAGTTTTTTGCGCGAAATACCCACGATGCTATTTTACCACAGGGAATGTTTCAGGCTGTACAAACGCTGCTTCAGAGCAGGGGCAGGAAGTTCGGGAAAAGAATGACTCAAGCAGAATATCCACTTACAAGCCGCATTCGGTGTTCCGAGTGCGGCGCTTTCTATCATCGGAAGGTGCGGAACGGAACAGTCAAATGGGTCTGCTCCAGACACGCAGCAGACACAACCGCCTGCAATTCCGGCTATTACAGTGAGGAACGTATTTACGACGGCATCATCACCATGATCAACAAGCTGCGCTTTTGCGAAGAAGATATCCTTGGTCAGACGATTCAGAAGCTGGAATTTGCCGCCGCAGCCTATAAGCGGAACAACAGAGCGGCCAGCCAGCTCAGTCAGAGCATTGCCGAACTGAACGCAAAGCTGCTTGCACTGGAGCGGCTTCGCACAAAGGGATACCTCGCCGCAGATATTTACCATACGCAGGCGCGGGAGATCCGCCAGCAGCTCGATAAACTGAAAACCGAGCGATACAGCAGCTTTGAGTCCAAGATTCTCACCATGCTGGAAGATGTCCGAAAGCTGAAATCCCTGATTGACGAGCTGGAACAGCCGCTGGAAGTGTTCGACGAGAAGCTGTTCCATGAGATTGTTACCGACATTTGCATCAATCACCATGACGAAATGACGGTAACGCTGCTTGGCGGACTCAGATTTACAGAACAGATTTAAGAGGGACGGGTATGAAAAAGATTCGATATTTACCGTTTGGCTACACCATCCGCAACGGTCAAACCGTGATCGACCAGCAGGAGGCCGAAACTGTGCGCGGCATTTTTACGGCATATATTCACGGGGCATCGCTCAAGGAGATTGCGGAAGATCTCACAGCGAAAAACATCCCATACACAGAGCGAAGCTGCGTTTGGGACAAGGCGAGAATCTCTCGGATACTAGAAAACGCCAAATACACCGGCGATGCTGAATTTGACGCGATCATCGAAGACGCTGTCTACGAGGAAGCGGTCGCAGCCAAAAGCGCACGGCGCTGGAATCGGGCCGTTACAGAATGTGAAGGAATCCGGCAGCTCCGCGACCATCTCCGCTGCGGAAATTGCGGCGCGCCCATGCTCCGGCACATCAACTCCAAGCGGGCCGTCCGGGAAAGCTGGACGTGCAGCAACACTGTCTGCGGCCTGCGGGTGCGAATCAGCGATGGTGAACTGCTCCAAAAGGTCACGCTGCTTATGAACCGTATCATTGAAAACGCCGATCTCCTGCTGCCACATGAAATAGTGCGGCGCACAGATTCTCCTGCGGTGCAGGAGCTGCAGCAGCAGATCGCAAATGAGATGTTGCGGGAGCAGCCGGATGAGCAGCGGATCGTAGACCTGCTGCGCGAGATTGCAGGCCAGCTTTATCGGCAAACCAATGCAAAAACACAGATCGCCGCGCAGATTGCCAGAAAACGCGCCGCTTTGATGCACCCACAGGATGCGTTCAACAGCGCCTGCTTTTCCAGCCTGATTGACGCCGTCTCCCTTTCCGCGGGAGGCAGCGTCATTCTGCATACAAAGACACAGACCGAGATTTATGAAAGCGAGGATAAACCGAATGGAAGTACAGAAAATCCCAAAGCGGACAGTCACCCTGATTGAACCGAAGAAGTCCATCCTTGTAGACAAGGAGAAATATCACCAAAAGCGAGTGGCGGCCTACTGCCGCGTCTCCACAGATTCCGAAGAACAGCTTACATCCTATCAGAACCAGATGCGCGTTTATACAGAAATGATCGCCGCCAGGAAAGAGTGGGAGTTTGCCGGCCTTTATGCCGATGAGGGCATCTCCGGCACAAGGGCGGACAAACGCCCGGAATTTCAGCGCATGATCCGCGACTGCCAGAACGGAAAGATCGACTATATCATCACAAAATCCGTATCCCGCTTCGCCAGAAACACGGTAGAGTGTCTGGAATATATACGCTCGCTGAAAGCGCAAGGCATTGGGATTTTCTTTGAGGAACAGAACATTGACACGCTGAAAAGCGACAGTGAATTGTATCTTGTCATTTACGCAGGCTTTGCGCAGTCCGAATCCGAGAGCATCAGCAAGCACATCACATGGACCTACCGCAAAAACTTCGAGGATGGGAAAGTGAGCTTTCAGTACAAGCGGCTGCTGGGCTACCGGAAAGGCGAGGATGGCAAACCGGAGATCGTGCCGGAGGAAGCGGCCATCGTAGAACGGATTTTTGAAATGCTTCTCGCTGGACAGCCAGTGGGACTTATCGCGCAGACACTCCAATCCGAGAACATTGAGATTCCCGGAAAGGACCTCAGCTTCAGCAAGAACATGATTATGAACATCCTGCGGAATGAAAAATACTGCGGTGACAGCATTCTTCAGAAAACCGTGACCGTAGACTGCATTTCCAAAACACGCAAAGCGAATCACGGAGAAGCGCCGATGTACCTTGTCGAGAACAGCCACCCGGCGATCATCAGCCGCGACATTTTCCACCGCACACAGGAAGAACTGGCGCGGCGAAAGGCCCTCCGACCAAAATCGGATAAGACATCTATTACCCAAAGCGGGAAATACTCCAAATACGCGCTGAGCGAGGTGCTGCACTGCGCCGAATGTGGCAGCCGCTACAAGCGTGTGACATGGAATATCCGCGGAAAGAAGAAAATCGTCTGGCGCTGCGTGAGCCGGCTTGACTACGGTAAAAAATACTGTAAAAATTCTCCCTCGGTTGAAGAAAGCAGGCTGCATAACGCAATAGCCGCGGCGATAACAAAAAAGGCAAATTCGGAAGAAATAAATATCGGCGGCATAATGAATCATATTGAAAGCTTTGGGTCGCAGCGAGATACGGACGGTATAATCCAAAGGCAAAGACGTATTGCGGAAATAGAAAAGGTTATTGACGATCTTGCAAGGCTTAACAGTGACGAGGCGCAAAGCGGTGAGCTTGACTATAAATTCAGCGAGCTGTACGCCGAGCTATACTCGGTAAAAGATGAACTTGAAGAAATGCAGAGCGGGGCATCCGCCCTCGACGGCGATATGCTTAATGAAATGCGCGAGGTGGTAACAGGGCTTAAAAATCATCCCGTTGAATATGACGATAAAGTAGTAAGGCAGCTTATAGACTGTATAAAGGTTATGTCGGCCGATATGATAAAAATATGTTTTAAGGATGGGACGGTGACGGAAGTGTTAATGTAAAAAGCAATGACTAATTTGATATTTCTGACTTGATAATAAAAAACTTTTATGATAAAATATGTAATAAAGTAATATTACTTGAATCTGTTTTAATCCTAAAGGGATTTTAAATAGTTATTTAAAGACTTATGGCGGAGTGTGAGCTGTAAAGTCAGGAAGGCGGAAATCATATGCTTAAACTGTTTGAGGTTGCGGGGTTTAAAAACTTTAAGAACCGATTCAGCCTTGATTTTTCCGATGTGCGCGATTACGGTTTTAATACTGATTGTGTAAATAATGATCTTATAAGCAAAATGATTATTTACGGAAAGAATTCAATCGGCAAATCCAATATAGGACTTGCATTATTTGATATTGTTTCACATCTTTCGGTAAAGAATGTTACTCCTAATCTTTATGACTATTATCTTAATGTTGAAAATGCAAATGCCTATGCTGCTTTTCATTATGTGTTTTCTTTTGATGGCAATGAAATTGATTACACCTATCATAAAGATGAGAAGCAGTCTTTGCTTTATGAGAAGTTGTGCTTAAATAATGATTTGGTGTTTGAATATGACTACGAGAGTAAAAAAGGTGTAATGGAAGGGATCCGTAAACTGTCACCCACACTTAATTGGTCATTGCAGGATGTTGATTCGGTATTAAAGTATGTTATGAATAATACGGTTCTTGATGAAAGTCATCCTTTACGCCTAATGATGGAGTATGTTAATAATATGCTCTGGTTTAGGAGTCTTGACGAAAATCGTTATATCGGTTACAAAATAAAGAGTAATGATTATTTCGATTTTATTTTTGAAGAAGATATTCTGAAAGAATTCGAAACATTTTTACACGATTCCGGAATAGACAATAATCTTACAGTTAAAACCGATCACGATGGAATAAAGCGCCTTTATTTTGATACGGATGTTCCGTTACCGTTTTTTAAGGTTGCTTCAAGCGGAACGAAAGCGCTTTATACATTCTTTTATTGGTATAAGACCGCCAAGAATGTATCGCTTATGTTTATTGATGAATTTGATGCCTTTTACCATTATGAGTTGGCAGAGAGTATTGTAAAACTGCTTGAAAAAATGAAGACAACGCAAGTGATTCTCACATCACACAATACAAATCTTCTTACTAACAGAATTATGCGTCCGGATTGTTATTTCATATTGACTAAGGATAGGTTGACATCACTTGTAAACGCTACTGACCGTGAACTGAGAGAGGGTCATAATCTTGAAAAGTTGTATATGAGCGGTGAGTTTAATGGATAATGCAAAGGCTAAAATTCTTGTGTTGGTTGAGGGGGCAAAAACGGATGTTAAGTTGTTAAAACATCTGTTGAGTGTTTATGGCATTGATCAGAGCCATCAAATTATTTCTTATAATACAAATATTTATTCATTATATAATTTGATGTTTCGGAATACCAACCCCGATGATGTTGATATTCTGCAATTGCTTAAAGAGCATGAAACTGTTGCGGAACGAAAAGCGGTTTTTAATGAACGCTATTCTGATATTTTACTTATTTTTGATCTTGACCCGCAGGATCCGCAATTTTCTTCAACTAAGATAACGGAAATGATGAATTATTTTGTTGAATCATCAGATATGGGGAAATTGTATTTGAACTATCCTATGGTAGAATCTTTTTATCATATGAAAAGTATCCCTGATGACGATTACTGGTCATATACGGCTACAATGCAGGAATTGAGCAATCATATTTACAAATCAAGAGTTGCTGCCGAAAACAGAAATCATGATTATTCAAAATTTGCTGTAGATAAGTCGGAATGTAACATAGTCATTAAGCAAAACATCGAAAAGGCTTGGAAGATTGTGAAGGATGATATTTCCTTCCAATATGAAAGAATTTTGCCTGATCCGGCTGATGTTCTCGATATTCAACTTAAAAAATTGAAAGAGGATAATGCATTATTTGTATTATGCACTTGTGTGTTTTATATCCCGGATTATAATTCAAAATTGATTGCTGAGTAGGAGGAAATTGTTTAAACCATCATTTAATGAGAAATAATGCTTTTGATATATGTTATATTATAAAAAATGATTCGACATGGTCCGCATCGTTGAGAGGCGTGTCGGGTTCTGTTGCTATTATTATATAACCTTTCCTGAATTTGTCAACCGTCAAAAACAAAAAGTTTAATTTTTAATGTTATATTAAAAAATAAAAGTCTGTTGATTTGCAAAAAACAGTTGACAAGAGAATAATATCAATTATAATGAATAAGCAAGAGGTAGAAATATCTCTTCCCTGTGAAACATAGGCTTTGCCGAAAAAGTGTATGCGGAGGGGCTCCCGAGAGTTTTGGTGTGAAAGGTAGCTTGATTTCGGCTATGACATAAGTCAAAAAAAACACTCAAGGCAATGCGGTTAAGGCGTTTCGGATTTCCGAAGCGCCTTTTTTCGAGCCAAGCGCTATGTATAATAACAATCAGACTCTATTGGATATTTATGATATAAGGGCAAAAGAAAACGTAAATTCTCAAAGTAAATGCAACAGTACGAAAAAGTTGCATTTATCGTGAAAAATAAAGGAGTTAAGTGTGAGAAAAAGCGGGGAAAACATGAAAGCATGAAGAAAAAGATGCATGCCGTGAAACCCCGATAAATTCGGGGTTTTTTGCGTTTTTTGGAAAGATTTTTTAATGATAGTTTTATAGATGCAAACGGCACTTTTTCAGCATTTTTTTGACTCGAACCTACGAAAGCCCTTTTACCGACATTTTTTCACGAATCATATATGTTTTTATATAGAGCTCCACAAGGCTTGTTGCTGAATTTTGCGTTTGCAATTTGATTTTTTCTTCTGTCTCGTAAAGTTTTTCACTTTCTTTGTATATTTCTCCGATTGGCATACTCTTGTACTGTTTTTCCCTACATTTATTTTACACTAAGTTAGCTATTTTTGATTTTTTCAAACGCCGAGCGTATCTGCCTGTTTTTATAGGCTTTTCTGCTGAATATTTCATAAATCGAGCATGCCTTATCAACAAGACAGACCAAAAGACTTTCCTTGTATGCGGGCGGAGTGAGGGTGAGCGGAAACATATGCTTTTTAATAATATCCCGCTCCATATCGCTCAATTCAAAGTCCTCTTCGGCATTTTTGAGCGCAGCGCTCGGGTGGTACCTGCCGTGCAAGGGTCTGTTTTCATCGGGAATGTGCCAGTCATAAAGAAAATAATCATGCAGCAGCGCACCGCGCACAAGCTCGTTTTCATGCCCCTTGAGGGCTTTGAAGCGTTCTGCCAGCCTGTAGCAGTAATATGCAACGGTAATGCAGTGCAGAAGGCAGGAGGTATTCCCGTGCTGAATAAAAAAAGCTGTTTTTGAAAGCCGCGAATCCGCTGCGGCGGCGGTTATTATCTTAAGAAAACTTTTGTTGCTCATATTAAGAATTATATCATCCGATATTTGCATTTTCAATAGCCGTTCCGTGAAATTTTTGTTAATGCGTTAATATATCCAAACCTGCTCTTCTTCTGCGCGCACCCTTTCCCTCTCTTTCCAAACAATCTGCTTAATGTCTTTTTGTATTATCTGTCTTGCGTTTTCTCGGGAATAATTGTATTTTGAGGGGCTGTCATCGGTTTTAAGGCTTATTTTGTCTCCGTTCATTTCAAACAGACGCTCGGCGCGCTCATAAAGCGCATGATATGCTGCATCTCGCACGGATTCGTTATCGCTTTTTGTAAGCTGCGCTATATACGGCACGACCGAATCGGAAAGCTCGCCTAAATAATCGATGTCAAGTTCCTTTAAGACTCCGCTTGTGAATGCGTTTACATTGTAGCTTGCCACCGTACGGTCGATATCGCAGAAGCCGGTTATAAGACCTATCGCCGCAAAGTATATAATCACACATTTCATCGCAGGGAAGCGCTTTGCATACATTGAAACCGTTATTATAATGAAAAGCAGGGCTAATGCCGCCATGAAGATGCTTGTCATGAGTCGCAGGCGCGTAAGACCGAAGAAGCCGATATACATAATCATTTTTGAAATCGCGGTTGCGGCAAATATAAGTGAAAATATGCATATTACCGTTGACATGATCCTGACAGAAAGCGGAGCGGCGGCATTTTCGCCGCGCTTTGTGAAATTGAAAATGACGCTTACCGTAACGAAATTTATTCCGCATACGCCGCAAAGCTCAAAGAAGCCGCGCCTTGCGTAATCTGCGGGGGTGAAGGCATAGCCCTTCGGCAGAATGCCCGAAAAGCCGCTGAAAAAGTAAGCCGACTGCGAAAGCAGATAAACAAAATAAACCGCCGCCAGAACCGAAGAAAGCGTAACCGCCGTTGCGGGCGGAATTTTTCTGAGCTCTTCGACCGACCCGATGTCTGTGCATTCGTGCTTTAGGTTCTTTTTTACCGAGAAAAGCATGGAAAAGAAATATACCGATGCCGCTGCTCCGAGCAGGATCTTCAGAATCAGCATTCCGACCCCGGAAAAGACCGATACTATAAGCCCCTCAAAGGCGGCGTCGGAACGCATGAGCAGCGGAAATATCACAACCAAAACGGGAACGGAAAGCAATATTCCCGCAAGCACCTGTCGGTTAACACCTCTAAGCTTATTCTCTCTGCGGTAGCTGCCGTAGGAGCGGAAGGGGATATCCATTTTGTCAAACGGATTTACAAGCAGTGTATTGAGGATACTGAGCATCGGGGACGAATTTTTATCCCCGCCGAAAATACCTGCGACGGAAATACCGTACAGTATGACCGCAGCGGCAAAAAAATAAAATTCATAAGTGAATCGTTATAAACCGAAAATATTGCCGAAAAGCCAACCGCCGCCGCCGCACAAAAAACCGAAAATGCGCCTATATGACGGCTTTTCCCCCCATTATAGGCAAAGGTCAGCGCATAAAGCAGCAGAAGGGAGGCAGTAAAGCCTGCGTTAAAGCCGCCGAAAACCGACCAATCGACAAACAGCACCGAGCTTATAAGCGTTATGACAGCAAACACCGTGTCCCTTTTCTGCCAGGAAGGAATTTCCTTTTGAATCTTCTGAATGGGTTCCGAAATTACTGCATCGAACATTATTCATCACTCCTGTATTCAAGTATATCTCCGGGCTGGCATTCAAGCACCTCGCAAAGCTTTTCCAGGGTTGAAAAGCGTATGGCGCGCGCCTTGTTGGTTTTGAGTATCGAAAGGTTTGCCTGCGTAATTCCTACCCTTTCTGCAAGCTCACCCGATGATATTTTGCGCTTCGCCATCATAATATCAAGATTTATTACTATCATTGTTCCGATCACCCTATATTGTAAGCTCATTTTCGTTTTTAAGCTCTATCGCCGTGCAGAATATATTTTTTATGACCCGCAGAATAAGCGCGATAAAGCCGGCAGCCGTTCCCGCAATGTAAAAGGGCAGATAAAAATATCCGCTTATAAGCGTTATAAGCGCAACGGCGGTGCAGCACCATGAAAGAATTCGCAGAAGCCTGACATTTTCGCCGATAAACGCCTTTGACTTTAAAATGTTTTTAAGCAGGCGGCGCAGCGTCAAAAGGGCAGCGGCGGCAAACGGCAGGCAGCAATAGCAAACGGTTATAAGCACTGTCCTAAGCGACTGCGATTTGCCGGTAAGTTCGATATACCGCGATGTAATAAGGGGGAGAAATATCCCCGCGATGACTGCAATCAGAAAAATAATGTCGGTAAGAATAAGCGAAAGCTTGGCGGAATGCCTCGGCGTCCACATATTAACATCTCCTCGGTTTCAATTTTTATAAGCAAATAATAGCACGTCTTTTATCGTTTGTCAATAAAATTATATCGAAAAAAGATATTACAATTTTGTAACAACGGTTGATATCCGCACGAGCTGTTCATGCGGATTGCGGTTTCATCGTATTTTGAAAAATTCTTTCCGCTTATTTTAAAGGTCAGCGCCATGCATATAAAGGAAAGCGGAAAGGTCGCAAGGGAGGCAGGCGATAAGTACCAATCGATTGCGCCTGCGGTATAATTTTCGACATCACCGGAATGTTGAAATCGGGGATTCGGAACTTAGTGAACTGTAAAAAAATTATTTTGTAAAAAAAATTAATTTTGGGGCTTGACTTTGCTCCTTTGATATGGTATAGTAGTTAGGCGCTGAAAAATGCTGGTGTAGCTCAGTTGGTAGAGCAGCTGATTTGTAATCAGCAGGTCGGGGGTTCAAGTCCGTCCACCAGCTCCATTTTTGTGAAGGTGGATTTCAGCATGAATTAAATATGGGAGAGTTCCCGAGTGGCCAAAGGGGACAGACTGTAAATCTGCTGCTTTCAGCTTCGATGGTTCGAATCCATCCTCTCCCACCAAAGTCAAATTATCCGAACATTGTCATCAACGGTGACGCGTTCGGATTTTTGATTTTTATAAGCAATTTAACAAATGCATAAATACAATGGCAGAGAGTTTTTGCTCTCTGCCATTGTATTTTTAGTATCCATAATCTTTGATGATATTAATTAGTAATTCTCGGTCTTTTTCTACCTCCGCTTTCGAATAAAAACCATGCTTACAATTTAGACATTTTTGAGGCTCGGAACGATCTCGAAGTGTATCATCAAATTTGCAATTTGGATATGCTTTGACAATTTTACCGTCAACAATTTCAAAATGAAAGGCACTATCGGGGCAGAAACCTTTATCTTCAATATACTTTTCGGCAAAAGCAAAGAATTTGATATTAGAAAGTTTTAATAATTGTTCATACACATCTTTTCTGATAAATACTGCACCTGTTATAGGATCTTGGTAGTAAGACGCTTTATTGTTATTACAACAAATAATTTTATCACCATCGTCATTATACCAACACATTTCTTCCAAATTCAAAGACAGGTTTAGTAAGGAGATGATTTCGGTTGGCGGTAGAACCAATCTGGTATCGTCAAACAATCCGGAATTATATGCAATATCCGGGACAGATTTACACAACCAAGGCCTATAAGTGCAGTTCTTATAATTTAGCAAGTCGCCATTATAATCGTCAATTTCGATAGTGAGATACCTTTCGTTTCCGTCATTAATTATTGTTTCATCTGCGGAAGAACACACAAACAAGTCATACGTGTCTTTCCATTTATAATCCTCATGGGGATCACGCAGAGAAATCCTACAGGACAACAATACCCACTCATGACTATCGAACTCAATAGGCTGCAATATATTGAGAAGATTTTTCTTTGTTAGATCAAGATCTTTCCACCAAGCATCGTCCTTTTTTGGCGGTGATTCAATGTGTGATAATATTTTATCGCACATTTTTTCTATTTTGGGTTGGAAAATTGGCAGAGGACTTTTAATCTTTAATTCTTCTCCGTATTCAATCGGATCATATACTTCATATCCTATGGATTCCTGATCGTTGTTATATGTGGCAAAATTATCAAGAAAATAATTGCACATTAAACTACCAAAGAAAAGGTCAATAGAAACACATACACACTTTCTTAAAATAGATGCTGAAAACTCCGAGTCATCTTGCTTAACGCATTGCTCATACTCAAAAGGCAATCCATATTTTTCGAAGGTGTTCCGAAATATAACCTCTAATGATGAAAGAATACATATATTATTAAGACAATTGCCGCCGTATGAAACAGAATATTTTTTTGCAATGTCGTCTTCGAAATGCATATGTCCGTTACAAATCCCAGTTTTAACACATGCGAAGTCTTTTGATAACTGCGCATTTAATTCTATAATCTCATTTTTTGGTACCGATAGAAATTTTTTATTTAACTGAAAACTATCAATGCTCCAAAAACGGAAAGGAAATAAATCTTTCTCCATAAGATCAACTCTATGAAGAATGCTTTTAAAATCCTCGGTAATCTCCGCTTTATCAGAAAGATATAAACTCTTCTTGTGAAGATTTATATAATCATAAGGTTTTCCAAAATAAGCAGACATGCGCTTTATACTTTTCGCAAGAACAAAATCACATTCTTTTAAAAGGTCTTCAAAGAAAGCTTTAACATCTTCGTTTTCTTCAAAACAAGACAGCACAAATATTAATGCATCTCTTATATAATCATCTTCTATGCCACCATATATATCAATAGTCTTTTTGATTAAAAATGCATTTCTTTGAATTGTTTCAAATAAAATTTTAATTGCCAAATTTCTAATATCGGAGTTGCATGCTGCGGAACACCATATAGCAGTATAGAAATTTTCTGTTGCTCTGTCCAGAGTGCATTGACATTTGCAAGTGAAATAAAGGATATTTTTTAATCTGCCTTTTAAATTACCAAGAAAATGTTTACCCGAAAGCCGCTTGGATAATTCCTGAGTCTGCTTTTGTGCATCTTTAAGATAATAATCAGTTAAGTAGTTAGTACAGTTAAAAGGTTTATTTGGATACCCAGCAAAATCAATTAACAACTCTTCGGGCTTTCCTGGTGAAAAACAATTAGAAAAAACAAAGATATCTTCGGGCTTAAAATGGATTTTTAGAAGAGTATTGTAATTAAAATCACTAATAAGTTTGGTTTGTTCAAGAATATATTTTATTGTGGCATAGTCCGGATAAAACTTATCGAATAACATTAGAATGATGGTATCGGCACTTAAACTATAAAACTCATCTGTCTTTTGCATTATAATTTGTGCGCATTCTTCTTTGCTTTTACCCGATATTTCTACCCACATATATCTTACAATTAAGTAGTCTGCCAAAGATTCAATAACAAATGAAAATCTATCGCTACCATATTTGTTAACAAAACCATTCTGTTCCATAACAGAAATATAGTGCAAAGGATCATCAATAATCGTATCAAGTTCCGCGGCAGAAAAGTTTTTCTTGTTATTTTCATACAAGAGGCGTGCAACTTTTTTCGTGTTTTCCCATGTCGGCTTATCAAGACTCTTTTTAATGAACTGCTCATAAATATAAGTGAATCGAGATACGTTATTTTTATTTAAATCTTGCTTGCCATCTAAAATACAAGGCAATTTGCTCAACAAGAACGGGTTATTTGAATATAGAACATCCAAATACTCATTGATATCGGTAATAGGTATCCTTTGTAACCACTCAACCACAGATTCAAACGATACACCTTCAAATTCGTAGATACTTTTAACAACCTGACGACATTCTTCAATCATAGACTCGTCCATCGTATGTGTCCGGTATGTAATGATTATTCGCAAGCCCTTGGTATCTTTTATTTTCTTTAATTCATTTATTAGCTCGAGCTGACTCTGTTCGTCGATCTCATTAATAGCATCAAAGATAAAAACAAATTCTTCTGTTTTGGCGATGGCTGAGATTTCATTAAAATCAATTTCACTTATGGTCGGACAAAATTTTCCGTATAAACACAAGTGCTTTTTTTCTATAGTTTTGAATTCTTCTTCAAGGCATTTGATAAAATAACTTTTGCCTATCCCACCTTCACCAGATATTAAGCATCCTTTATGAAGTCTGATAGTCTCCTCCACTCTGGGAATAAACACACCGGACCAGTAGGGCTCTATTTTTCTTATTTCATCTATAATCTTTTCTATTTCAGAAATAAAAGCAATAGGCTCTGAATCGTAAAAAGAATAACTACTATATTTTTTGGTGAGTGAATGAAACAAACCTGTTATTGCCGAATTGCTTGAGGTATTCCTAAGTCGAGGAAGACTTCCTTTTAGATAATCCATAAAAGTTGTATCTTCCCATTCAAAATGTTCGGGATTGTTACATAATGTATCCATCTTTTGTTTGTGAATTAAATTTAACTCTATATAATTCATAGTTACTCCCCACAATAACAGAAATTACTACATTTATTTTACATCAAAAATCGAATAAACACAAGGGCAGAGAGTTTTCGCTCTCTGCCCTTGTGCGCGTTTTAAGCCGTTATATCGGCGGTCTGTGCCTTTAACGCGGCTTGTTCGGCCTTCCACTTCTCATATTCTCTTCGCCCTTCTTCGCTCTCAAAGAAGGCTTGAATTTGCGGAAGAAAGTGCCGTGCGAGGATTTCCAATTCGTGTTTTGGAATATTACTTCTGTTTGCTGCCATAAGGCAACACGGCTTTTATTTCATCTGTTGTCGGGTCATTCCTCCTTTACATATTCATTCGCATACCGCCGTCATCATGGCTGTCTTGAATTTGTTTTTTCTTTTGCCCGCGTTTGCGTTCACGGACAACTTTAAGTTTTTGTTTATCATTATTGTCCGGTTCTCCTATCATCGCAATATCAGCTGCAAGATATAAAGCATCGACGGTAATATTGCCCCAACCGCCGCCCATTTCAGCTTGAGCTTCCACGGTGTCAAATCCTTGGCTTTCAGCTCGTTCATCATTCGGCATATTTCCGTGTGCAGCTGCTCTTTCAAGGAGTCCGTCTGCCTCGATAATTTGTCCTTGGTTGAATACTCTATCGAGTCCATCTTGTCTGTTGCCGCCTTGCGCATTTCCGTTAAACACGGCCTTAACGTCTGTACGATCAGATTGTTCAAATCCTGATGCGTCGGAAGTTCGGATATCAAATCCGTGTTTCTTACAATGCTGTTCCCAACTGTCGAAAAGTATTCCGCTATTTTGTTGTACTGTTCCAATGTCAGAAGCAGATACTGAGGCTGTATCGGTTCGGTCAATGCCGCTACCGTTTCCTCGGTTATCGGCTCTATCGGATTGTTGTTCTTTAGTTTGGTAATATCCATAAGCAAATAATTCCTCCATATTAGTTTTTAAATATTTGTCATCGAGTAATCGGTTATCCCGAAACCTCTGACCGTCCGGTGTGGTATAGGTTATATACTTGTAACGGTCGATCCAATTCACACCGTATCCGAGTTTTTTCATCTGCTCAATAAACTGCTTTTTGTTTCGGCTTGTTGTTACCGCATAATCTATTGCATTTGTCAGCTTCAGCTTTTTACTGTCACCGCGCAAAGCGGTGCGGTATTCTCGCTGATTGATAGATTTCTGTTTAGGCTTCTGATATGGTGTTAACACCTCTAACCCAAACCGCTGACAGATAGCATCTGACTTATGCCGTAGCTTTTCCAATCCTTTTTCATTGATTTGGATTTTATAACCCGTTTCACAGTTAACAGAATTAACAACGAAGTGATTATGCCAGTGATCGCGGTCAATGTGTGTTGCCACGACCACTTCAAACCCATCAAACAGCTTTGCCGTTTCCAAACCTATGCGGTGTATCTGTTCGGGTGTAGCATTGCAATCGGGTTTAAAGGATTGCACATACTGTTTGAAAAATACACCCTTTGCTTTACCATATTGATGCTTGGTAGCCATAAACTCCTGATATGCCGATTCGGGAACGCAGTGCTGACCGCTTACAAGCTTTATTCCGTCTATAACGGTTTTCTTGTCTTGCATAACATAATCAAGCACTCGCTTCATCGCCGTGGCGGTCTGCGTCTTTTCGGGGATCGCCGTAAAGGTTGCCATCAGCCACACCTCCCGACCATCTCGTTAAGTGTAGCCAGCACCTCGGCATATTGCTGTTTTAACTCCTGCAAATCGGGACATACAATCTTGCCCATATTGCAGAGCGTTGTTAGCTGATTGATATTTCTGCCGATGGCTTTCTGTTCTTTCAACACATCCGAAAGACCGTTTATAACAGTTATTGGTTTATTAAGCGCCGCTGCAGTTACAAACTCGGTGAAGTTCATATTCGCTTTTTCTGCTTTATTCTTGATTGCCGCATAATCGCTCTCACGAAAACGCATAGCAATCATTTTTGTCTTGTTGGTTTTAGTTGTCCTCTCTTTCTGCGGAAGCCATACTACCGCTGTTTATTCCCCTCTATCGTATTATTGGGGTTCGGGGTTCACCCCGACAAGCTGTTTGTATTGCGGCGGCCAGGGGCTTGCCGTATATACAAACAATATGCTTGCCTATCCCTTCGGGATAGATAGTATATGGCTGATCCATATTTTATCGTCAACTCCTTTCAACCGATATGTAATAAAAATCCCTGCGAGAAAACTGTATGATGATTCCTTGACAGTATCCGCGCAGGGATTGCGTTTTAATTATGCTTTTGTCAAAGAACATACCGGCAGAGATAAAAATAAGCCTTGCGCAGCTATATGAATTTAACTATGTACTGCGCCAAGACTTTATGTAATCAGTTTGATTGTGTATTTATTTTACCGGACTTTAAAAGTTTTGTCAAGGCCTCTGTTTCACAAATTGTTAAATCGATTATTTCCACAATATCTAAAATTTAAAATTAGATAAAATGTTTTTTGAATCAGATAAAATTTCATTGTTGTGTGGGCTTTCATATTATGTTAAAATAATTTTAGTAAGGTGGGAAAAGGTATGCAGCACATCACGGTAGGCAGAAAGTACAATGAAGGCAAGGTTGCAAAAAT
>ERZ857998.2542-NODE-2542-length-16808-cov-46.147138_pt1 | contig 16808 bp, 7 predicted proteins | sample MGYA00519954_ERZ857998 | MGnify/ENA primary metagenome ERZ857998 (study PRJEB31778, sample SAMEA3449424) | human gut metagenome | biome: human gut; feature: human-associated habitat; material: faeces | place: United Kingdom | collected 2010/2012 ...
TTAACAAAAAGGATATTTTCACTCTTGAAAATATCCTTTTTGTCTACAGTCTGAAAGGTGCTATAATTCTAGCACCTTACTTTCTAAGCTTAATTATTATATTTTATTTTCTTCTTACAGTTAAGATAGCACCAATTCCTAGCAATGAAACTCCAGCAATTAAAGCAAATATTGGGTTATCCAATCCTGTCTTTGGTAAGGTATTATTTCCTTCCTTACCTTCTCCTAGTGTATTAACCAGAGCTTGTCCTTTATTATTTTCTCTTTCATCTGTACCTAGTAAATTAGAGTTTACTGACAAAAAATAATCACTACAATGATCTATTTCTAAGGTAACATATTCATCATTATCTAAAAATACATTATTATTAACTTTTTCCACTTCTTTAGTTTCTGGATTGTAATAATATAATGTTAATCTCTTTCCTATAATTTCTTTATTATCCACTTTTACTTTTAATTTTACTAAAGCTCTTCCAGGTAAATATCCATGATGGTCAAACTTTATAAATATAGCATCATCAGTTAAGCTTTCAATTACATTTTTAGCTTCTTCAGTTGGAATATTGCTAACTGACAATTTAATTGAATCTATATTTTCACTATTTATATTGTTTCCCTTAAAGCTCCATACTGTACCATCTTCTAGTACAAAAGATATTATTTTATCACTTCCATAAATAGCATTGAAAATATCTTTATGAACTACTTTTTCTTTATTATTTAAAAGAATATTAATTTTACTTTCCTTTGAAGCTTTAATTTCTTCAATAATATTATTTATCTCAGTAGCTTCATTAATAATTCTAGCTTCATCCCTAACTGAAATAACTTTATTAACTTCTATTTCATTTACATTTCCTGCATAATCAATAGCTGATATATATTCAATATTTATATCTTTAAAATACATACGCTCTTCTGTATTAATCACTAAAATATACTTATTACTACTTGTATCATATTTAGAGAAACTATATGTAAAACTCTTTCCTCCATAAGTTAACTTAGCATTAATCTCATCTATGCCAGAAATATCATCTGTTGCATCTAAAGTAATCTGTAATTTATCTTATAAATTAAGTTTATCCTTATTATATTCTATATTTGTTATTACTGGTGCTTCTTTATCAAGTTGACCAGCTTTACTTAAAACATATGAAGATATATCTTTATTAAAATCAGCATAATTATAGGCATTATCAGATACTCTTAAATTTAATAAGGAAATTTTGCTTCCCACCATCTCATCACTTATATTAATTTCACCAACATATTTTCCCAATTCTTCACTATATTGTAGAGATAGTTGTTTTGTATATACTCCTATCTTAACATATGCTTCAGCAAACTGAATTCCAGTTTCATTATCATAAGCATCTACGTAAAGTTTAAGATTATCTCCTAATTTATAATATTCTTTATCAAATTCCATGGATTTAATTACTGGCTTTATATTATCCTTATTTCCCTTTTCATCAACTACACTAACCTTTATCAAATCTTGAAAATAAGTACTCTTATCTGAATTATCAGTAACTGAAATATTAGTTACACTTATTGTTTTATATTTTAAATCTTCGCGTATTTTAAAATTAGATTTATATAAATTACTAGTCTTATCATAGGAAAACTTTAATTCTTTATATTGTCCATTAATATATAATGAACCTTTTACTTCTTCAACTCCTGATACATCATCACTTGCATCTACTAAAACTTCTAAATTTTCACCAACTGCAATTTCACTTTTGTTAACCTTTACCGAATTTATTGCAGGAGCTCCTCTATCAGTTATACCATTTTCATCAGCTACAATTACAGATAATTTAGACTGGTATTGCATGCTACTTTCATTATTATTACGAATTTCTATCCCCAGTAAATTAAGGGTTTTATACCTAAAACCTTCTTCTATTTTTATATTTGTAGTATATAATTTTAATTCCTTATTATATGTTAATTCATATTCTAAATTATTTTGTGGAAACCATAAGTGGGCATATACTTTATTACCTTCCTGTATATTTTCTATATCCGCAAATATTTCTAAAGTCTCTCCAACCTTCACTTCACTTTTATTAAAATAAAGATTTTTCACTTTTGCATCTTCCTTAGCAATAACTTTATCATTAGTTCCTACTATAACCTCACTATTAACATCTGCATATGTAGTGATAGGATTAATGCATAATTGCATTACCAAAAGCCCTAATGTTAATAAAGAATTAATTATTCTTTTCTTCATCATACCCCCTCCTAATGCCTATATGTTATTTAATTTATTAAAGTGAAAAATAATAATGTATATATTATTTACTTTTATATATTATACCACATTTGAATTTAATTAGTAAAATTATAACCAAAAAATTTAATATAATTTTATTTAACTCAAAATCTTCATTCAGTGTTTTAAAAGATTCTTAAAAATCCTTTAAATAATCTCTTCCTTGTATATTATTATGATTCTCATCATTATGTATCTCTTTCCTAAACCTAAGAACTGTAATTTATTTTCTATATTTTGATAACTTATTTAATAGTAATTAATTCCTTCTATTACATCATAATTCATCTTGCCACTTTGCTTAAAATCATCAAAACACCTAAGGATAGCCACATTCTTAACGTCTAAATCTAACTCCGTAATTATTAATTTTGAATAGTCTGTCATTAAATAAGTACCCAATTTATAAGAAAATTGAGAAAAATTTTTATAAAAAATAAAAACAGGTGATTTTTTAATTTCACCTGCTTCATTAAATTTAGAAATTACTTTAGTGTGTTTTTCTAAATATTATCCCTATTTTTCTATAACATAAGTTCCTAATAATAAATCATAAGCTGTCTGTTTTTCCTTTGTTACTAATGCAGGCAAATATGGGATACATAATAAATATTTACTGCTAGTCTTTAAAATATTTCTTATGAAAATCTTAAATATAGACTTGTTATATAGATATATATTATTCTTCTTTTTCCCTATAGTTTGTCCATTAAAGAAAAACTCCATTATAGTATATATTATTGATTCTAAAATAACTATTATAACAATACTTACTAATACTAAAACAACATCATTTTTTATTGGGTATTTTATTAAATATCCCAAAATAAAATAAGGACAATACATTAACATTAATAATATAAATGGATATACATTTAAACTACTGGTATATGGTAAAAAATTTAAAACTATCATAAATGTTACTATCATAATTGGTATTGATAGTATCAAATAATCAAATAAATATGCTTTAACCCTTTTAAAAAAACTTGAATATCTCATATTTATCCTTTCCTTATCTTAATATATAGTATTAAATGTCTAATTTGCAATTCTACCTACTGGCTCATATTGCTTTAAAAATGAATATATACTGTGCTTTCCACCAATATTATCTACTATTCCTTCACTAATTTCTATTTCTTTTAGCTTTCCATAATGAAATGTAAGAGGTAACACAGAAACTATATCTCCTATGACCCTATGATTATAAATTTTGTCTTCAGCCTTCAATAAATTTGCCTCATCTCCCACATCAAATACACCTAAGCTAAATCCAAATACTAACCCTAAGCCATTAAAAGTTGATAATCTTTTAAATCTATTGTTATCTATTTATATAGCTTTTGATGCTGCATTCATGGCAAGACTTCCACCTAAAGAATGACCTGTTACATATATATTATAACCTGTATTTTCCAGTTACTAAAGTTAATTTTCCTTCATTAATGGCATTCTCATAATAATCAACTATATCATCTTTATCGCTATCAGTAACAAAGTCTATAGTTTCTTCAGTAATCTTATCGAATTCAGAAGCTAAATCTCCAGCTGAAGTTGCAGTATAATACTTTCCTCCAGTTGAACTTGCTATTTTAGTCAATAAATTTGTATCTACACTTGAACCTAGCCCAATAATATAAATAATTATATTATTATCTTTAGCCCTTTGTAGTATAGTGCTATAATCATAAATATCATTATCCTCACCATCTGTTAAAACTATCATATTCTTAACAGAGTCCCTGCCATTTCTTTTAAATTCATCTAATGCTTTAATAATTCCTTTATAAATAGCTGTACCACCATTATCATCTCTTCTTCACTTAATCCATCATTATCACTATCTTTTGCGCCTAAAAAATCATTTAATTTATCTGTAGGTTCATCTATATACTTCTCTAAATTACTTACATATTCTGTAAATAATTGTGGTTCTAGAGGTATATATGAAACATTATCAGAAGTAGTACATCATATATACCTAAAATCTTATTTACCTCAAGAAGTTCATTAATAAATTTATTTACAGCAATTATATTATCTATTGGAAGTTTAAAGAATTCTGCTCCACCAAAGACTTTTGTCTTTTAAGTAGAAATCTTATTTATTTGTAAAATGTATAAATAATATGTATATTTTATATTATTTATATTAAATTTATATTTTAATTAAATAATATTTTAAATTAATAAATATATTATTTGTATTTATTATTAGTGTATTTTTTTATAATATTTTGAAGTATTATTATTGACTATATATTATGATTATATTAAAATATAGTCGAATTCTTCAAATTTTTCTGTATATTTTTGGAGTAGAAAGTGATACTTTTTATTAAGCAATTAATCCACTTTAATTATATCTTTTGTGCTTAACCCAAAGTTCTTTTCATAAAATAGTACTTATGATAATAAAAATAGCTTATCTTTTTTGCACAATTTCTTTTATATCAGCTTTGCTAAGGACAATAACTAAAAACATATAATTATATATAACAGTAGTCGAACTTATATTGATATTTCATTTCATCTTCTCCTAGATATATACGAAAATACAATAATTATATATTATAAAGGAGCGAATGATAAAGAATGAAATTGCTTAAAAAACTACTTACAAAAATAATGTGTCTACTTTTTATTTTATCTCTTATACCTATAACAACTTTTGCAAATGAGTCAAGTTTTGAAATATTCTTAGAGAATGAAATTCACTATATTGATGACCCATCTTATCCACAAGAGTCACTTGTTGTATATTGTATGAATAATTTACTTAATTGGCCTCATAGAACAGAAAAGATACCTAGGGTACCAAATTATACTTATGGATATCTTGATGCTGATAGCATAGAAAACTATGATGAAATGTCTGAAAAGATAAAAAAAGTTCTTTTTGCTGGATATCCCTACAATGGAAAAAAACTTTATAAGATTGTTGAGATAGATCAAATTACTACTCCTTCAGAAGCTGAATTCAATGATATACTAAAGCCACCAGCTGAAATTGCAAATGCATTTCCAGAACTTGGACAATCTAAACTTACTTTAAATAATTTTAATGAAAATGATACTATAATAAAAAATTTCTTTTTATACGTTTTAAATATGAGTTCTACTGATGTTATAGGTAGTTTAACAAAGACTGATATTACATCTACACCTTTTTACAAAGCCTTATATTGTTTATATAATTTTAATAATCCAATTCAACAATTTGCAGTTCTGTATTCTTCATCTTATTATGTTACAGAAAAACAAGCTTATGATAATACTCAAAATGCAATTTGGAAAATTCTAAATGATTATAAAGTACCAAATAACAATATAAATGATGTTGAAGATAATTCACTTGCATCAGTTCTTATAAATTATTCTAACTCATCTGATATAATACTAGAAAATGCTCCTACAAATGATGTAATTGAAGTTACTGGTGATTTAGCCTTTAAAATTGGTTCTGATGGAAGATGGTATAGTGGTAAGTTACGAATAAACGAACCTGAAGGGTATAATGGTATATATTCATTTGACTTGCCTGATGGTATTTCTCTTTTAGATATAAATGCTGATACTGTTTATGGAAATAAAGATTATGTTTTAGTTTCTGATCATCTACCTAAAAACGATGAAATATTTTCTATATGGTCTTATGTAATGTGGATTTCAGAACCTAGACAATACTCTCCTGTTGAAGATATTCAGTACAATGGAAAGAAATTTCAACATATGGTAGGACTTTATGCCAATAGAACCTATATGTCTGCTGAATTTACTTATGGTAATTATGTAGGTGATCTTATTGTTAGCAAAACAGTTTTAGGAGATAATATAGATACTAATAAAGAATTTACTTTTACAGTTACTCTTTCTGATAATACTGTAAACGGTACATATGGTGATATGGAATTTATAAATGGAGTTTCCACATTTAAACTAAAGCACAATGAAAGTAAGCAAGCTGTATCTCTTCCTAAAGGAATTACTTATACAGTAACTGAAAGTGATAACGAAGGATATTCTGTTTCATCAAAAAATTCAGTTGGAAACATTACTAAAGATAATGTAATAGTAGATTTTGAAAACACTTTAACTATATTATTCGAAGTACCTCATACTGCAGATAATTCAAATGCTATTATGTGGATTGCTACACTAATTATATCAAGCATAGGTATACTATCAATTATAGCTTTAAAAAATAGATATCTTTAATAATTCAATATTATTGAATTATTCTACTGTAATCTTATGGCTTTATACTAAAAAATGTGCCTCTGGAGAAATTCTCCTGAGGCACAAATATTACTCATAAATTTTTACTTCTGTTAAACCAATGCATTTGCCTAATTCTAGCTGTTGCATATAAATTCTAATAATATCTGAATTAAACTTTTAATCAATATTTAATTTAAATAGTATTGTTTTTTATTTTTATTTTTCGTATTAATAAGATAGCTAATCCAATAAATGATACTGAAACTGCTAGAATCCATAGGCTTAAAGCACTATTGTCTCCTGTTTTAATATTTGAAGTAATAATTGATTTTCTTGATGTATCATTACTCTTTAAAGATGTATCTTCACTATTTAAAGGTATATCTTCACTCTTTAAATTAGATTTATTATTTTTCTCTTTGCTCTTTGTATTTTCTTCAACTAATTTATCAAAAGCTTCTTTTAATGTTTTTTCAGCTGCATCAACTTCAGCTTGTTGAGAAACCTTGTCGCTACTAATACTTTCAGCTTTTTCTAAGGCTAATTTAAATGTTGCAAAAGATTCACTTGTATAAAGATTTTCATCAACATCTTTAACTTGTGAAATTAATGCATCTAAATTTTCTCTACTAACAAGGTTATTATCATTTTCAATGTTACCTAGCTTAAATTTAGCTTGTTTGATATAACACAAATCAGTTCTTACATTTCTCCATCCCCATTTTTCTGAGAACTCCTTATCCCAATGTCCATAGGAATCCATTATAAAAGTTCCATCTTCAAGTACAACTAAGCCTGTATATCCTGTATCTCCAGACTTTGGACTTTGGGCTCAATCTTCTGCAATGGTAAAGCAGTATTCATCATCATTTTGTTCCATTAGATCTTCATAAGTACCAACCCATACCATCCAATCTCCACAAATCCAATCACTATTTCCATCAAAAACACCATTATTATTTAAATCATATTTTATTTCTCTGAATGTAATAACAAGTCTTCCGCTTATTGGATCATATTTAGCTTTATGACGCTCACCAGCTAAAGAACCTGGCAGATCCATTGGTTTACTCCATGTCTTTCCTTCATCATCTGAATAAATTAATGTTGCAGGATTATTATGTGATTGGCTTCTAGCTAAACCAACAATACGTTTTCCATCAGGCGATCTAAACATACCAATTTCACACATTTGGTATCTACTTTCAATATTACGATATTCACTTAAATAAGTTTCTGGTTCACTCCAAACCTCATTACCATTTTCATCAAAAGTTAAATATGTTTTATAATTTACATATTCATAAGTATGATAAGTTCCCATCCACTTTTGAATATATTCTCCATTTTCATCCTTAAGTTGAATTAAACTTGACATAGCTACTATAACATCATTATTAGCTTTATCAGCTCTTTTTGAATACCAGTGTTTGTACTCATTCCAAGTCTCACCATTATCGTCAGGATAAGATGTATTCCATCCATATCTGTTACCATTACTATCTACACCCCATCCTGGACATGCAGTAATCATTATTATTCTTTCTGTACCATCTTCAAGGTTTAATACATAAAGAGTTGGTGTTTCTTGAGAACCTACCCATGAAGAAGGTGTATTTGTTTTTTCAACCCAAGTTTCACCATCATCATCACTAATCTTCATAATAATTGGTCCTTTTCCATGGCCTGCTGGATAAGCAGTAATTAATCTACCTGTACTTGTACGAACCATATCAGGTTGTCCAAGATATTGACGGTTTCCACCTGGAGATTTTTCAATATCAGATAAATATTCTTTAGAAAGCATATAATGTGGAAGAACATTTTTAATATTTATTTTTTTATCAACTGTTATTTTTATAGTATCTGTATATCCTTCTGCCTTAAGTGTAATATTAGTAGTTCCCCTCTTTAATCCTGTTACTACTCCTTGATTATCTACAGAAGCTACCTCTGGATTACTTGATTCATATGTAATTATATCATTTTCACTATCTGTTAGAAGATTTGCTTCAATTTGATATTTTTCTTCAATAAATATTGTCTTATTATGCTCATTAATATTAAACCCTTTAGTTAATAAAGCTTTATTTATTTCAGCTTCTGTTAAAACTCTGTTATAAACTTTTACCTCATCTATTAATCCTGTAAATCCTGTACCTCCAATAATATCAATTGGAGCTAAAGTCTTATGAGTTTTTGTCCAAACATTATTTTTAACTAATCTACCATTTACATACATTGATAATCCATCTTGTTTGCTTTGAGTCCACGTCACATTATACCAAACATTAGGTTGAAAATTGTATTGGTATGTTAGTACATCACCATCTCTTTTACCAACATGGAACCCTGCATCACGATTACTTGCCATCTTCAAATCAAATGAAAAATCTTTAGCAGTATCCATCATAACAGATGCTCTATTTACTAAATCTGCTGTTGATTTTACCCAGTAACTTACTGTCCAAGGATCATTTTCTCCAATTTTAGAAGTTCCTGATACCACAATATTCTTTGATTCTGTAACACTAGCAGCTTTTCCTGACTTTCCTTCAACAAAGGTTGCTCCTTTTACAGTTCCATTACGGTTACCCCAAGCATCATCAGCATTTGAATCATCAAATGAATAATATGAAACTCTTGTAGCTTCTTCTATGTTTGTTTCATTTATAGAATTTCCCACAGCTAAAACATTTACATTTAAACTTGAAAGAACCATTGTGGTAGCCATAGTACAAATCATTGTACAGTCTAGAAATTTTTTCACCCTATTCCTTTTCATAAAATACATATTATTTGTAAACATAGTTAAGCATTATAGTTTACAAATCCTTACCTCCCTTTTAAAATTACATGTTAATAGAATAATTATCTTATTCCCATAATATAAGGCTAATTACGTTAACATATTTTTCATGAATATAACAATACTTCACAAGCACTTCATTCCCATAAAGTATTTCTGATATTGATATAAAACTATATGTACATTTTTATATTATTATAGCATTTATTATACTTTCATTTAATTTAAATGCATAATTTCATTTTTCATTGCTAAGCTTTCTACTAATAAAATAAAACCTCCTGAAAAATTATTACTATAATTTTTTCAAGGAGGTTATTCATTAACTAGATATGGATTTTTTGATCCTTACTTATTCTTTTATTTCACTTTGCTTTTTAGATTTTCTAAATATGATAAAAACAGCTGAAAAAATACCAGCAACAACTATAACAGAAAATGGATAAAATATACTTTTATTTTGATATAACTTTACAAAAATATTCTTTTGAACTACTTCAAAATTAAAAATATCTTCTGTTAAATTACCTGCCTTATCTATTGCAGTAAGCTTTAATTCATATGAATTTAATTCATTAAAATCTACCTCTATTACTTCTTGTCCATTTTCATCTTTTATATTTCCCTTTGCTAATTCTCCATTAACTTCTACACCTTGTATTTTATCCATAGGATTATCTAATTTTATTTTAGCACTTACAGATTCAAAGTACTTACCTCCGTCTTCTATACCATCTACTATAAACTTTGGCGGTGTTTTATCTAAAATAAATTCTATACTAACACTTTCAATATTTTCTGCCTTATCTTTAACCTCTATATACAATACATGCTTTCCTTCTTCTTTTATTTCTTGACCTACTTCAAAATCTTCTCCATCTAAAGTCATTGAAATTATTGTATAGTCTGTTAAATCATCTATAACAAAATTAGGTATAAAATCTTCTGTAAAGTATTTTCCTGAAATTTCCTCTTCAAATCTTATTACAGGCTTATCCTTATCAATAGTAAAGCCTATAGTTTTAGTAACTATATTATTTGCTAAATCTGTTCCTACTAGCTTTAAGTTATAATTATCTTGCTCTTTGATTACAGTTCCGGATTCAAAAGGAGTACCATTTAATGTAACACTTGTTTTTTCTTTATCTAAATTTTTATCTGTAATATCATAAACTGGTCTCATATCTTTATTAAAGAAACCACTTAATATTCCTGATATTTTTACTTCTGGTAAGGTTACATCTACTGTAAATCCAATATCTAAATTTGTAGAATTTTTAGCCTTATCACTAGCTACAACCTTATATTTATACTCAATTTCCTTATCTGCCATTAAGGTAGAATTTGCAAAGTTACCTTCTCCATTTATGCTTATGAAATCAATTTTATCATCTTCTGGTTTATCTAACTTAAATTCAGGAATGAATAACTTATTAATATATTGTCCATTTTGTAACACTTTATTTTCATTTCTATTTAAAGGAGTTATTACTGGTGCTGTTTTATCAATAGTGAATTTAATTGTAGGATGAACTACACTATTACCAGCTTTATCAGTTGAAGTTACTGACACTTCATATTCTCCTTCTTGAGAGAAGGTATGCTTAGCTATTTTATCTCTACCTTCGGTTGCAAAATCACCTATTGGATATTCATTACCATTTCTCTTTATAGTTATTTTATTTATATTGTGGTTTACATCATTATTCTTAATTACTAAATATCTATCCATATTATAATACTGATCATTTTCTATTCCTTCAACACTTATAGAAGGTGAAGTTTTATCAGTAACAAATTTAACTGACTGACTATTACCAGCTATGCCAGCATAGTCACTTATAGATACATTAAGATTATAAATTGCATCATCTGCAAACTCGTTTCCATAGTTTACTTCAGTTACCTCTCCTGTTAGAGGGAATGATAAATCAATACTTGTAGTTTTATTATCTGGAGTTATTTTTTCACCCTTAACATTTGCTATTAAAGCTTTTCCAGTATATTCATTTTTCCAATTTACTTCACTTACTTTAATATATGCATTTTTTTGTGGATTACTATAAGTTTCATTTATACTAGAAAAATTAGTTTCTATAATAGGTTGTGTTCTATCAATAACAAAGCTGTATATTTCCGGTAATTTATTTTCATTTCCAGCCTTATCCTTTGAATAAACTGATATATTATAAGTTCCCTCATCTTTAAAAATTCTTTTAAATACTTGGTCACTTCCTTCAGCTACGAAATCTGTATAATCATTTTTTTCTACCTTTGCTTCTTCCCCTAGCTTTTTAGAAATTTTCTCTACTGTAACCCTATTAACCTCATGATTATTATCTTTAATCCTTATTTCTAATGGTACTTCATTGTCTTTATAATATTTTTTATCTTCAGGAGTAACTACTCTTATATCTGGTATAGTATTATCCACTGTAAATGATACTGAGTTTTTACTACTTTCATCAATAGGATTTCCTACTATATCAGTCATTTCCACGGAAATATCGTATTTACCATCCATAGTAAATAACTTATTTAATACAAATTCATACTTTCCATCTATATAATTTCCATTTTCATCTTTTATCTGTACAACTTCAATATTCTTTCCTTCTATTACTGTTGCTTTAGTTTCCTTATTCGGTTCTGTAGCTTTTAAATTAACTTTTAAGTTATTTTTATCAAAATTTATTTCATTTATATTTACCTTAACAGAATCTACTTTTTTATTAAATGAATTGTTTAGACTATCAAAGCCTTCAATATTAACTATAGGCTTCGTAGTATCTATTACAAATGAAGTGACTTTTTCTTTTTTATCCTCAGTAAGATTATTTCCAGACTTGTCAATAGCTCCTACTGATACTTCATATACTCCATCTTTATTAGCTTCTAAAGTATACTTTAATACTTTAGAGTTCTCTTCATCTTTAAATTTTTCTTCTTTTCCATTCACTTTTAGTGTATATGATTCAAGATTATTATCAGTTAATATAACTTCAATATTTTTAAATTTATTATAATGTTTTCCTGATACTATATCTTCTCCATCATTACTATCAATTATTTTTAATTGGGGAGCTTGCTTATCTATTGTAAAGAATATATTATCAGAAGTTTTTCTATTCTTAGCTTTATCAATAGATTCCACTTCAACTTCATAATTGCCTTCTTCAGTAAATGAATATTTTAGTGTTCTTTCTATTCCTTCTTTTGAAAATTCTCCTATGGAATAATCCTTGCCATCTTTTTTTACAGTAACATTGTTAATATCATTATTTACATCAGTAGTTGTAATTATGACATCTCTATTACCATCATAATATTTTTCATTTTCTATTCCTTCAATATTTATAGTAGGTTCAGTTTTATCAGTAATAAATTTAACAGATTGACTCTTTCCATCTATACCAGCTGAATCACTTATAGATACATTTAAATTATAAATTGCATCATCATTAAATTCATCAGTAAAACTTTTTTCAGTAACCTCTCCTGTTAAAGGAAATGATAAATCAATATCAACTTCTTTTTTATTCGGAGTGAGCTTTTTCCCTTTAACTATTGCTATTAAAGGTTTCCCAGTATATTTATTTTCCCAATTTAACTCACTTATCTTTATAGTAGCTGTCTTTGTTGAATTATTATAAGTTTCATTTAAGCCTTCAAAATTAGTTTCAATTAAAGGCTCTTTTCTATCAATTACAAAGCTATATGGCTCTTTTTCCTCATTTGAATTTCCAGCCATATCATTAGATTCAACTGTTACATTATAAGTAGCTTCTTCTGTTAATACTAATTTAAATACTTTAATATTACCTTCAGATGTTGAGCTTTCTGTATATTCATTCTTTTCAACTAATTGATTTTCACCAATTTTTTTAGATATTTTCTCTATAATAACTTTATTTGTATTATGATTATTATCTTTTACTCTTACTTCTAAAGGAACTGTTTCAAGATTATAGTAATTATTATCTGCTACTGTTTTTATTTCTACTTCTGGATTAGTGTTATCTACTGTAAAAGCTACTGAATTTTTGCTTTTTGTATCAATTGGATTTCCTGCTTTATCTGTAAGATTAATAGAAATATCGTATTTAGCATCATCTTTAAATAATCCTGCTAATTCAAATTCATGGTTTCCATTTTCCTCAGATAATTTTTTAATACTCTCTTCTTTTACTTCAATATCAACTGGTTCAGAATTAGGCTTTGTTTTTTTAACTGTAAATTTTAAATTGGATTGTTCAAAATTTGCTTCATTTACACTAAATTTAACAGAGTCTACTTTTTTATTAAAGGATCCATTCAAAGTATCATAATTTTTAATATTTACTACAGGCTTTGTTTTATCAATTATAAACTTTATTTTTCCAACTTCCTCATTAATTGGATTGCCACTTTTATCAGTTCCACTAACTTGTATTTCATATATTCCATCTTCGTTAAATGGTATTATTACTTCTCCATTTTTAAATCCTAACTTTTCACCTGCTTCGTTTTTATAATCAACCTCTACTGTATCACTATCGTTTAAATATTTTTTTACATCAAATCTAATATTATTATCATCTAAATTTTTATCACTAACTTTTACCTTTACTTTATCTATGTTATATACATTTTCATTTATTAATTTAGTCTCACTATCTACTTCATTAAAAAATTCTACAGTAGGAGCCTCTTTATCAATTACAAATCTTATATTTTCAGATTCTGCTTTATTTCCAGCACTATCAATTGATTCTACCTTAACTTCATAATTACCTTCTTCAGTAAATAAATGCTTTAATGTTGCTGTTTTTCCTTGTTTTAAAAACCCTATTTTCTTTCCTTCTTTTTCCAGTTTCTCTTTTATATAATCTTTACCATCTTTGGTTATAATAATATTGTTAATTTCATTATTTACATCAAAAGTTGTAATTGTAACATCTCTATTATCTTTATAATAATCTTTATTTTTTATTTGTTGAATGTTTATAGTTGGTTGTGTTTTATCTACAGTAAAAGATACTTGATTTTTACTTTTTTCTGTATCAATTGAATTACCTGCCTTATCATTAAAATTAATAGTAACATCATATTTAGCATCTTCTTTAAATAATCCTACTAATTCAAATTTAGAAACTCCATTTTCTTCAGATATTTTTTTAATATTCTCTTCTTTTACTTCAATAGGCTCTAGTTCAGAATTAGCCTTTGTTTTTTTAACTGTAAAATCTAAATTTGATTGTTCAAAATTCACTTCATTTACACTAAATATAACAGGCTCTACTGTGTTTTTATATTCATTCTGATCTTCAATACTTACTACAGGCTTTGTTTTATCAATTATAAGCTTTATTTTACCATCTTGTTCTGCAATTCTATTACCACTTCTATCAGTTCCACTAACTTGTATTTCATATATTCCATCTTCATTAAATGGTATTATTACTTCTCCGTTTTCAAATTCTAAATCTTCATATTTAATATATTCTGTATCATTATCATTTAAATATTTTTTTACTTTAAATGAAAGACTTCCGTAATCTAACGCCTTATCTTCAACCTTTACTTTTACTTTATCCATATTATATACATTTTCACTTATTAATTTAGTCCCACTATCTTCTTCATCAAAAAACTCTACAGTAGGAGCCTCTTTATCAATGGTAAACTTTATTTTACTATCATTCTCAGCAATTGCATTACCACTTTGGTCATTTCCACTAACTTGTATTTCATATACGCCTTCTTCGTTAAATGGTATTTCTACTTTTCCATTATTAAATACTAAATTTTCACCAGCTTCATTTTTGTAATCAACATCTACTGTAGCATTCTCATTTAAATATTTTTTTACTTTAAATGATAGACTGTCGTAATCTAACGCTTCATCTTCAACCTTTACTTTTACTATTTTATCTGTATTATAGTATCCATTATTATCTACTCCTGTAAATTCTACAGTTGGATTTGTTCTATCTATTACAAAATTAATAGTTTTAGGATCTGATTTAAGTCCAACTTCATCTTCTGCAATAATCTCTAAATTAAAATTATTAATTTCATTTTCTTTTATCTTTGTTTCATATTCATAAGTAGATATTCCTTCCCTACTACTTACTAACTTTAATTCTGATGGATTTACAACTACTCCATTTACTTTTAATTTTGTTGCTTTTAAGTTATTTTCTTTAATTTCAAATTTAACTTTTTGTTTTGTATTGTATGTCTTTCCTTCTATAACATCTAAAATATTTACTTCAGGTTTTACTGTATCTACTATAAAGGAATGCTCAATATTTTCAGTATTTTTTATACCATCAATATTATATATATCAAGCATTAACTTATATTTACCATCGGAAATTATATTAGGTATAGCTTTAGCATTTTTCTTATCTACCCTAGTAAGTTGTTTACTATCTATTTCCACAGGGTTCTCTGAGTCTTTATTATCGTATAATCTATATTTAGCTTTATCTTTACTAAAGTCTATATCCGAATCATTCTGTATTGTTATTTCTATATTTCTAGTGTTATATGTTGATTTTAAAGCTTCACCATTAAATTTTACAATTGGAGCAACATTATTAACATTGAAGTTTATATTTTCTTCACTCTCATTTCCAGCCTTATCTCTAGCAATTACTTTGACTTGGTATTTACCATCTTCAGCTGGAGTAATTTTTAATATTTTTGTTCCATCTTCTCTTGTGATTTCTTCTATATTTAATCTACTATCAGTTGATTCATAAGCTATATTGGCTGTATCTTTATAATTATCATTTAATTCTACAAAAACCTCATTTTGTACCATTAAATCCTCTGATATACCCGTTAATAAAACTTCAGGATTTTGGGTATCTCTTATAACATAAACATCTTCAGAAAGACCATTAGGAATTCCCCAGTTATTATTATCACGTGATGAAATTTTTATATCAACTTTATCATCATTATTTCCCTCTGGAACAGTTATTATAACATTATATTTGCCTTCAAATTCACCATTTTGGGGTATTATTTTTTTTATATTAATATACTTTGCCTCTATAAAACTACCCTCAGTATCATTTTCTGTTACTATTTTAGCTACTACAGCAAAAGGAATCTCTGTTTCTTTATTTGTTACACTGAAATTTCTCTTTGCTATTCTATAATACTCACTAAAATCAACTTCCAGTTTTACTTCAGACCTAGCTGCATTATTAAAAAACCACTTTGGATTATTTTCTTGATTAAATATATTTGTTTGTGGATCAAATTCTTCACCTAAATATTTAAATTTAATATCAAATTTAGAATTTGAATATACTACTTTCATTGATACTCCAAATATAAATATAGTAGATAAAACTACTGCCCCTTTATAAACAGCTCCTTTATTTTTAGTTATCCCATTTACCCTTTTTCTCATAATTTCCCCCCTTGTATGATATAGTTAGTGTAAAGTTTTTACACTACTTTTTTTCTATTTTTCTTTATATATCAA
>ERZ857998.2548-NODE-2548-length-16773-cov-5.716772_pt1 | contig 16773 bp, 8 predicted proteins | sample MGYA00519954_ERZ857998 | MGnify/ENA primary metagenome ERZ857998 (study PRJEB31778, sample SAMEA3449424) | human gut metagenome | biome: human gut; feature: human-associated habitat; material: faeces | place: United Kingdom | collected 2010/2012 ...
TGCCGACATCACCGTAAGACGTTACGACAATTGCCTTAAATACCTCATGGAACTGGTTAAACGGGATTACAAGGTAGATGATATGGGATTAAATTTGATTATAGGGAAAGGAGAAGAAGCGGTTTAATTGTGTCATACTGCTAAAGAATGACATACTAAAACTATTTTATCTCCCGTTAATTCTTTACATTTGCCACAAAATTATAGCGATTATGACAGAATGCAAGGATGAACACATATTAAATTCCATTGATTACCCGGAGGATTTGCGCAAGTTGTCCCCCGATAAATTGGGAGAGGTATGTGCAGAGTTGCGTCAATATATAATAGATGTACTATCGGAGAATCCGGGACATTTAGGGGCAAGTCTCGGTACAGTAGAGCTGACGGTTGCACTACACTATGTTTTTAATACTCCCTATGATCGTATTGTATGGGATGTGGGGCATCAGGCGTATGGTCATAAAATACTGACTGGACGTCGAGAGGCTTTTCATACGCTCCGAAAATTTAAAGGAATCAGTGGATTTCCTAATCCTCTGGAAAGCCCTTATGACGCATTTGTTGCCGGACATGCTTCAAATTCCATTTCGGCGGCTATGGGTATGTCGGTCGCTTCTGCGCTGAAAGGGGAAAAAGACAGGCATGTAATAGCTGTGATCGGTGATGGAGCTATGACGGGTGGTTTGGCATTTGAAGGTCTGAATAATGCGTCGGCTAATCCAAACAACCTGCTTATCATTCTTAATGATAATGACATGGCTATAGATCACGCAGTCGGTGGATTGAGCCAGTATCTAGTGGATATCACAACCAGCCAGGCATATAATAAAATGCGTTATGATGTGTACCGCGGATTGCGGAAGATGAAACTGATCAATAATGACCGTCGGGGAAATATCCTTCGTTTTAACAATAGTCTGAAAGCATTGCTTACTCAACAACATAATCTGTTTGAGGGATTCAGCATCCGTTACTTTGGTCCGATCGACGGGCATGATGTCGGTTATATGATCAAGGTTCTGAATGATATAAAGGATATGGAAGGTCCGAAACTATTACATATCAAAACTAAAAAAGGCAAAGGATTCAAGCCTGCTGAAAAGTCGGCAACGGAATGGCATGCACCAGGGCTGTTCAATAAAGAAACAGGAGAACGGATCATTGTCCATAAGTTGAACGAACCCCAACTTTATCAGGATGTTTTCGGACATACCCTTGTCGAGCTGGCCGAACAGGACGAACGGATCGTGGGAGTCACTCCTGCTATGCCGACAGGTTGTTCTATGACTTATATGATGAAAGCGTTTCCGAAACGGGCGTTTGATGTCGGGATTGCCGAAGGGCATTCGGTAACTTTCTCTGCCGGACTTGCCAAAGAGGGAGTGATCCCATTCTGCAATGTCTACTCTTCTTTCATGCAGCGGGCATACGATATGGTGATACACGATGTTGCACTTCAGAATCTTCATATGGTAATCTGTCTGGACCGTGCCGGTCTAGTAGGCGAAGACGGGGCGACCCATCACGGGGTGTTCGACCTCGCTTATCTGCGTCCAGTCCCGAACTTGGTTATTTCATCTCCTTTGAACGAACTGGATTTGAGGAATTTGATGTACACCGGGTATAAGGAATGTAACGGCCCTTTTGTGATCCGTTATCCACGCGGTAAGGGAGAGATGGCAGATTGGAGGAATGAGATGCGTATCCTTCCGATCGGGAAAGGCAAGAAACTTCGTGATGGGGATGATATTGCGATCTTGTCACTTGGACCTATTGGCAACGAAGTGATAAAGGCCATAAAGGAGGTTGAAAGTGATGGTATATCGATTGCCCATTATGATATGATTTTTTTAAAACCGATGGATGAAGAACTGCTGCATGAAGTCGGTAAGAGGTTCAGCCGTGTCATCACTGTTGAAAACGGCGTAATCAAAGGTGGACTGGGCAGTGCTGTTTTGGAATTTATGGCTGATAACGGATATGCTCCTCAGGTAAAACGGATTGGTGTGCCGGATGAGTTTGTCGAACATGGATCGATTCCCGAACTGTATAAGCTGTGTGGTATGGATGCCAAAAGTATTGCAGGAGAAATAAAAAAGATGGTTATCAGAGGATAATATATCCTTATAATTAATCTATTATATAAAATGAAAATTATTATAGCCGGAGCCGGTGAAGTAGGAACCCACCTGGCAAAAATGTTATCACAGGAGAAGCAGGATATTATCCTGATGGATCCGAATGAGGAACGTTTGAATTTCACGAATTCAAGCATGGAGATCCTTCCTATGGTGGGTAATCCGACATCCATTCGGGACCTGGAAGAAGCCGGTATCAGAAAGGCCGACCTGTTTGTCAGTGTCACGCCGGAAGAAACGACCAATGTGGCAGCCAGCATTCTGGCTTCTAAATTAGGAGCACATAAGACGTTGGCGCGTATCAACAATTACGAATATTTGCTCCCTAAAAACAAGGAACTGTTTGAAAAAATGGGGATCGATTCCATGATTTACCCGGAAATGCTGGCAGCCAAAGAAATTGTCACGGCTGTCAGACGCCCGTGGACTCGGCAATACTGGGAGTTGTTCGGAGGTGCTCTGATTCTGATCGGTGTAAAGGTGCGCGATAATTCCCGACTTGTGAACAAACATCTGTCCGAATTACTGAACGAACAGAAACTCTATCATATCGTTGCCATCAAACGGCAGAACGAGACCATTATTCCCCGTGGTACGGATCGTATAGAATCGGGAGATATCGTTTTTTTTACAACGACTAAAAGCCATATCGAAGACGTCCGGTTGCATGCGGGCAAGCGAGACCCCGAAGTAAAGAAAGTCATTATTATGGGAGGAAGCCGTATTGCGATCCGTACCTGCCAGTACCTTCCGAACAATATCCGTGTAAAAGTAATCGAGACTAACAAAGAAAAGAGTCACCGTATAGCTGAGGTTGTCCCTGGAAATGTCTTGATCATCAATGGAGACGGACGCGATACCGATCTGTTGATGCAGGAAGGGATCAAAGATGCACAGGCATTTATCGCACTGACGGATAATTCGAGTACGAACATCTTGGCTTGTCTGGCTGCTAAACGCGCCGGAGTATTCAAGACTATCGCCAAGATCGAAAATATCGACTACATACCTTTAGCGGAGAGCATGGACATCGGCTCGGTTATCAATAAGAAACTGATTGCTGCCAGCCATATCTACCAATTCCTGTTGGATGCAGACGTGTCGAACGTGAAGTGTTTAACTTTTGCCAATGCAGATGTGGCGGAACTTGTTGCTCGTCCCGATTCGAAAATTACCCGTAAGCAGGTAAAAGATCTGAATCTTCCGAAAGATTTGACGTTGGGCGGATTGATTCGTGACGGTGAGCCTATGATGATCAAGGGTGATACACATATCCAAGCTTATGACCACGTTGTGGTGTTCTGTTTGGATACGGCTATGCGTAAATTGGAGGACTACTTTAATTAATTGTCAATGGACAACTCAGGGTTGTCTCTTTTCTCTGTTCAATGTGTCAATTGTTAATAGCATATTATGCTGAACATTCGTTTTATAATTAAGATGTTAGGGATGATGTTCATCCTTGAGACGTTGTTTATGCTGGCTGCAACGGCAGTCGCTTTCTTATATGAAGGAAATGACTTCTATCCGCTTCTTCAGTCGAGTGGTATCATGTTCGGAACGGGAGTCCTTTTTATGCTGATCGGACTACGAGCCAATGAACATACGGCCGGGCGCAGGGAAGGGATGCTGACTGTTACATTGACTTGGGCTCTTTTCTCCCTTTTGGGGATGTTACCATTCTATTTAGGTGGCTATATAGATAATGTGACGGATGCTTATTTCGAAACGATGTCCGGTTTTACGACGACAGGCTCTACCATATTGACCGATATCGAAGCACTTCCGCACGGGATATTGTTTTGGCGGAGCCTTACGCAATGGCAGGGCGGTATTGGAATGATCGTGTTTACCGTAGCGCTGATGCCTATTATCGGAGGTGGGGCTACCCAGATGTTCAATGCCGAGACTCCGGGTATCACGCACGAACGTTTCCGTCCGCGTGTTACCCAGGTGGCCAAGCGCCTGTGGGGAGTTTATTTGTTCCTGACCATTATCCTTATTGGTCTTTTATGGGCGGGTCCAATGGACTTGTATGACGCTGTCAATCATGCGCTCACTTGTATTTCTACAGGTGGCTATTCTACGAAAAATGCCAGTATCGCTTACTGGGACTCTGCCTATATCGAATATATAATTACGATTTTTATGTTTATCGGTGCGACCAATATTACTTTGATATATTTCTTTTTTAACGGTAGGCCCAAGAAGTTATTTGCGGATGAAGAAACACGCTGGTTTTTCTGGTTCGTACTGATTATTACGGCAATATCGACAGTCTGGATCATGTATAAAGGAATTGTGGACGATTTTGGTACAGCTTTTAGGCAAACGGTATTCCAGGTCGTGACATTGGTGTCTACATGTGGGTTTGCAACGGTCGATTATATTCCGTGGGGACCGTTTTTCTGGCTGTTAGCGCTAGTTCTGATGGTGGTATGTGGTTGTGCTGGCTCTACTTGTGGAGGTTTGAAAATGGGCCGTTTTGTGATTTTGACCAAGAACCTCTTTAATGAATTTAAGAAGCAGACGCATCCACATGCCATTATTCCGGTGCGAATGAACGGGCATGCTGTTTCTGGTGATATCGTCCACCGGGTATTGGCGTTCGCTTTTGCCTATATTGCTTTAATATTTGTCAGCTGTATGGTGCTGATGATCGATGGGGTAGGATTTGAGGAGACTATCGGGGCTACTATCTCTTCGATCAGTAACGTTGGACCGGGACTTGGTAGTCTGGGACCGGTCGGAAACTATGCTGATGTCCCGGCGGTATCGAAGTGGTTCTTGTCTTTTCTGATGATGGTCGGACGTTTGGAGATCTTTACGGTGTTGACAATCTTGTTGCCGGGGTTTTGGAAACAATAATACCAAAAAAGATAGTTCGGATATACGCTTTTGCCTAATTTTGCGTTATAATAGGTGCGAATCATAAAGACGTAAGATACATGATAGAATATATCAAGGGAGAGATAGTAGAACTGACACCGGCCAGGATGATCTTGGAATGTGCCGGAATCGGTTATGAACTGAATATCTCCTTGAATACATATACTTTTTATAATGGGAAACCGACCGGGAAGATTTACGTGTACGAAGTAATACGTGAAGATGCCCATTTGCTTTTTGGCTTTGCAGGAAAAGATGAGCGCGAACTGTTTCTGATGTTGACTTCCGTGTCGGGAGTCGGTCCCAATACTGCTCGGATGATCCTTTCTTCCCTGTCACCATCTGAATTGATCCGGGTGATTGCCGATAAGAACGAAACAGCTCTGACGTCAGTCAAAGGAATCGGATTGAAAACAGCTCAACGTATTCTAGTTGATCTCAAAAACAAGGTAAAGCCGATAGAGGGAATGACAGTGACAGGTGGCTCCTCTTCTGTCGCTGCCAGTGGTGCTGTCACAGAAGAAGCAGTGGCGGCATTGGTTATGCTTGGATTCCAGAAGGCCGCTTCGCAAAAGGCGGTTAACTCGATATTGAAAGGTTCGCCTGCACTGGCTGTCGAGCAGGTCATTAAAACAGCCCTAAGAATGCTTTAAGCAATGGATAATTGGCAATTGGCAATTTAGGAGAATTTGGAATTGTCGGTTGTCATTGTCTGTTGTCAATTGTCAATTAACATGAGAAAGACACTGAAATTTATACTCTGGATAACAATTCTACTGTTTGGTGCAGGTCTGTATTCTATGAATACGGATTTTCTGGCCTATGAGATGTCGTTGCCGGATACTGAACAGCCGGTCGTTCCGGATGATACGGTGCCGAAGGTGCGCACCCGCTTTCCGGTAGCCAAGACGGTCCCTGAAGAATATCAGGATCTTACCAAGCAGTCACCTGCTGACTTGAAGACGCCGGATAACGTGAAATCAGTGGTCGAATATGATATCAGAACCGGGACATATGTGGTCCGTACCAAGTTAGGTGATGCCGATCTGACTACTCCTATTTCGTTGACCCCTGAGGAATACCAGGATTATAGTTTCCAAAAATCCGTTCAATCCTACTATCGCCAGAAAAACGAGGAAGAATTTCAAAAGGCGGCTAATAAGCAGTTCAATTTAGCTGATATGCAGTTCAATATCGGTGCGGCGGAACGTATCTTTGGGCCGGGCGGTGTCCGGGTGAAAACGCAAGGTTCGGCTGAAGTGGAGCTAGGCTTGAAGCAGAATAAAACCAAAAATCCCTCTTTGCCGGAACGTGCTCGTAACCGTACCTTCTTTAATTTCGATGAGAATGTTCAATTGAATGTACAGGCATCGGTTGGCAGCAAAGTGAATTTCGATATGAACTATAATACCGAAACCTCTTTTGATTTCGACTCCAAAAAACTGAAATTAGCTTATACCGGGGAGGAAGATGAAATTATCAAGTCGCTGGAAGCCGGAAATGTAAGTATGACAACCAGTAACTCCCTAATCAACGGAGGAGCAGCCCTGTTCGGTATGAAAGCGGATCTCCAGTTCGGGAAGTTGCGAGTCAATGCGTTGTTTGCACAGCAGGAGTCGGAATCGAAAACGGTCAGTTCTAAAGGGGGCGTGCAGACAAAACCTTTCGAATTGACGATTGACCAGTATGACGAGAATCGTCACTTTTTCCTGTCACACTATTTTCGCGACCGCTATGATGAGGCGGTGAAGAACCTGAATACGATTTCCTCTCCCGTCACGATCGGCAAGGTGGAAGTTTGGGTGACAAACAAACGGGCTACTTATGACCAGGCGCGTAACGTGGTCGCTTTTGCCGATCTGGCCGAGCATGATAATATTTCGAATACGACGGTCGTTTCTCCTTCGGGGGCGCTGTCTATCCCCTATAATAATACGAATACATTATATAATACCCTTAACCAGCAATTTATCGGTGCTCGTGATATCAGCACGGTAAATCAGGCGTTGGGAGGAACTTTTGTTAACGGTACGGAGTATGAAGAAGTGGAAAGCGCTCGTTTGCTGGATGCGTCCGAATATACGGTCAATACGAAGTTGGGGTATATCTCGCTGAAAACACAGTTGCAGGCAGATGAGGTATTGGCTGTCGCTTACAATTATACTTATTCGGATGGAAAGACTTATCAGGTTGGCGAGTTCTCGACTGACAACCCTTCATCGGCTGCCTCTTGCCTGTATGTGAAGTTGTTGAAAGGAATTACCATGTCGCCTGATATGCCTTTTTGGGACCTGATGATGAAAAATATCTATTCATTAGGAGCTTACTCTGTCCAAAAAGAGAAGTTCAAGTTGAATATCATGTATCAAAGCGATACAACCGGTACGTATGTCAACTATTTGCCGGAAGGGGCGATTGCCAACCAAATCTTGTTACGAGTGCTGAACCTAGATAGCTATGATTCCAATAATCAGCCGCATCCGGATGGTATATACGACTTTATTGAAGGTGTGACCGTCCTTGCCGATAATGGGAAAATTATTTTTCCAAGTGTGGAACCATTCGGCTCCTATCTGCGTAAAAAGATTAACAATGATGCGATTGCTGACAAATATGTATTCCAGGAACTCTACGACTCGACATTGACTGTCGCCAGACAGATTGCTGAAAAGAATAAGTTCAAACTGGAGGGGGAATACAAAGCCTCTTCGGGTGCCGAGATACAGTTGGGAGCTTCCAACGTAGCGCGAGGTTCAGTGAAAGTAACGGCTGGCGGAGCGATATTAACCGAGAATGTAGATTATACTGTTGACTATACTTCCGGCGTGGTAACGATCCTGAACGAAAGTATTATTTCTGCAGGCACGCCGGTCAGTGTCTCGCTGGAAAACCAGACAGCCTATAACATGCAGCGTAAGACCATGATGGGATTGGACTTGAACTATCAGTTCAACCCGAATCTGATGGTAGGCGCTACCATCATGCACATGTCCGAAATGCCGTTGACCACCAAGACGACGATGGGCGACGAAGCGATAAAGAATACGCTCTGGGGTGTCAATATGGCTTATAAGGGCGAGAGTCAGTGGCTTACCAATATGTTCGACAAGCTGCCGTTGCTGAACCTAAGCAAACCCAGCCAGATATCTTTTAATGCGGAGTTCGCTCATTTGATTGCCGGGCATTACGAAAACAAGAACACGGGGGGATATTCGTATCTGGATGACTTCGAGTCGACACAGAGCAATTTCGACCTCTCCGACCCTTATCCCTGGCAGTTGTCCAGTGTGCCTTATGACGATGGTACGCCCCAATTGTTCCCGGAAGCCGGGCTGACCAATAATATCGATTACGGGAAAAGTCGTGCTTTGCTTGCTTGGTACACGATCGACGGATTGTTCACGCGTAAAAATTCTTCTTTGCGTCCGAAATATATTACGACAAAAGATTTGTCCAACCATTATGTCCGTGCTATCGAGACGAGAGAGTTGTTCCCGCAACGGCAGCAAAGCATGAGTGAAAGTAATACGTTGACAGTTCTGAACATGGCTTACTATCCGCAGGAACGCGGACCGTATAACTTGGATGCCGATAATATTAATCCTGACGGAACATTGCAAAACCCGGAAAAGCGTTTCGGTGGAATGATGCGAAAGATAGACCAGAGTGACTTTGAGACGGCGAATGTCGAATATATCGAATTTTGGATGCTCGATCCGTTCATTTATGATCGTCAGACAACAGGGGGGGATCTGTATTTTAATTTGGGTGAGATATCGGAAGACATATTGAAGGATGAAAAGAAGTTCTTCGAAAACGGATTGCCAATCGATGGCGATACCTCTAAGGTCGATTATACTGTTTGGGGTAAGGTTCCAAAACAGCAGAGTACAGTTTATGCCTTCGACAATACGGCAGGTGCACGTCTGTTACAGGATGTCGGCCTGAACGGTTTATCCTCGGATGAAGAAAAGGAATATCCGGCTTACCAGGATTATCTGAATAAATTACGCCAGAAATTGAATGCGGTAACCCTAACCGAGATGGAGAACGATCCGTTACAGCTGTCCCCTTTCTTTGATCCGGCCGGTGACAAGTTCCACTATTTTCGTGGTTCGGACTATGATTCTCAGGAGGTGGATATCTTAACACGTTACAAACGCTATAATGGAACGGAAGGAAACTCGAAAGATATCAACGATTCGGGCGAGCGCTACAGCACTTCTTCCAAGACCGTGCCTGATGTAGAAGACATCAATCAGGACAATACTCTGAATAAAAATGAAAAATATTTCGAATACAAAGTCAGGATAACTCCGCAGGATACGGTTGTCGGTGAAAACTTCATTGCGGATAAACGTACTTCATCAGTAAGATTGGCGGATGGTACGACAGAATCCGTTACCTGGTATCAATTTAAGATTCCGGTAAAACAATATCAGCGTCGTGTGGGGGCAATCAATGATTTCAAGACGATTCGTTTCATGCGTATGTATATGACAGGATTTAAGGAATCGGTCGTGTTGCGCTTCGGTACTCTGCAATTGGTACGCGGAGAATGGCGATCCTACGAGCAGGATTTGTCCGATCCGAAGATGCCGCCCGCAGTGAAGGGTAAATTGGAAGTCTCGACTGTCAATATCGAGGAAAACAGTGACAGGGATCCGGTCAGCTATACATTGCCCCCGGGCGTCAGCCGTGTACTGGATCCAAGCCAGCCTCAGATTCGTCAGGAGAACGAACAGGCGCTTTCTTTAAAGATAACGGACCTTGCCGCTCAAGATGCACGTGCCGTGTATAAGAATACGAATTATGATTTGCGGCAGTATAAGCGCTTGCAACTGTTTACACATGCCGAGGCTCCGAAATTGGATGTAAACGATCTTGCAGATGGCGATCTCGCTGTTTTTATCCGCCTGGGATCGGACTATAAGAATAACTATTACGAATATGAAGTACCGTTGAAGTTGACTCCGCACGGGGAGTATAACTATAACAATTCGGAACACCAGAAAATCGTTTGGCCGGCAGAAAACATGTTGAATTTCCGTTTGGAGATTCTGACGGACCTGAAACTGGAGCGTAACCGGGAAAAACGATCCGGTACGAATGGAGTGTCTTTCCAGACTGTCTATTCTGGTAGGGATCCGGACAACGATGGCAATACGATCCGTGTCAAAGGTAATCCGAGTCTTTCCGAAGTGAAGACAGTCATGATCGGTGTGCGTAACGTGCGTAATAAGTTGAAGAGCGGGGAAGTTTGGGTGAACGAATTGCGCCTGACCGACTTCAATGAAGAAGGTGGATGGGCGGCCAATGCGAATTTGAATGTTGCGCTTTCCGACTTGGGAACGGTGAATGTGGGCGGACGTATCGAAACGGCTGGTTTCGGTGCTCTCGACCAGTCGTTGAACGAACGCCGGATGGAAGACTTCAAACAGTATAACGTGGCGACCTCTATCGAATTGGGTAAGCTGTTCCCGGAAAAGGCGCAAGTCAGTATCCCGTTCTATTATGCTTATTCGAAGGAAACATATGATCCGAAATACAATCCGCTGGATCAGGATGTCAAGTTGAAGGATGCTATCGACAAGGCGGAAACGAAAGCCGAGAAGGACTCGATTCGTAATTATTCTCAAGATAGGACGGTTATCAAGAGTGTTTCGTTTAATAATGTGCGTGTGAATATCAAGAGTAAGAACCCGATGCCTTACGATCCGGCAAACTTCACGCTCGGGTATTCGTACAGCATTAATGATAAGAAAAACCCGGAGACTGAATATGAAACGACAAAGGATTACCGTGCCAATTTCGCCTATAGCTATGTGCCTTATGTCAAGCCGATCAAGCCATTTGATAAGTTATTGAAGAAAAACAACGGCTATACGCGCTATGCCAAACAACTGGCGTTTAATGTGGCTCCGTCTATCAACTTCCAGACGGCCATGATGCGGAATTATTACGAAATAAAATTACGCGACCTGACAGGAGCGGCAACAGGTGTCCCCAACGATATACCAGTGACATTCAGCCAGAACTTCTATTGGGACCGTGCTTTCAGTTTGAACTGGGCTTTTACGAATAACCTGAACATAACGTTCAGTTCCGGTACGAATGCCCGTATCGAAGAACCGTATGTGCAGGTGAATAAGGAACTGAACCCGGACGGTTACCAGTTATGGAAAGATTCCGTGAAGAAGAGCATCGCTGACCTGGGAACCCCGATGAAGTATGACCAGCAGTTTATGGCGACCTGGCAGTTGCCGTTGCAGCTGATCCCGGTTCTGGATTGGACCAATGCTTCTTTGAGCTACAATGCTACTTACAACTGGGATCGTGGAGCGACGGTAAGCGAAGATATCGAGATGGGTAATACGATCAAGAACCAGCGTCAGTTCGATTTGCAGGCGAACTTGAACCTGTTATCTCTCTACAACAAAAACAAATATTTGAAGAAGATCAACCAGAAGTTTAACAATACCCGGACTACGGCTAAAAAAACGGAGAAGAAGAAAAAGCCGAAATTGGAAAAAGAAATTGTCTTGAGTCCGGACAGCACTACGGTTGTCGAGCATGGTATGTTTACGAAAAAGGTGCAAATCACGGCCAGAAGAACGGACGGGCGTGTCTACAAAGTCAAGTTCAAGCCGATCAACTTCGCACAGGTTAAGATTTTGAACCAAGACACGGTGCGCTTGAAGTTGACGATCATACCGGGACCGGCCCCTACTGAGGATTTTCTTTACAAGGCGGTTGAACACAGTGCCCGCTTTTTGATGATGGTGCGCCGTTTCAATATTCAGTTTACGAACTCTGCCGGTATGATGCTGCCCGGTTTCCGTCCGGAGATCGGTGATATCTTTGGCCAGGGACGTTCTTCATTCGGACTTTCCCCGGGGATCGGTTTTGCGTTCGGTGACGTGCGTCGTAGCTATATAGACGAGGCATATGAAAAAGGCTGGTTGATTACGGATACCGAGAGAGACGTGAATGCCGCAGTCATGACCAGTACGAAAAATCTGAATATACGGGCGAACCTCGAACCGATCACTGGATTGAAGATCGACTTGACGGCTCTTCGCAACGATACGCGTAATACGGAAATACAATTTATGTATGAAGGTATGCCGGAGATTATGGGGGGAAACTTTACCATGACGACAATCGCGCTGGGAAGCGCATTCGGAGGCAGTGGCAATGCTATGAATAACTATTCTTCGAAAGCCTTTGACAAGTTGTTGGCAAACCGCGAGATCATTGCCCAACGTATCGAAAGCAAGTATTCCGGCTTGAAATATCCGGATGTGGGCTTTATCCATGATAAAGGCTTGGGAGGAATGCCTTATAATCCGGGAACAGATAATGTGAACGGCGTCAACCGGAATTCGGCGGATGTCCTGATTCCTGCATTTCTGGCCGCTTATACCGGTAAGGACCCGAAGAAGGTAGGCTTGACGGCTTTCCCTTCGTTGAAGAGCATGTTGCCTAACTGGCGCGTTACTTACGACGGCTTGATCAAGATTCCGGCTGTCAAGAAATATTTCAAGAGCTTGACGTTGAGTCACCAGTACCGTTGTTCTTATTCGGTAGGTGCTTTCACATCCTTCTTGAATTGGGTGGATGCCGGGCAGGACGGACTGGGATATATCCAGTCGATTCTGAACGATAACCCGACACCATCGTCTCCTTATTCGATTTCGTCTGTCAGCCTTACCGAAGCGTTTAGTCCTTTGTTGGGTGCAGATGCGACGCTGTTGAATAACGTGACGGTTCGGGCGGACTATTCGACTACCCGCAATTTAAGCCTGAACACGACATCCTACCAATTGGTCGAAGCACTTTCCAAGAAAGTGACGATCGGTTTGGGTTACAAATATGCCGAGTTCAACAAGGTTTTGAAGATGAAGAAAACGCGTGATTTCAGCAATGACCTCACCGTTCGCCTCGATTTCTCGTTCAACAAGATGCAGTCGTTGATTCGTAAAATCGACACGCAACTGACGCAGGCTACTAGCGGTAACATCGCAAAGACAATCTCCTTCTCGGCTGATTACGGTTTGAGCCGTGCGTTGACGGTCCGTGCATTCTATGATATTCAGATCAATGAACCGTTGATATCGAGTGCATCTTATCCGACTTCAAACTCAAACTACGGTATCAGTTTGCGGTTCTCTCTTGCACAATAATCCAGTTTCTCTATCACTCTATCACACTTTGTTTTGCAAGCATTGACAAACATGGTGTGCAAGGAGTGATACATACCGGATTCCTGTATCACACTTGTATCACTACCTGCCGTTGAAACGGGTAGCCGGTATTGTTTACAAAAACGCAGGGAACCGTGCCGATATACATCTGTGTGGAGATAGTTTCATCAACATAAAGGTACTTTTTTACTAAAACAAGTAGGAAAAGAACGAAAAGCAAGCAGAAAAGTTTGGAAACATGCCCATCTTCTGCCTTTCTACACCCGGATGTTACCACTCTCCACACCCGGATGTCCGGAATGGCTACACCCGGATGTCCGGAACTCGTACTTCTTACCAATCAATCTTTTGAATACCTTTGCTTTGGAGGAAAGTATTCGCCTTGCTGAAGTGTTTGCAGCCGAAGAAACCATGGTCAGCAGAGCGTGGAGACGGATGCACGGTTGTCAGCACCAAGTGTTTATGGGTGTCGATAAGGGCGATCTTCTCTTTTGCATAACTTCCCCACAGCATGAATACCAGATTCTCACGTCCATCGCTCAATTTCTTTATCACTGCATCTGTAAAAGTTTCCCATCCCATATTCCGATGTGAGCCGGTTTCGTGAGCCCGTACAGTCAGGACCGAGTTCATAGGAAACACGCCTTGCTCTACCCAACGGTCCAGATTGCCGGATGTGGGGATCGGTTTGCCTAAGTCTTGGTGTATTTCTTTGAATATGTTGGCCAGTGATCCAGGAATGGGAACTCCTTGCGGGACGGAGAAGCAGACTCCGTAGTATTGCCCCGGATTGGGATAAGGGTCTTGTCCAAGTATAACAACCTTCACTTTCTCGAATGGACAGGCATTAAAAATATGGAAGATCTGGTGTCCGGGAGGAAGCACATGGGCGCTTCTGTATTCGTTCTTGACAAATGTGACCAACTGCTCAAAGTATGGTTTATCAAATTCTTCCTGAAGGCGTTTCCGCCAGCTTTCTTCTATTTTGACATTCATGGCATAGCATGTTAATTGGGACAATGCAAAAGTATATAATTTACAAGAGATTATCAAGAAGACAACAAAGATACGACGGATATCTTATCCGGATATTGACTTAATTCTACAATAAATGTGTATAGTCACAAACTCCCTGAAAATATTTCAGAATAAACGCAAACTTATCTTTCAAAGAGATTCAAATTGTATCTTCTTTTTGAAATAAACAAATAAAAAACTGACAGCCACCGATAAGTTAACTATATTTGTCAGCAGATAAGAAGTTACATGCAAAAAAATGACAAAATAAAACTTAATTCCTACCTGGCTCCCCTTTCCTTTTTATATGGAATTGGGATATGGTTGCGAAATCGACTTTTTGATTGGGGTATTTTACATTCCGAACAATATTCTATTCCTGTGATCTGCATAGGAAACTTATCTGTAGGAGGAACGGGTAAAACTCCCCATACAGAATATATCATACGTTTACTGAAAGATAAATATCGCATTGCAGTATTAAGCCGAGGGTACAAAAGAAAAACATCGGGGTTTATTCTTGCTGATTCTGAAAGTTCCAGTTTGGAGATCGGAGATGAACCTTTTCAAATGAAAAATAAATTTCCGGATATACTTGTCGCTGTCGACGCTAATCGCCGCCGGGGGATTCAAAATCTTTTATCCCTCCCTGAAAAAGACAGACCTGAAGTAATTTTGTTAGATGATGCATATCAACATAGATATGTGCACCCTTCCCTTTCGATCGTGTTGAGTGACTACCATCGTTTATTTTATAATGATAAACTAATGCCTACCGGACACCTGAGAGAACCGATAAGTAATATAAACCGAACAGATATCGTGGTTGTTACTAAATGCGACGAAGATATGAAGCCGATCGATTTTCGTGTTATTGAAGAAAATATGAAGTTGCGGGCTCACCAGTTACTTTTTTTTACCAGCATCGTTTATGGAGAAGTCAAACCTGTATTCCCCTCGGAAGCTCGTTTCTTAAACCATAAAAATATTGGAAAAGAAGATGATATATTGTTGATATCAGGTATTGCAGTTCCCACTCCATTTATTCGTGAGGCAGAAAAGTATTCAAATAAAGTGTTGCCGGTCGTTTTTCCTGATCATCATACGTTTAGCAAGTCAGATTTCAAGAAATTGGATGTGATATTCGAAAAGATGACTTCACCGGGAAAATTGATCTTAGTAACAGAAAAAGATGCAGCACGTTTAAAAAACAGTCCTCTTGTTCCGGAAAGTTGGAAGAAATATTTATATTATCTACCGATTGTAATCAGGTTTTACAATGAGCAGAGTTTTAATGAGACAATAGAAAAACATATTATCACATTTCCCAAAAATAATATTTTACAAAACAAATATGAGTAACAGGACAGAAATATCAACATTAGGCGAATTCGGTTTGATTCGCCACCTAACTAACAGGATTGAAATAAAGAATAATAGTACGATAAAGGGCGTAGGCGATGATGCGGCAATTCTCTCCTATGAGGATAAACAAGTGCTTGTCACCACCGATCTATTATTGGAAGGTATTCATTTCGACTTGACTTATGTACCTTTAAAACATCTCGGATATAAATCGGCTGTTGTAAATTTCTCCGATATTTATGCTATGAACGGCCAGCCTAAGCAGATCACTGTATCACTTGGCATCTCCAAACGTTTTTCTGTTGAGGATGTAGAAGATTTTTATGCTGGGCTAAAGTTGGCCTGTGATGTGTATGGAGTCGATATTGTCGGAGGAGACACTTCTGCTTCTTTAACAGGGCTTTGCATCAGTATCACTTGTATTGGGGAAGGAGAAAGAGATAAAGTTGTCCTTCGCAGTGGAGCCCAAGAAACGGATTTGATATGTGTTTCCGGGGATTTAGGAGCTGCTTATATGGGATTGCAATTATTAGAACGCGAAAAAAGGATATTTAAAGGTGAAAAAGATTTCACACCGGATTTTACAGGCAAAGAATATCTGTTGGAACGTCAATTGAAGCCGGAAGCTCGTAAAGATATTATAGAGATGCTTCGTCATGCGGGGATTATCCCTACAGCAATGATGGACATATCAGACGGTCTGTCTTCCGAACTTTTGCATATTTCAAAAGAAAGTAATGTCGGATGTCGCGTATATGAAGATAGAATTCCTATCGATTATCAAACGGCTGCAATGGCTGAACAATTTAATATGAATTTGGTAACTGCAGCTTTAAATGGCGGTGAAGACTATGAATTACTTTTCACTGTTCCTCTCACTGATCATGATAAAGTATCTGAAATGAAAGGTGTTAAAGTAATCGGTCATATTACAAAACCCGATCTCGGTAATTACTTGGTAGGTCGTGATGGAGGCGAAGTCGAACTAAAAGCACAAGGCTGGAATTCTTTGGAAGAATAAAAAATCAGTAAAAAGTGGCTCTACCTATTGCAAGACTCAAAAAAGATTCATATCTTTGCACCCGTTAAACAAAACAACGGTGCCATAGCTCAGTTGGTAGAGCAAAGGACTGAAAATCCTTGTGTCCCCGGTT
>ERZ857998.2551-NODE-2551-length-16757-cov-3.388636_pt1 | contig 16757 bp, 17 predicted proteins | sample MGYA00519954_ERZ857998 | MGnify/ENA primary metagenome ERZ857998 (study PRJEB31778, sample SAMEA3449424) | human gut metagenome | biome: human gut; feature: human-associated habitat; material: faeces | place: United Kingdom | collected 2010/2012 ...
GCACTGGCCGCAGCCGATGCAGGTGGAATCGGCCAGCTTGCCCTCGAAGGCGCAGGCGATATGGGTGTTGAAGCCCCGCTCCACCACGTTGATGACCCCCACGCCTTGGTTCTCGGCGCAGGTGGAGATGCAGCGGCGGCAGATGATGCACTTGGAGTTATCCTTTACCAGGTGAAGGGCGCTGTAGTCGTCCTGCCGCTCGGGCAATACGCCCTCAAAGCAGTTGGATTTATCGACCCCGTACTGCTTGCACAGGCGCAGCAGCTCGCAGTCGCCGCTGCGCACGCAGCTCATGCAGTCCTGGTTGTGGGTGGAGAGGATGAGCTCCAGGTTGGTCTTGCGGGCGGCCTGCACCTTGGGGGTGTTGGTGAACACCTCCATGCCCTCGCTGACCGGGTACACACAGGCGGGCAGCAGGCTTTTGGCACCCTTTACCTCCACCACGCACACACGGCAGGCGCCGTTTACGCGCTGGATCTCCTTCAGGTAGCAAAGGGTGGGGATGGTGATGCCGATCTGGTGGGCGGCCTCCAGCACGGTGGAGCCCGCCGGCGCCTGACAGGGCACATTGTTGATCTTTAAGTTTACCATTTCCATTTATCTCGCGTCCTCCTTTAACCCTTGCTGATCGCGCCGAAGCGGCAGGAGTCGATGCAGGCGCCGCACTTGATGCACTTGAGGGGATCGATGTTGTGGGGGGTGCGCACGCTGCCGTTGATGGCGCCGGCGGGGCAGTTGCGGGCGCAGAGGGTACAGCCGCGGCACTTGGCCTCGTCGATTTTGTAGATCAGGAGGGCCTTACACACGCCGGCGGGGCAGTATTTATCCTGGATGTGGGCTAAGTATTCGTCGCGGAAGTAGTGCAGGGTGGAGAGCACCGGGTTCGGGGCGGTCTGCCCCAGGCCGCACAGGCTGTTGTCCTTGATGAACTGGGCCAGCTCCTCGATGCGCTCCAGGTCCCGCATGGTGCCCTTGCCCTCGGTGATCTTTTCCAGCAGCTCCAAAAGGCGCTTGGTGCCCACCCGGCAGGGGGTGCACTTGCCGCAGGATTCGTCCACCGTGAACTCCAAAAAGAACTTGGCGATGTCCACCATGCAGGTGTCCTCGTCCATAACGATCAGGCCGCCGGAGCCCATCATGCTGCCGATGCGCAGCAGGTTATCGTAGTCGATGGGGGTGTCGATGAGTTCGGCCGGGATGCAGCCGCCCGAAGGACCGCCGGTCTGGGCAGCCTTGAACTTCTTGCCGTTGGGGCAGCCGCCGCCAATCTCGTCGATGATGGTGCGCAGGGTGGTGCCCATGGGGATTTCCACAAGGCCGGTGTTGACGACCTTGCCGCCCAGAGCAAAGACCTTGGTGCCGGGGCTCTTCTCGGTGCCCATGGAGGCAAACCACTTCGCGCCGTTGTTGATGATTTGCGTGATGTTCGCATAGGTTTCCACGTTGTTGAGCAGCGTGGGCTTGGCAAACAGACCCTTGTTGGCCGGGAACGGCGGACGGGGTCTGGGCTCGCCTCTGTTGCCCTCAATGGAGGTCATCAGAGCAGTCTCCTCGCCGCAGACGAAAGCGCCGGCGCCAAGGCGAATCTCGATGTCAAACTTGAAGCCGGTGCCCATGATGTTGTCGCCCAGCAGGCCATACTCTCTGGCCTGTCCCAGAGCAATCTTGAGTCTCTGAACGGCAATGGGGTACTCGGCACGAACATAAACATAACCCTGGCTGCCGCCAACGGCGTAAGCAGCGATGGTCATGGCCTCAATCACACTGTGGGGGTCGCCTTCCAAAACCGAACGATCCATGAAAGCACCGGGGTCGCCTTCGTCGGCGTTGCAGCAGACATACTTGATGTCGCCCACCGCATTGGCGGTGAACTGCCACTTCATACCGGTGGAGAAGCCGGCGCCGCCACGGCCGCGCAGACCCGAAGCCTTGACCTCGTCAATGACTTCCTGGGGCTTCATGGTGAAGAGGACCTTCTCAAGAGCGGTGTAACCGCCACGGGCGATGTACTCGTCGATGTCCTCGGCCGCAATCACGCCGCAGTTGCGCAGCGCAATACGAACCTGCTTCTCGTAGAACTTGGTGTGCATCAGGTTCTTGATGTTGTCGCCGTCGACAGTCTCCTGATACAGGTACTTTTTCACAACTCTGCCCTTGAGCAGGTGCTCGTCGACAATCTCCTTGATCCACTCGGGCTTCACGCGGCTATAGAACACACCCTCGGGATAGACGATCATGATGGGGCCGAGTGCGCACAGGCCAAAGCAGCCCGTTTTGACAACCTTGACTTCATCCGCCAGGCCAACAGCCTGGATTTCCTTCTCGAGTTCCTCGATGATCTTGGGCGAATTGGAGGATGTACAGCCCGTTCCGCCGCAAACGAGAACGTAGGATCTAAACATAGACTTCTTCCTCCCTTACTTCGTATAGTCGGTGACGACTTTGTTGTTGACGATGTGCTCCGCGACAACGCGGGCAGCCTTGGCGGGATCCATTTTCACATAGGTGACCTTCTCGGCGCCGGGCACCTCAACAGTGACCATGGGCTCCAAAGAGCAATCTCCCATGCAGCCGGAGAGAACCACGATGGCCTTCTCATCCAGACCCGCTTTATAAATTTCTTCCACAAAGGCGTTCGAAACGGCGCGGGCTCCGGCGGCAATCCCGCAGGTTCCCATGCCAACGGTAATTCTGACTGCATTCATATTGTCGTGACGCGACGCAACCAGGTGTTTCTTCGCAACACGAATGGCAGCCAGATCAGCTGGGGTTTTCATAAAACGCTTCCTCCTCGTTGCTATTTTCGTAACTCGTACTTGGGTCAGTTGCAATACTGAAAAATCAACTGCGTTGCTGTGAGAGACAATCATTTACAGGCGGGAAAGCTCTTGTTCAAGGGCCGTTCTTGTCCAGGTGTAGGCCGCAAAGCCCGGGCGGGCTTCCCCGGCAAAACGCCACCTGGCCTGCGCTGTGGAATACAGCAGACTTCTTCTGTCCTTGCGGTGGCGGTACATGACGTCCACCTCCGGGAAGCCCGAAAGCAGTGCCGCCATGGTCTGCGCCATGTCCCCGACAAAGGAAGCATCCCGACCGCCGGTGTGAAAGGTGGCCTTCACCCTGGTGCCCCAGCCGGCTTCGGATTCCAGGAGGAGTGTCCCCTGCATGTTCTGCACGGTTTCCGACAGCCTCGGCAACCCCATGCCGCCAAGACCCTTTTCCTTTGTCGTAAATCCGGGCTCAAGAGCCCTCTGAAGGACGCTCTGCTCCATCCCGTCGCCGTTGTCCTCCACCACAAGAGTCAAAAGCTGCTCTTGCGTGTTCTGCTCAATGCTGATCAAAACATTCCGGGCGTTGGCATGAATGGAATTGAGCGCAAGATCCAGAATATGAAGAGAAAGATCGTTCACCTTGCCTCCCGACTTTCCCTAAGGCTTATAAATCCTTGTACTTCTCAAAAACTTCCGCAACATTCTCGGGGGTCAGACGGCCATACACGTCGTCATTGATCATCATGACGGGAGCAAGACCGCAGCAGCCCAGGCAGCGGGTAGCATCGAGAGAGAATTTTCCGTCGGGGGTGCAGCCGCCGTTGTCAATGCCCAAAACCTCTTTGATTTTCTCAAAGACACTGGCAGCATTCTTGACGTAGCAGGCGGTTCCCAGACAGACGCCGACACGATAGCGACCCTTGGGATTGAGATTGAACTGCGCATAGAAGGTGGACACGCCATAGATATGCTCCAACGGGATATCCAAACCCTCGGCCAACATCAGCTGAACTTCCTCCGGAAGATAGCCATAGATTTCCTGCGCCTCCTGCATGGCAGGCATCACGCAGCCCTGCTGACCTTTGTAGCGGGCAATGACGGCATCCAGAGCCTCTTTTTGCTCCTTTGTTCCGTGAAACGGAACAGAAGAGACCACTTTCGCGCTCATTACGAACTCCTCCTTAGATAATATTAGACCATATCCGGTCCAGTTGAACATGATTGCCGGGTATCGCTCTAAAAATATATAGAGTACATACACGACCAATTATAACAGACAAACATCAAAAAAGGAATGGTGTGGAATGGAAAAAAGCATAAAAACATAAAGTTGGTGCAGTTTTACCATAGCATTTTGCTGACATTTATGCAAATTAGACAAAAAAATCGCGTTTTCTCAAGAAAATAGAGCCGGAACCGTCAAAATCTACTAAATTTGTAGCTTTTTTAAGCACTCCGCTCGTCGTTTTTTTCATTTCTTTTTCTTTTTAACGGGAAAAATCACATGTAAAATATTAGACATTTTTCCGGAAACGAATAAAAATTTCTTTTTTCGAAAAAAACATTCCATTCACGCAGGAATTGCCATATAATATATGCAGCAGGAGTTTGGCTTTTTGCGGCAGTCTTGGCGGCAGGCCTTTCCAATTCATGATAATCTTTGAGAACTTGAGGTGCCCTTGTGAACAGGATACACGATTTGACGGAGCGATATCAACACATTCATTTTATCGGCATCGGCGGCGTGAGCATGTCGGCCCTTGCGGAAATCATGCGTTTGCGCGGGCACTGTGTGACGGGGTCGGACAACAGCGAGTCCCCGGCGGTACAGCACCTTCGCGACAACGGGGTCACGGTTTACCTTGGACACAAAGAGTCGCAGGTGGAGGGGGCCGACCTCGTGGTGTATACGGCCGCCATCTCTCCCGACAATCCCGAGCTGCTTGAGGCAAAGCGGCTTGGCATCCCTGTGGTGGAGCGTGCCGTTTTCCTGGGGTGGATTCTGCGCTGCTACGGATGCCCTATCGGGGTGTCCGGCACCCACGGAAAGACCACCTGCACCTCCATGATTTCCCAGATTCTGCTGGAAGCGCAGCTTGACCCCACCATTTTGATCGGGGGAACGCTTCCGCTCATCGGGCAGAATTTCAAGGTGGGCGCCTCCCCCTATGTGGTGTACGAGGCCTGCGAGTATGTGGACTCTTTTCTCAACTTTGTCTCCTATATCACGGTCATCCTCAACGTGGACGCCGACCATCTCGACTATTTTGAAGACATTTCGGCCATCCAGGCCTCTTTTCTGGCCTATGCCAGGCTGACCATGCCGGGCGGCTGCCTGGTCGCCAACGGGGACGACGTCAATCTTCAGCCCGTTTTGCGGCAGTACGAGGGGGAGCGGGTGCTCTTTTCCATGAAAGACCAAAATGCAGACTATTTTGCAAAGCTGCTGCCCTCGCCCGACGGGCTTCCCGTTTTTGAAATTTATGAGCGCGGCGAGTGCGTGGGTGAGTGCCGCCTGCAGGTGCCCGGACGGCACAACGTCATGAACGCGCTGGCCGCCTGTGCTGCGGCGCGCATCGTGGGCATCTCGTGGGAGGTCATTTTGCACGCCCTCTCCCTTTTTGGCGGGGCCAAGAGGCGCTTTGAGCGCAAGGGGGAGTTTCGCGGCGTCACCGTGGTCGACGATTATGCGCACCACCCTTCCGAAATTGCCGCCACGCTGCGGGCCGCCAAAGAGCGTCCCTTTTCCCGGGTGGTCTGCCTTTTTCAGCCCCACACCTATTCGCGCACCAAGGCGTTGTGGCAGGAGTTTGTCAAGGCGCTTTCTGCGGCAGACCTGACCATCCTGCTTGACATTTACGCCGCCCGCGAGGCCCCCGACCCCCTTGTGACCTCGCAGGCGCTTGCGCGCGACATTCCCGGCGCCCTGTATGCCGATTCCTTTGAGCAGGCAAAGGAGCTTTTTCTGGAGCACCTGCGCGAGGGCGATTTGCTCATCACCATGGGCGCGGGCGACGTCTACAAGGTGGGAGAAGAGCTGCTGGCCGAGCAGCAATAACCGTGTTCCGGCAGGAGGCAAAGAGAAAGACCCGTGCTTTTCACCTCCCTTCCAATACGGAAAACAGAGGCCCCTTCCCGTTTGAACGGGAGGGGGCCTTTTGCCGGGCATAAAAGCGGGGCTTGCGCCTTTGAGAGGGCACAGGCGCCCCACCGCTTTATTTTTCTTTTGTTTTTGTGCCGTTCTCCAGCTTTGAAATCACCGCCCCCGTACAAATCACCAGTTCAAACGCCAGAAAAAAGCCTGTTCCAATCACAACCCTTTCGGTTTGCGGCATCCCGTCAAAAAAAGCGTCGGCCAGGGCCACAAAAACCCATTCCAAAGCGACGGCCACAAGGCCGAGAAAAAGATACTTCCCCATGTTTTTCATGCATCGTCATCCCTATATCATAAAATAGCACGGTCCCTGCCCTTTTGTTTGAAGCCGATGCTCTTGCGCAAAGGGCCTTTTTCGACAGACTGGGCATTTTCCCATCAGGCACGAAAAAGCCGCGCTCAGGCCGGCGGCTGCCCCTGCTGCTGCGTCGCCCTCGTTTTTGCCTGCAAAATGAGCTGACGCCCCTGCCCGAAGTCATAGACGTCCTTTGCCCCGGGCACCGGCAGGATATAGAGCGAGAGGCCGCCGCCCCGTATGGGGGTATACTGCCTTCCGTCCTGCCCGACGGCGGCAGGGGCGCCGGCAAAGTCGCCGTAGTAATAGGAGGCGTCTTTGCCAAAGGAGGTGCCGGTCAGGTTTCTCTCGTGGGGATAGTCCTGCACCCACAGGCCCAGCCGTTTGACAAAGGCCGCCTGAGTGACATCCTCCCCCTCCTGGACACCGAAGAGCTGAAATTCCTCTCCCTCATAGCAGAGTGAAACTTGCTCAAAGCGGCGCTCCAGATAGCTCTGAGGGGAAAAGGAGACGGCGGAAAAGCTGCCGGAGGGAAAGAGCTGGGCATAGAGAAAGAGCAGCAGGGGGATGCTCAGCAGCCCTGCTGTGGAGGAGCGCCGTCTGGCTTTTTGGGAGTATGACCGGATTTCTCCGCGCATCCCGTTCAATGTGACACCTCTTTTTTACGGCAGGCCTCCCCTGCCCTGTTTTCCCCTTTTTGCTAGCCTCTTTGAAAAGAAAGCCGTCCTTTGCATGTGATTATATCATCTGGCATCCGCATCTGCAAGCGGCCGCCCGCCGGGGGCCTTTTTGCCCCGAGACAGGGCGCCTGCAGACGGTTGACAAGCCCTGCGGGGTGGCGTATACTGCTTTTGTATGGTTTCCAGAAAATGTTGATTTATCGCTCTTTGACACAAAATAAAGGAGGACACACGGCTATGAACCTGTTTCAGCTGTCTCAGGATGTCGAACAGTATGTCATCGACATGAGACGGGAGTTTCATGCAAACCCCGAGATTTCCTTCCAGGAGAAGCGCACCACGGCCCGCATTCGCGAGGAGCTTGACAAGATTGGCATCCCGCATGAGACGGTGGGCAGTGGCAACGTGGTGGCACTTTTTGACACCGGCAGGCCCGGCAAGTCGCTTGCCATCCGCGCCGACATCGACGCGCTGCCCATGGACGAGGCCGACAAGACGACCCCCTACTGCAGCAAGGTGGAGGGCGTGATGCACTCCTGCGGACACGACGGACATGCCGCCATGCTGCTGGGAACGGCCAAGGTGCTCACCCAAATCAAAGACCAGCTCAAGGGGAAAATTTACCTGTGCTTCCAGGTTGCCGAAGAGGTGGGCGGCGGCGCCGGCGAGATTGTTGAATACCTCAAGCAAAAAGGCGGGGTGGACGGCGTGATTGGCACCCACCTGGACGGCGGAAGTGACGCCGGTGTCATTCACCTGCCCGACGGCCCCCTGATGGCGGGAGCCCAGCTCTTTGAAATCGAGGTCAAGGGCGTCGGCGGACACGGCTCCCGGCCCGACAAGGCGGTCGACCCCATCAAGCCGGCCTGCGATATTCTGCTGAAAATTGCCAGCATTCCGGCGCAGTATCACAACCCCTTTGACACCTGCGTGGTCAGCCCCTGCCAGATTCACGGCGGCAGCGCCAGCAACATCATCCCCGAGAGCGTCAAGATTGGCGGCAACCTGCGCTTCTTCAAGTACGGTGACGATGAAAAGCTGCTCGAGCGCATTCGTCTGGTGGCCGAGAACACGGCCAAGGCCTACGGCACCACCGCAACGGTGAGCAACGTGGCCGCCTCTCCCCTGCCTGTCATCAACAACCCCGAGATGGCGGCGCTGGGGCGCGAAGTTGCGGCTTCGGTGGGCTTCACCTTTGCCCCGCCCCACGACCCCACCTGCGGCTCGGACAACTATGCCGAGTTTCTCGCCGCCTTCCCCGGCTTTTACTGCGACACCGGTGCCAACTGCAAGCGCCCCGGAACGAGCGGCAACCACCACAACCCGACCTTCGACCTCGATGAGAGCGCTTTCCGCCGCATTGTGGAGTTCTTTGCGGCCTTTGCCGTGCGTTTCCTCGGAGAGTAAGACCTGACCCCGCCAAAGCGCCTGCTTTTTTGGGCACCTTTGGGGCAGCGCATAAAAACAACACACAAAAACAAAAAGGGAGGGGGAAGCCCGAAGCCCCCCCCTCCCTTTGTTTTGCCCGCCTGCTTTTGCCGCACCCAAAAGAAAGGGCTTATGTCCCTGCGGCAGGGCAGTTTTTTTAAGCTCTTTTTGCGTCTTCCCCGAGAAGGGCTTTGGAGGCGGGCAAAGCCTATGCCCCCTGCCCCAGGGCATCGGCGACGCAGCGCATCTGCTGAGCCGTCGGCTGCCAGTCAAGTTCCAGGCGCACCAGCCTGCCGGGATAGCACAGCAGCCAGGCGTTCGCCGCCGTGCCGTCCTGCAGCACGAGGCGCCAGGCCTCCTGTGCGCCCCAGGGGGATGCCTCCTCCTGCCGCATCTCTCCCTTCCAATGGGCAGACAGAACCATCAGGCGCTTGAGCTGCCCTTTGCAAAAGTCGTAAAAGGAGGGCTTTGTTGTCCCGTACAGCTCATAGTGCAGCGTGGGGATGCCAGAGGATGCGTCCTGTTCAAACCCCGGGCCTTCGGTCACGGAAAGCCGGGAGAGAAGCAGCGAGCGTCCGGAGCTCACCGTGAGAAGCGTCTGCTCCCCTTCCGTTTGGGAAAGGTCGGACAGCGTCAAAGGCGCTTTTGTCTCAAAGGGCAGCTCCTCCTTGGGCAGGTCCGACAGTAGGAACACGCCCACTCTGACCGCCGCCCCCATCAGCACAAGGGAAACCGCAAAGGCGGCGGCAGCCGTCAGGGCCCTGTTGAGGGCAGAAGGAGCCTTTGCTTTTTTGAGCACCTGCTTGACGGCTCCCGCCGCCACGCCCGCCGACGTCACCCACAGCATTCCAAACAGGGCCGACCACGCCATCAAGGCACTTCCCGCCAAAGCCACATTGACAAGCCAGTAGGCAACCCACAGCACGATAAGGGCCAGGCAGGTTTTCTGAATGCCGTGAGTGGAGGGCGTGTCAAGAAACATGCCGTACTGCGCCGCTTTTTTGGCCCTCTTGTGCCACCTGCCGTAGGCCAGCAGCTCGGCAGAGCACTGCACAAACAAAATGAGGCTGCAGGCCCCGAAGGTCAGCGCGGCGGGGCTTGCAATCAGACGCAGCGTGTCGCTGACGAGGGAGGAGAAAAGCATCAGCGTCAGCAGCAGCGACAGCACAAACAGAATGCGATAGCTTCGCAGAAAGCTCGCCTTGCAGGCCTTGTGCAGCGCCTCCACCTCCAGCTCCGGTTCGGTGTTGACAGGCGTTGGATTTTCCTGCGCATTGCAAAACACCTGCATTTGGAACCAGGTGCACACCGGCTGCCACCCGGTCTCCCGGCAAAAATCGAAAAACCTCTGCTGCTCTTGCGAGGGCTCGGGGTCAAACTCGTTTGCCTTTGGGAAATAGCTCACCGTGAAATGCAGCTCCTGCGGCTCGATTTTGCGGTATGTCCATAGGAAATTCGACATCCTTTCAATGAGCCAGCCCTTTTTTGCCATCTCGGCAAAGCGGGCCTCCATACCGGTGTGGTCGTAAAAGGATATGAGTTCCAGCCGGCGCTTTTTCTCTCTCATGTGTCATTCCCCCTCCCGAGCATCCGCTCGTAATCGGCAGCCTGCGCCAAAAGACGCCGGTATTCCTTTTCCAGCATCTCGCGGCCCTTTTCCGTAATGATGTAGCTGCGCCGGCGCCCCTGTGCCCTGGTTTGCCGGATAAAGCCCTGCGCGTCAAATTGCTCCAAAAGGTCGTAAAGCGTCCCGGAGCCGATGTTGACCCTCCCTTGGGTCATGTCGCGCGCCTGCTCCAGGATCTCCACTCCCTGGCACTCTCTTTGAAGACAAAGGAGAACGTAAAACATCTGCTCGGTGAGCGTTTTGAATTTTTCTCTGGGCATGGCGGCACCTCCTGTTTCTCGATATTCGAGCTTTCAGAATTATTATATCTCGAATATCGAGAAAGTCAAGGCTTTTTTTCTGCCCCCTTTTCAAAAAAGGGGGCAGAAAAAAGCATCTGGCAGAGGTAAGAGGGACAAGGCCGGCAAGGGGTCTGCTCCGGCCACGGGGCTCAAAGGGGGATTGCGAAAGCAAGCGGGGCCCCTGCCACTTTGAAGGAAGGGGGGCTTACGTCAAGTGGAATTTCAAACAAAAAAAGCCCGCCGCAAGCGGTTTAACGCTTGCGGCGGACTGGTGCCGGCGGTGGGACTTGAACCCACACGACGTCGCCGCCAACGGATTTTGAGTCCGCCTCGTCAGCCATTCCGACACGCCGGCAAAGAGCAATGGGATAGCGAAACTTATTATACTGGATCGGGGGCTTCTTTTCAAGTGAATTTTCAAAAAGAACAAATTAAATCGGAAAAGGGCTTGACATCGCCCAAAAATCAGATATAATAACATATGCACGTTGCGGGATTGTGTAATGGTAGCACGGCAGACTCTGACTCTGTTTGTCTGGGTTCGAATCCTAGTCCCGCAGCCACAAAACCCCCGAAAAGCCTTGATTTTCAAGTGCTTTCCGGGGGTTTTGCTTTTTCCGCTTCGGAGAAGGCGGAACGGAGGATGGCCCCTCTGTTATGAGGCGAGGGTATTTCCGGCCTCCCTGCATCGGGCCTGGGTGGCCTGGTCCGGAGCGTCGGCGCAGATGATGCCGTCGCAGACAAGCTGCGCCCCGGCATCGGTGCATCGGGCCTCCCAGTTTCTCATCCACTCCCCGTCTCCCCAGCCGTAGGAGCCGAACAGGGCAATCCGCTTGCCGGCAAGTCTGGGTTCGCAGGCTGCAAACAGGGGTTCAAACTCCGATTCCTCCAGAACTTCCGCCCCCATAGCGGGGCAGCCAAAGGCGATGGCGTCCATCGAATCAAGCAGGGCGGCATCGCATTCGCCGGGCGTGAGAAGCTCAACTTGGGCGCCTGCTTCTTTTGCACCGTCTGCGACAAAGCGCGCCATGGCCTGTGTGTTGCCGGTGCCGCTCCAATAAATCACCGCGACTTTTTTCATTCTCTCAACCCTTTCCTTTTTGCTGATGTGATATCTCTGTCGACAATGAGCTTTTCAAGGGGAATGCCTTTTTCCCAGCGCCTGCGATAATCGCAGGCGCACCGGCGGTATTTTTCAAACAGACGGCATGCTCTTTCCGCGTCGCCGTAGACCTTCCAGCAGCCCACGCACTTGCAGGGGGCGCTTTTGCTCATGAAGCCTTCCACGTCTTCGGGAGGGTAGCTCAGAAAAAGGCCAATCTCATGCGGGAACTCGCCCGCTTCTTTCATCCGTTGTGCGAGGTGTGCCAGGCAGTGCCAGGGCCTTGCGCAGGGATAGCCCATACGCCGCAGCAGGCGCTGTGCCTGTGCGTTTTTCAAATCCCGTTCCAGCGCCCGTGGGCGAAACACATAGACCAGTGCCCTGCCCCCTTCGTGGCGCAGTAGCAATGCGCACAGCCCCTTTTCCCTCCAACGGAGGTTGAGGCGGCGCAGCTCCCCGAGAGTTCTGCTGCGCGACGCACTCGGACAGGAAAACAGGTTTGCTGTTTTCACTCCTGCCAGTGTGGGGGAACAGTGGCGAATCAGCAGCTCGTCCGACACGGCACACTCCCCTTTTGCAAAACGTGCTTTTCCAGAATTTTTCGAAGGGCACTGCCCGAGCTGGTGCGGCAGTGCTCAATAACGGTGTTGCGGCCCTTGACCTCGCTGAGGGCTCCGCGCAGCATTTTGTGAGACATGGCGCTGGTAAAGAAAATCATCAAATCGGGATTTCCCAGCTTGTTTTTCAAAACGCCGACCGGCTTTGCAAAGACCTTGGCCTCGCAGCAGTATTCCCTGCAGATATCCTTATACCGGCGCTCCATACATTCGTTTCCGCCAAAAATGACAACGCTCAATGCTTTCTCCTTTCCATTGTCTTCTGCCGCAGGCTGTCCGGGCATCCGTGCCGGGCGGCTGGAAGTTTTTTGCCGCACGGCCTGTGCGGCTGGTTTTTATTATAGGGATTTTGAAAAGGCCCTCCACTCCAAAAAAGCGTAAAAAAGCTCCAAAAAGACAAACTTTTTTCTCCGGTTTTTCAAGGCGCCACATCGCTTAAAAGGCCCGACGCCTCCTGGTTGTCCCCCTTTGTCCTGCAAAACCTTTTTTGTTTCCAGCCCAACCGGCCGCACGAAAAAAGGAGAAAAACCTTGTATATCCTTTGCAAAATGCAGTTCGGGAAGCCGTTTCCCCCTCTTTTTCAAAAAATACATCAGAAAAAAGCCCCCCAAAAAGGGGGGCTTTTTGTTTTGTCTGCATCCTGCCATCACAAAGCGGCCTTTGCAAACCTGTTTTTATTTCAAGGCACAACCCGGTGCAGCCTGAACAGGAAATTACTGCTCCAGCTTGGCCTTGACAAGATATTCTCCGCTTTGGACGTTGCCAAAGAGATATTTTCCCGCAACATTGGTCTTGGTGGTCGCAATCAGTACTTCTTTGGAGATGCCCGCAACGGTAATGACCTGATACAGCCCCACAAAACAGTCTGCCACGACCTGACCCACTGTGTTGCGGATGATGCCGCTCACATCGAAATGTTGACGGCCGAGCCGCCGGTGATAACGGCGGTCATGCTGGCAGGTGCCGCTGTAGGTTCTGTTGTCAACAACCATCGCCGAGGGCAGGTATCCGTCTGCCAAAGAGGTCAGGAAATAGATGCCGTCCGCCAAATCATAAAAGGCAAATTCTCCGTCGTCCGCAGTGGTGGTGATGGCAATCACCGTGCCAAGGGGATCTTTCAGGGTGATTTTGGCGCCGCCCAGGGGAGTGGGAAGGCCAAGGGCGTTATTGGTCGTCAAAACGCCGGCAATGGCACCGAGAGAGAGTGTGGCGTCGGGGGTACAAGTCAGCTCAACGGGGATGGTGTCGCCGGGCGAAAGAGTGACCCCCGCCGCATCGCTGAGACGATATCCGACCTTGACTGCCGCCAGGCTGTAAGTGCCTGTGGGAATATCGGAAATGGAAAAGGCGCCGTTTTCGTCGGTGAGAGTGTGGCGATAGGGCATACCGGCACTGTCAAAGAGTTTGACGGTGGCGTCGGCAATGGGCGAAGTGCCGTCCGTGACGGTGCCGTATATTGTGGTGGCAAGATTGATTTGAAGGCAGCTTGGGCAGCCGTCCTCCTGCCCGGACGGCTCCTGACTGCCGGAGGGAAGCCCTCCCCTTGCAGCAGGTTCATCGGCCGCAAAAGCCCCCTGCTCCGGGGTGTGTTCCTGCACGCCTGATGCTTCGGGCTCCGGCGTGAAATCGGCACCCGAAGCCAGCTTATGCGGACTGCCCGCAAAAGGTGCCTTTGCATGAATGCCCCCGGGCTGCTGCGCCTCCGCCTGCGGAAGGGAGAAGCCGATGGGTGTCCCCTCCCCCGTGCCGTCCCGGGGAAAATCGCTCCCGACGCTTTCCCCCTCCCCTTCTTCTTCCAGGGCAGTTTGTCCTTTGGGAGAGTGCCTTCCCACAAAATTGGCGCTGAGGAAATACCCGAAAACGGCCGCCGCAGAGGTTCTCACCACAACGTCGATGTCGCCGGACAGCGCCGGAGTTTCTCGGGGGAAAAACATAGTCAGCATCGACTGGGCCATCAAAACGGCCATAAAGACCAGCAGAGCCTTATCTACCGGGTGAAGGGCTTTGAGAGCAAGCCGCAGCCCCCCAAAGCGGGGCGATTCCCTGCGCATGATGGCGTCGCCTCCTTGTTCTCTGAAAATAACAGGGTGCGCTTTGAGACTGCCAAGGGCCCGTCTTCTGAAAGAGGGCTTTTGCTCTTGCCCCTCCGGGGGAAAAGGGCGCCGTCGGCAGTCCCCGGCTGCCCCTGCCCTATCAGGCTATGCCGATATTTCCAAAAGGGCGCCCTCTTGTCAAAGAGGGCGCCCTTTTGGAAAGCTGCGGCCTCAAGGGAGCCGCATTGCCCGCGTTGCCTTCGTGTGGTATCATAAAAGCAAGAAAACAGGAGGTGTTTTTGATGCCCTTTTTCCTTGTCAAAGGCGACATTACCACCATGAAGGTGGACGCCATTGTCAACGCCGCCAACCGGAGCCTGCTGGGCGGAGGGGGTGTGGACGGCGCCATTCACCGCGCCGCAGGGCCCGGGCTGCTCATGGAGTGCCGTACGCTGGGCGGCTGTGCCACCGGAGAGGCCAAAATCACAAAGGGCTATCGTCTGCCGGCGAACTATGTGATACACACCGTTGGCCCCGTCTGGCAGGGCGGAAACTGCAATGAGCGGGAGCTGCTGATTCAAGCCTATCGCTCTTCCCTGGAGCTGGCCGCAGAAAACGGCTGCAGGACGGTGGCCTTCCCCCTCATTTCCTCCGGCGTCTACGGTTATCCCAAAGACGAGGCGCTGCGTGTGGCGACGGACACTGTGGAAGACTTTTTGCGCTCCTGTGATATGACGGTTTTTCTGGTCATTTTCCAGGCGTCAGACTATGACATCGGCCGCGCCCTCTTTGACGACATCTCCGCAGAGGTTGCCTGCTGCAAAACAGAGCGGCCTGCCCCGGAGCACGGCCTTGACGGCGGCTGCACTGGCCCTTGCCCCTCCGGCGACGCCTTTTGCCGCATGCTGCTGCAAAGGCTGGCCGCAAGCGGCATGTCTCACGACCTTTTTTGTCAAAAGGCCAATTTGACCAAAGAGCTCTTTGCAAGCTTTTCCTGTGCCCCCTGCCCAAGGCCCTCCAAGCCCGTCGCCATGGCCTGTGCCGTTGCTTTGGAGCTGCCGGAGGGGGACATCGCCGCACTGCTTGCATCGGCTGGATACGGTTTTTCTGACACCCCGGTGTTTGACAGAATCGTCAGATATTTCATTTCCCGTGGCGTCTACCGCATTGTCGAAATCAACAAGGCTCTGTTTGCCTTTGGGGAGCCGCAGCTTGGCGGCTGAGCCCCGGAAAGGAGAATTGCCATGCCGCGCACAGACGTCACCCAAATGCCCTTTGCAGCACTCTACCCTCTGCTGGTTCGAAAGGCGGAGCAAAAGGGCCGCACGAGGCAGGAGGTGGAGCAGGTCGTGACCTGGCTGACAGGGTACTCGCCGGACGACATTGCCCGGCTTGCGTGCTCAGACATCCCCTATGCCGCATTTTTTCAAAATGCCCCCGCCATGAATCCTGACCGCACGCTCATCACCGGGAAAATCTGCGGCGTGCGCGTGGAGGAGATTTCCGACCCCCTGATGCGGGAAATCAGATATCTGGACAAACTGATAGATGAGCTTGCCCGGGGAAAGCCGATGGCAAAAATCCTGCGCAGCAACCCCTCTGCCGCAGGCAGATAACAGCGCCCCCCGCGCGCGCACCCCGCCGGAAAAAGGCTAAGGGCATGGGCGCCCCCGGCAAAGGCAAAAAGCCCCTTTCCTTTTTTGGGGGGAGAAGAGAAAAAACTTAAACCAAAGAAGTGCCTGCCGCAACCGCATGCGGCAGGCACTTCTTTTGATTTAAGTCTCAGAAAGCGAGGCCTGCCCCCTTCCGAAAAAACAGGGCACGCTGCAGGCAGCCCCAAAACCCTTTTTAGAGAAGCGGCCTTGCCTTTGGCTTTGCTTTCAGCTTTGTTTTTGCAGGAGGCTCTTCCCTGCGCCTTGCCGCAGAAAAGGGGCATCGGCTGCCGATGCACTGATTGTTGCGGGCACTGTGGGAACAGACGGGGACGGTGCGCTTCATTTTTATTTGAAGGTGCTCTTGCACAAAATCCACTGCGGCGAGAATGGCAAGCCAGGAATCCCGCTTGCAGCAGCGTGGACCTCCGATCTCACTGATCGCTTGAAGCGATTTTGCCGTCATTTTGTGGGACAGTGCAAACGGCTCATTGGTCAGGGGCGTAGACTGCGAAATGATGGACACAAACATCCCTGTGCTGATTCCCGCACCGCAAGCACCCCAAAAGCCGCAAGCGCCGCCGGGAACGCTCCGTCCTCGATTCATCATCTCCGTCAATGCGCTGCGAAGATCAATGTCTCCGCCTGCGTTGTGGTATGCAGTCAGCAATGCCGCTCCTACCATCACATGATGCTCCGGACCGTGCATATGACAGGTGGGCAGCGCCATCATCTGTTCAATGATGGCGATAGGATCTCTCGATGCGCTTGCCATGCACAACGCAATGATGCGATCAAGCCCTCGGGTATGGCATTCGCTGCATACATAGTGTCCGTTCACGCAGCGCGTCTTGCTGTTTTCTTTCTTATGGCAAATCTCACATTCCATCAGAATATCGGCTTCGAGATAGGTAAGTGGGGCTTTGCAGATCAAGCATTCTTCATTCATAATTTCCTCCGCACGATCCCGACTTTTCTCTTCGACAAACTGGAATTGTTCAAGCTTTTCAAAGCAGCTCATTGAATCTCCATGGTCGTACAATGGCAGTTCAAAAATATGACCAACGCACATTTTTCTCGGCATCCGTGGTGCACCCTTGGTGTAAATTGGTGTACGGAT
>ERZ857998.2559-NODE-2559-length-16727-cov-3.916627_pt1 | contig 16727 bp, 16 predicted proteins | sample MGYA00519954_ERZ857998 | MGnify/ENA primary metagenome ERZ857998 (study PRJEB31778, sample SAMEA3449424) | human gut metagenome | biome: human gut; feature: human-associated habitat; material: faeces | place: United Kingdom | collected 2010/2012 ...
ATGTGAGAGAAAAAAGAAAGCCCCTATAAAATAGGGGCTCAGAATTATCGGTTACGCTTCTTTCGGATATACACTTACTTGCTTTCTAGTCTTGTCATATCTTTCGAACTTAACAGCTCCGTCAACCTTCGCAAATAAAGTATCATCCCCGCCGATTCCAACATTGTTACCTGGGTGGAACTTCGTTCCTCTCTGTCTTACCAGAATGCTGCCGGCACTTACGAACTGACCGTCACCTGTCTTCACGCCTAAACGTTTCGACTCACTATCACGACCGTTCTTCGAGCTACCTACACCTTTTTTACTTGCCATCGACCAGACACCTCCTCGCTATATCAAAATAAAAATACTTTCTTGTTTGTTGCTTACTTTAAAGCAGCTTCGATCGTTTCGATCATTACTGCGTTCGTAGCCTTTTCGTTGATCTCGATGTTGTTTTCTTTCGCGAACTCGATCAGTTCAGCCTTCTTCATCGATTTCAGAGACGGCTTCTTAACAGCCTTCTTCTCTTCTACAGGAGCTTCTTCCTTAGCAGCTGCTGCCGGTGCAGCTTTTCCTGCGATGGAAGTGATTTCAACTAAAGTATATGGCTGTCTGTGACCCTGTTTCTTTCTGTAGTCTTTCTTAGCCTTGTACTTGAAGATGATAACCTTCTTGCCCTTGCCAGTTTCAATAGCGTTTCCTTCAACAGTAACTCCGTCTACATAAGGTGCCCCTACTTTGATATCAGCTCCGTCACCTACTACGAGAACCTTGTCGAATACAACTTTTGCTCCGTCTTCAACTCCCAGTTTTTCAACTGCGATCTGGTCTCCGTTTTCAACTCTGTACTGTTTTCCACCTGTTTCAATAATTGCGTACATTGTAAGTCTTTACCTCCTCTATCCAGTCTCGCCTATCGAGGTACGATCTCCTGCTGAGCTCGTTTCATAACCTTGTTCGTGCGGCTTACATTCATATATGATACTACATTTCAAGAGGCTTGTAAAGTGTATTTTTCAATCATTTCGCGTTCGGTCAAATTGGCCATGATTTCCATCTGCAGCATTTATTCAATAATTACGCCATCTTCATCAATGAAGATTTCACCATCATCGATTCCCGGGATATCTGCAGCTTCATCATCATTCTTTTTTTCATCTTTTTGTTTCAAGGAATCGAGCAAAAGCTGCTCTACCTGTTCGAAGATTTCCGGGTTATCTTCCATATATTTCTTGACGTTTTCTCTTCCCTGTCCGATCCGGTTGCCATCAAAGCTGTACCAGGAGCCGGCTTTGTCAATGACCTTGGCTTCTACTGCACAATCGATCACATCACCAGTTTTGGAAATTCCTTTGCCGTACATGATATCGAATTCCGCCTGTTTAAAAGGAGGGGCTACCTTATTCTTGACGATTTTGACCTTCGTTCTGTTCCCTAATACAGTATCCCCGGACTTGATGCTTTCGATTCGTCTAACATCCAGACGCATGGATGAGAAAAATTTTAACGCCCGTCCGCCGGTTGTAGTCTCACTGCTGCCATACATGACACCAATTTTCTCACGCAGCTGATTGATAAAAATAATAGTGGTATTCGTCTTGTTGATGATACCTGCCAGCTTACGCAGTGCCTGTGACATAAGTCTTGCCTGCAAACCTACCGCACTGTCTCCCATAGCACCTTCGATTTCGTGTTTCGGAACCAGTGCCGCTACCGAGTCTACCACCACCAGATCGATGGCGCCGCTGCGAACCAGCATTTCTGCAATTTCCAGAGCCTGTTCGCCGTAATCTGGCTGAGATACCAGCAGTTCATCCACGTCAACGCCCAGATTTCTGGCGTATTCCGGATCCAGTGCATGCTCTGCATCGATGAAAGCAGCCCTGCCACCGGTTTTCTGAACTTCTGCGATCACATGTAGCGTCAGCGTTGTTTTACCAGAAGATTCCGGTCCGAACACCTCGATGATACGACCTCTGGGAACACCGCCGATCCCGGTTGCAAGATCCAGACTCATAGATCCTGTCGAAATCGCCTCGATGTTCATCATCGGATTATCATCACCAAGTTTCATAACAGCGCCCTTGCCAAATTGTTTCTGGATCTGTGCCAGCGCTTCACTTAATGCTTTCTCTCTATCTTCACTCGTATTGATCGTCTTCGCTTCTTTTTTCTTAGTCGCCATTTCTAACCTCCAAATAGTGAACGTCTGTTCTTTTTTTATAATACCCTATTCTTCCCGAAAGGTCAATACCAAATCCGAGAAAAGCCGGTTCTCTTCTATTACTTTTTTCCGGAATACAGCTATGGGGCAGACTAGCTGTAACATCATCCGCCTCTTCGCTGTATTTCCTGTCAACCCCGCCTGCGACGTCCGAGGTATCCATATATTACCACATCATACAGCACCTGTCAACCATTTTCTTCCATGCCTTTTCGATTCCTCTGCATTCAAAACAAAACGACCCGCACTGTCCTGGCTTTCAAACAGTGCGGGTCTCATCACAACGATATCACTATCATATATTTCTATAGATCACATTCAGCATGCACAGCAGTGTATAATGACGGTTCCAGCTGCGATTGACGTTTCTCATCTGGATCTTCTTGCAAATCTTTTTGTCACCATATGAGAAACCAATGTAAACAAGACCGACCGGCTTTTCCTCCGAGCCACCGCCTGGTCCTGCGATCCCTGTCACAGAAATGCAGACGTCACTGCCACTGACACGCTTCAGGCCTTCCACCATTTCCAGCGCCGTCTCTTCGCTGACCGCACCGAACTTTTCCAAAGTCCCGGCACTGACACCCAGTTCCTCCATCTTGGCCTGATTGCTGTAAGTCACCAGACCCCGGTCAAAACACTGTGAGATTCCCGGAATATCCGTCATTGTCGATGCGAACATACCACCGGTACAGGATTCCGCGCTGGACAGCGTCAAACCCTGCTCCATCAGCCTGTCGGCTACCACCTGTGCCAGTTCTTCATCATCACAGCTGTAAATATAATGACCAACGCGCTCTTTGACCTTCTCAAGCATTTCGTCTACAGCATGTTCCGCCTCTTCTTCCGTATCACGCTTGGATGCGATCCGAAGGGAGCACTCCCCTTCTTTTGCATAAGTAGCAAGCGTTGGATCCGTCTGGTTGTCGATCAGATCCAGAAGCTGTGTCTCCAGCATGGATTCACCAATGCCGAAGAACCTGATCTGGCGGTAATACAATGCTCCGTCGATCATGCTTTGCAGAAACGGAACCACGCTCTTTTGAAACATACGCTTCATCTCCCGCGGAGGTCCCGGCATACAGATAATATATTTCCCGTCTTTTTCTAATGCAAACCCCGGTGCTGTCCCCGCATCATTGTGAAATACCGTGGCACGGGACGGCATGATCGCCTGTTTCTTGTTATTCTCCGTCATTTCCCTTCCCAGGGTCTTAAAGTATTTTGTGATTTCCTCCAGAACATCATCCATCATCACAAGTGTATCATCGAGTGCTTTGCAGGCCACTTCCTTTGTCAGATCATCCTGAGTCGGCCCCAGCCCTCCGGTAGTCAGGATAAGATCACAATCCTGAAATGCCAGATCGATCATCTCTTCTACGCGCTTTGGGTTGTCACCAACCGTATAGTGATACATCACATCAAACCCCAGCATATTCATCTGCTGTGACAGATACACCGTATTGGTGTTGACGATCTGCCCGAATAAAATCTCAGTTCCCACGCTTAAAATCGCAGTCTTCATACTTGTTTCGCCTTCTTCCTAATGAAATGATATGTAAAGCCTACATGGAAAACAGTTGCTTGTTTTTCACGATATATTCCGTTCCAGACACTACTGTCATCACCAGTGCGATCCACAGGAAAATCGTATCCATCGGCAGATTGAAGCTAAGCAGGCTGAACGGCCAGTTATTGAGCAGCAGCAGCGGGATAGCGATCATCTGCGTGATCGTCTTGATCTTTCCTGTCGTGCCCGCCGCAATTACGATTCCCTGTGCTGCAGCCACCTGACGCATTCCTGTAATAATAAACTCTCGTCCTAAAATAATGATGACCATCCAGCCAGGCACGTCACCTATCTGCGCCAGGCAGATCAGTGCTGACATGACCAGCAGCTTGTCCGCCAGAGGATCCATCAGCTTGCCAAAATTCGTCACCAGATTATACTTGCGGGCGATCTTACCATCCAGCATATCAGTAATGGCGGCCAGAATGAAAATCACCGTCGCAACGTAGCGGTATCCCATCAGAAATACAACAATAAATACTGGGATCGCGAAGATCCGTCCCATGGTCAGTTTATTAGGTAAATTCATGTTACTCCTCCATTCTTCCCACAATATCATAATCGAATGCATCCGTGATCACGACCCTCACCAGATCTCCCGGCACGAGTTCCTGCTCCGCCTGAAAGATCACTGTATTATCGATCTCCGGTGCATCGTACTGTGTTCTTCCTATATAAGCACCTTCTTCATCCTGTCCGTCCACCAGAACCTCGAAAATGCGTCCCACTTTTTCCTCGTTGACTTCTCGGGAAATATCCATCTGCCTGCGCATGATGCTGTCCGCCCGAGCCTGCTTGATCTCTTCATCGATCTGGTTTTCCATATCTCCGGCAACTGTACCTTCCTCCCTGGAATAAGCAAATACACCCAGACGTTCAAACTTCTGACTTTCCACGAAGTCTACCAGCTCGTCGAAGTCTTCCTCCCCCTCTCCCGGGAATCCCGTGATCAGCGTCGTCCGAATGTGGATATCCGGAATAGCTTTTCTCAGTCTGCAAAGAGTATCCTTAATGCTTTCCGTCGTCGAATGACGGTTCATGCTGCTCAGCACATGATCCGAAATATGCTGTAATGGAATATCGATATAATGACAGATTTTTTCTTCCGAAGCCATCACTTCTATCAGTTCGTCCGTGATTTTATCCTCATAACAATACATCAGTCGGATCCATCGCAGGCCTTCAATCCTGCAAAGCTTCCGCAGCAGCTTAGCCAGCATAAGTTCTCCGTAAAGATCTCTGCCGTACTCCGTCACATCCTGAGCGATAAGGATCACTTCCCTGCAGCCTTTGGACGCCAGTTCTTCCGCTTCCTGCAAAATATTTTCCATCGGTCTGCTGCGGTATTTCCCGCGGATCTGCGGGATCACGCAGTAAGCACAGCAATTATTGCATCCCTCTGCGATCCGAAGTGTCGCAGTGTACGGGTTTGCCTCCGTTTTTCTCTCGGAAAATTCCATGAATTTTTCTGGCTGGCAGCTAAACAATTTTTGCCTTTGCCCCCGTTTGAAATTCTTCACGATCTGAGGCAGTTTCTCATAGTCGTTGACTCCAAGGAAAATATCCACTTCCGGCATTTCATCGAACAGTTCACTTCCGTATCTCTGTGACAGACATCCCGATACGATCAGTATCTTCTTTTCGGCATCCGTCTCTTCTGCTGCCGCCTGACCATCTTCTTCCTCAATAAAATCCGCCATTTCAAAGATCTTGTCGATGGACTCTTTCTTGGCGTCGTTGATAAATCCGCAGGTGTTGACCAAAATGGCATCCGCCTGCGCCGGATCATCTGTCATATTCATGCCGGAGCGTTCCCAGATCCCGGCGATCCCCTCTGAATCGTTGAAATTCTTCGGGCATCCTAATGTTTCTATATACAACTTCATCGTTCTAAATCCTCTGTACTCTCTTTCATGTTCTGCAGATCCGCCTCGGAAATCAACACCTGTCTCGGTCTGCTTCCGTCTGCCGGTCCGATGATCTGTCGTTCTTCCATCATGTCGATGATCCGCGCCGCCCGGTTGTAGCCTATGCGGAATCTGCGCTGCAGCATTGACACAGAGGCCTGCTGTGCCTGCACCACCACTTCTATCGCCTCAGGCAAGAATTCATCTTCCTGGTCTCTGTCGTTTCCACCTGCACCCGAAGTGTGCACCCGCTCGATGGAATCCAGCACATTGCTGGAATACTCTGTATCCTCCACCTGAGCCTTTACAAAGTCGATCACGTTCTTTACTTCCTCGTCTGAGATAAACGGCCCCTGAATCCGCTTCGGCTTGCCGCTTCCCAGCGGATTGAAAAGCATGTCGCCCTTTCCTACCAGTTTTTCCGCTCCTGACATGTCAAGGATCGTCATAGAATCATGATGAGAGGAAACAGCAAAAGCGATCCGCGACGGGATATTGGCCTTGATCAGGCCTGTTACAACATCTGTGGAAGGCCTCTGGGTCGCAACGATCAGATGCATCCCGGCTGCTCTTGCCTTTTGTGCCAGACGACAGATCGATTCTTCCACCTGCGATTTGGCGACCATCATCAGGTCAGCCAGCTCGTCGATTATGATGACGATCTGCGCCATCACCAGATCCTCATCGCCCCGCTCCTTTATTACTTTATTATAGCTTGCCATTTCCCGCACGCCTTCTTCTGCAAATCTCCGGTACCGGTCATCCATCTCTGCCACCGCCCAGTTGAGAGCAGCTGCAGCCTTGGTCGGCTCTGTCACCACCGGTATCAGCATATGCGGGATCCCGTTATAGTTGGAAAGTTCCACCACTTTCGGGTCGATCAGAACCAGCTTGACTTCCTCCGGCGTCGCTTTATATAAAATGCTGGTAATGATGCTGTTGACACAAACGCTCTTTCCTGATCCGGTAGATCCTGCAATCAAAAGGTGAGGCATGGTTTTCAGATCTGCCACGATAGCGTTTCCTTCAATATCCTTGCCCACTGCAAAACTGATCTTGGATCTGGCCTTGCGGAATGCCGGAGTATCTATGATATCCCGGATCATTACCATGCTGTTCTTTTCGTTCTCGATTTCGATCCCCACGGCAGGTTTGCCAGGTATCGGCGCCTCGATACGGATGCTGCGAGCTTCCATATTCAATGCGATATCATTGGCCAGATTAGTGATCCCGCTAACTTTTACTCCTACGTTAGGGTGCACTTCATAGCGGGTTACCGTAGGACCCTGGGTCACATTGGTGACCTCCGCGTCTATATTGAAACTGTGAAGAGTATCCTCCAGCTTCGCTGCTTTTCGCCTCAGGTCGCTCTCACTGTCCATGCTCTGCCCGCTTCCGGCAGGGCTTTTATGGAGCAGATCGATCGGCGGGAATTCGTAAGTTCCCGATGTCGGCACAGATACATTAAAATCTTCTTCCTGCAAAGTGCTCTTCGCAGCTTCGGCCTTCGACAGCTTCGCTTCTGTCGACTTCGGCGAAAATCCACCGATGATCACCGGCGTATTGCGGAATTTCTTCACTTCTTCCGAAGCTCTTTTCAAATCGTCCGCAGCTGCAGCGACGCCTGCCGCCGATACTGCGTCATCCGGATCAAGCACAGGTTCCGCTGCCGGTTCATCCTTGTGAGAATCATAAAACATATCATCATAAGCAGAGGCTCCGTTTTTCGGTTTGTTTCCTTCACTCATGTAGCCCAGGATCTTTTTCTGTCCTGCGCTCAATCGTCCCTTTTCTGTCCTCCGATCTCCAAGAGTTTCTGCATCGTGAAGTTCCATTTCCATCTGCTGCATGCTGATCCGCTTTTTCATCTCCCGTTCTTTCAGCTTGGCTTCTCTGTGCTGAGCCATCTTTTCCTGCCGGAGCTTCAATTCCTCCAGGAATCTGGAGACCGGGGTGTTCATTACAAGAAGAAGACAGATCACAATGATCACGATGGACATTATATAAAGTCCCGGGATCCCGATAAGCTGTACGATCAGACCGCCTGCAGTCATCCCGAAGGCGCCACCATCGTCCAACACGATCCCATTGCTGTAATGAAATGCAATGTCCCTCAATCCATACCGTAATGCCTTGGGATCCAGAAATCTAGCCGAATTGATCAGTGAAAGCGTCAGGAATATGATTATAAGCAGTATGACAGACTTGACCCCTGTCCCGATGGTTTTTTTTGCAAAAAGCAGCACGCCGTATAAGATGAAATAATACGGCAAAAAATAGGCTGCAAATCCGAAGCATCCCTTAAAAAACTCCGAAAGGACCCGGCCCAGCTCCCCTGCAGCCGATGTCTGCAGCGCTATCACCAGGAAAATCCCCACTGCGATCACGATGATCGCTATGATTTCATCGCGGATCCTGTGATCTCCCCCTGGTTGCTGCTTTGCGGCAGTCTCCTGGGCAGCGCCCTTTGCAGACCGCCCTTTAGAACCTGCAGTGCGCCTGTTATTATCCTTCGAAGATGCTTTTTTCGTTGTTTTCGCATTTTTTCTGCTTCTTGCAGCCATACTACAACTACCTTTCTACGCAAACATCAGCGCATAGCCGATCACGAAAATGGCTAACGCCCATACATAAATGGTAAATCCCGTAAGTTTCTTGTTGGAAACCAGCTTGATCATTGCCTTGATAGCAAACAGTCCCGACAATGCCGCTACGACTACACCGGCGATGACCGGTCCGATCTGCGCGATGGACATGCCAGTTTTGAAAGCATCTGGTGCTTCCACGATCACTGATCCTAAAATCGAAGGGATAGAGATCAAGAATGCAAACTTCACTGCAAATTCACGGTTCAGACCAGAAATCAGACCACCGAATAAAGTTGAACCGGAACGTGAAATTCCAGGGCAGATAGCAACGCCCTGCATCAGTCCAACGAACAGTGCATGACGGAACTTCATTTCCTTTACACCCTTATTATTTTTACCCATCTTCTCGGCAATCAGCAGGATCGCGCCGGTTATGACCAGACCGGTGCCGATCGCGATCAGGGATAAGTAAAGAGATGCAAACAGATCATTGAACACCAGACCGATGATCGCCGTCGGTATGGTCGCCACGATGATCATGAATCCAAGCCGTCTGGTTGGATTGGCATTGACCCGCAGTCCCTTTCCCGTGAAAATATCTTTGATCACGGCTCCCAGTTCCTTCACCAGTTCCACAATATCGTTCCAGTATACGATGAATACCGATATCAGCGTGCCAAGATGCAGAAGAACCGCAAACGGCAGCACCTGCTCCGCATCAACACCAAAGAAATACTGCAGCAGTGCCAGATGACCAGAGCTGCTGATCGGTAGAAATTCCGAAAGCCCCTGTGCCAGGCCTAAAATGATTGCCTGCAAATACGTCATGATTAAAATCCTCCTTGCCTTTTATTCATACATAATGGATTATACCACAGCCCCATGGCAAATCCTATGTGTTTTTCCTGTGAATCTTACGTAAATCCCGAAAAAAAAGGGAAATACCTTTACATCCGCGGGCTTGCAGTAGTATAATATCCCAAGATATGACTACAGGAGGACAGTGTTATGAAAAGAAAACCCAATATTGCAGTCGTAGGTGCTACCGGCGTTGTAGGCTCTACATTCCTGAAAGTACTGGAAGAAAGAGACTTCCCGTTCGAGAACATCTACATGATGGCATCTAAAAAATCCGCAGGAAAGACACTGACATTCAAGGGAAAGGAATACACTGTCGAAGAACTGACAGAGCATTCTTTTGACAAGCCGATCGATATCGCCCTCTTCTCCGCAGGTGGATCCACCAGTGAGAAATTCGCGCCGATCGCAGCAGCCCACGGTGTTACAGTGGTTGACAACAGCAGCCAGTGGAGAATGGATAAGGAAGTTCCTCTCGTTGTTCCGGAGGTAAATCCACAGGACATCGCATGGAACAAGGGCATCATCGCCAATCCGAACTGCTCCACCATCCAGGCTATGGTAGCTTTAAAGCCGCTGCAGGATAAATACGGCATCAAGAGAGTTGTTTACTCTACTTATCAGGCTGTATCCGGTTCAGGAGTAAAGGGTATCAATGACCTTAAAAACGGTCTTGCCGGAGATGACGAACATCTGCAGGCTTACGCTCACCCGATCGCAGGAAACTGCCTGCCGCACATCGATGTGTTCACTGACAACGGCTACACAAAAGAAGAAATGAAGATGATCAACGAAACCCACAAAATCCTGGGTGATGATGATATCAAAGTTACTGCTACTACCGTAAGAGTTCCAGTATTCGACTCTCACAGCGAATCCATCAACATCGAACTGGAGAAGCCGTTTGAACTGGAAGACGTTGTGGAACTGTTCAAGAACTCTCCGGGAATCGTGGTACAGGATGATGTAGCGCACAATGTATATCCTCTGGCAAGAGATGCTGCCGGAACAGATGCTGTTTACATCGGACGTATCAGAAGAGACTTCTCCGTAGATAACGGACTCAATATCTGGGTCGTTGCGGACAACATCCGTAAAGGTGCTGCTACCAACGCCATCCAGATCGCAGAAAAACTGGTTGCTGAAATGGACGACTAGCAGATCTGCCTTAAACAACTATATATGAATTTCGCAAGTGCTATAAATTTCCAGGCTTTTGAATCATAAACCTGAGTTTGTAGCACTTCTTTTTTGGGCCTCTTTCCCTGCATAAAAGCCCTGATAAGCTCCGAAAAAAAAGAAAAAAATACATACTTACGAAAAAGTACGTACTTGCGTTTCACGTAAATTATTATATAATTTGAAAGAGAACAAGAACGAAACAAGACATCATACGAGGAGGTACACTTATGGTTGTATGGCCAATACTCAGTTCCCTTATCATGATTTTTATTTTGATCGTCCCGGGAGTCTTCTTTAAAAAGAAAAATATTCTCACAGAAGATCAGAACGGTGCGATCAACAGCATCGTCGTCAATCTCACCTGGCCCTGCCTGGTCATCGATGCGATGCAGATGAAGTTCAGTCTGCAGGTCCTCAAAGACAGCGCCTACATACTGGTGGTCTGCCTGCTGATCCTGGCAATCATCTTCGCTATCAGCTTCCCTGTCGCCAAGCTGATCAAGCTGCCTAAAACCAAGCAGTACCTGACTGTATTCATGCTGCTGTTCGGCAACACCGGTTTCATCGGGATCCCGGTCATCAAAGCCCTCTACGGCACCGACGCTGTATTTTATGCCGCCATCGTGGAACTGATCAACGACATCCTGATCTTCACCGTAGGAATATTACTGATCCAGCTTTCCGCAGGCGCAAACCTTAAAGTAGGATTCAAACAGTTTATCAATCCCGGACTCATCGGCGTTATCATCGGTCTGGTTCTATTCCTGCTGAACATCCAGCTGCCGAACCTGATCGGCGGCTCCATAGAAATGATCGGTAACGCCACCACACCTCTGACCATGTTCTGCATCGGCTTTCAGATCGGAGGACTTAAATTCAAAGAAATCGCAGGAGACTTCCAGGTCTATGCTATCTGCTTTGTTAAGCTGCTGATCGTTCCGGTACTGACACTTCTGGTGGTCAAGCTGTGGGCGGGAGACTTCTCCATGCTGGAAAAAGTACTCATCATCGGTTTTGCTATGCCGGTAGGTGCCGTAGCATCCATCTTCAGCCAGCAATATAAAGGCGAAGCTGCCTTTGCAACCAAGAGCGTGCTCCTCTCCACCGTGCTGTCGCTGATCACGATCCCGATCTTCGCCATCATCATGGAGCTGTAAAGAGACCGTCTAAAATCGAACGCAGAATGTGGTCTGGCCGTTGGCAGAAGAAGCGCTGATCTGACCTTTGTGCTGCTCTACAATGCTCTTTGCGATAGCAAGTCCAAGACCATAACGACCTTCGCTGCGGTTTCGCGATTTGTCGATACGATAAAATCTCTCAAAGATCTTCTCTTCCTCACCCTTCGGGATTTCTTCTCCGCGATTGGTGACCGTAAGGAAGATCTTTTTATTTTCCTTATAAAGCCGAATGACATTGAATTCATCTTCTATGATTAAAATACGCATAGTTACAGTTCCCGTATATAAAATACATTTCAATCAATGATGCAATCCTAAACGCTCTTTCAACGCATCCTGCAGCACCGCAGGATGAAATCGCTATACCGATTGCTCTTACATTTTAACAGCTTAAGCAACAAGATGGATAATTCCTTACTGGCTGCAAGGGATATTAACCATAAGTATATTGTAGTAGAAATGAAACGGGATCGTTACTCGCCCTTTTTTTACAGGATGGACATACTGCTTGTGTGATCCCACCTGCGTCTTAAAAATCCAAGATCAACCTGACAGGCGACAGCTATGTCACCAGCCTGGATGACGCCGACACCGACTACAGCAACATCGATTTCAACGGCTACACGCTGTACGTCAACGGTACCGCCATCAACAAGTAAACATCTCTACCACTAAAAAAGAGGCTGCGGCAACAGACCTTTCACATCTGCGCTGCAGTCTCACTTATTTTTTCTGCAAAGCCGGTATGCATTGCGTACCGCATATCTAAATATCCTCACGAATTTTCGCAAAGGCTTCATCGACGGAAAGTCCCGTACCTGTCTTTGAAGGTGTCAATCAAGACGGAAACAGGAAGTCCAATCCTTTCTAAAACTGCTTCTGCCTGTCGTTTAATCTCTGGTTGTACACGAGCTGTTACATTTGCACTTTTTGTTGCCATAATACGCACCTTCCTTTCTATTATTGATTATATCATACCACCTCGATTATACTCGCAACTAAGTAAACTCTTAAATACTTGCCGAAAAAAACTGGAACTAATCAGCTTCTTGCAACCTTTCAAATAGTTTGCTATCAATTTTATAAATTCCTTGATATGGCTGTTCAATATAGTATTTACCACTGTCCTCATACGCAAAGATAGTGCTTGTTCCTGTTCTAAACTGGAAGTCAATTTTGATATAACTTTCCGCTTGTGGGACGTCTTGAACACTTTCCTTCTTAGTCGGTTCAGAACTGGAAATATCGGCGATTATTTCACTTATCCAAGTTTTGTCTGAATGACTTACTGTGTTTCCCCCAACAGTTATATCAATAGATGTAATCTCGTCGGTTTGAGGTAGCGTAATGGGAACTGCATTTTTTCCACACGCAACTAAAGTCAGTACACAAGTAAGACACAAAAAAAACAAAAGAAACTTTTTCATAAGCATATTGCCTCCATAAATTTCGATTTAACGTTCTACAATAAATACCATCACTGGTTTCACGCTCTATTTCTTCGCATTTTCTTCCAATTCCAGCATGTACTTATCGAAGTCAGACATAAATTATCTGTCCTGAATGACACGATATTTTCCAGCACTGCCACGCACTCCACATGCCCCGAGACGCTGTTATAAATGTCATCGTTAACAGGGAATATATCCAAGATAGAGGCGTTCTCAGAAATTTATCAACGCCCTATGCCTACTCTTGTTCTGCTGCCGTTTCCGCTAATTCTATATATTCCTTTAGTTTTTTCTGTAACAGCTTCTTATCTATCAACTTCAGGTTGTACTCTGAAACCATAGTCGGTGAAAGACTACGGCTTAGAGCGAATTCTACAACCTCATCATCTTTGCTTGCACAGAGAATAACACCAACGCTCGGATTTTCATTGTCTTTTTTGATTTCTCGGTCAAGTGCCTCAAGATAAAGATTTATCTTGCCAACATACTCCGGCTTGAATTCTCCGATTTTCAGTTCAAACGCCACAAGACATGAAAGACCTCTGTGGTAAAACAGCAAATCAATATAATAATCATGCTTTCCGACCTGCACACGATACTCCTCACCGATGAAAGTGAAATCCTTGCCAATCTCAAGGATAAAATCTTTCAGATTTCGTATAATAGATTTCTGCAAATCCCGTTCAGATACTGTTTCCGGCACATCAAGGAAATCAAGCACATAATTATCAAGAAAAATGTTGCCAGTTGCTCTTCTGGATTCTTCGATAACAGGGCTCAACGGTTTCTGCGACAACATATATCTTTCATAATATCCACTGTCAATCTGACGTTCCAATTCTCGTTTTGAAAGCCGCTCTTTAATACACATATTCATGTAAAAAATACGTTCGTCCATACTTTTACACGCAGACATGATTTTGAGGTGGTTCGTCCAGCTCAATTGTGTCACCAGTGGTGACACTTTTTCATTGTCCTTGTAAAGTTCGTAAAACTGCTTCATTCTGTAAAGTCCACGACGATTAAATCCTTTTAGATCAGGATAATTCGTTGCAAAAAAATCAGCCAGCTTCTGCACAAATGCATCACCATATTCTGTATTTTCAGACTGCAAACTAATGTATTCACCTATATCACGATACATTAGAATCAGTTCTTCATTCACTTTGCGGTATGCACGTTCTTTGGCAGATTCTATAATATCAACAATTTTTTCAAATTGCTCACTGTAAGGTATTAAATCACTCATAACGTGTTCCTTTCCACATAATCACTTGCTTTTTAGGATTAACTACTTTACCTTTACGGCAATGATCATCTCCAGAGAATAATGGTTTGTGCTGTAGCTTTTTCCATCAGCAGCAGTTATCCGAAATTTTCGGATAACTGAATCCTCCTGCAATTCACTATCACTAAATATTTTCTTGACATGATAATTTATGGTTCAAACATCTACATCGTACAATGCGGCCATCATTTTTTGTGTCAGCCATATATTCTCATCCGCATAGTGCATCTCAATGCTGTCCTGCTGGTCGCCAACTGAGTCAACATAGGTTAAGTATTCTGCTGCGCTGGAACGGTTGGTTATTTTATTTTTTCACTTTTCCAACACCGCCACACATTCTGTGTGGCACGATACGTCCTGATTGATGTCAGTTTTCGGGAACCGATCCAGACTAATTTGGACTGTAGCAAAATATCTCCGTTTGTTTGCGGAAACATATCAACATATTCTGTAGCAAAAAAGCATTGCTACATTTCGTTATCCATATCACAGTCTGAACCTCGCCCGTCCACGGAAAAAGTTCAACTTTTTTATTCGTTTCTACTATTATAGTGATTCCAACATAAAAGTCAAATTTGACGAAGAACTGCCATCGCCTCCACTTTGTCTGTTCTTCGTACAGAGAACAGGTCAACAGCTATTTTTCGCCACGACTGATGGCTCAGCTTCCTTGCACTCGACCTTGGTAAGCTAAAAATTTAATGGCGATGTTGCTACTTCTTCGCATTCTCTTCCAGTTCCAGCATGTACTTATCAAAATCAGACATAAATAATCTGTCCTGAATGACACGATATTTTTCAAATTCGGTTTCAGCTTTTGCCTTGGCAATCTCAGCAGTGATTTTGCCTGCATCCTGAAGAACCTCTCTGTCATCTGCCATCAAGAATAGATCCAGTCGTTTCGCCCAATCCTCCATTGTCATCGGAATATGACGTTCCGCACGGTCCTCTGCCAAATCCAGATAAGCAGATACAATACGCTCCAGTGAACGCATTTCTTTCTCTGAAAGATAATTCTTCGCAATGCTCACATCGCTTTTTACAATCTTACCTTCCGGTGCTGCTGCCCAAGTGGTTAACCCCATGTGTGGCTTATCCGCATCGGCTCGCTCGTAAATCAACTCCGCTGCTGTATGCCCGTGAACTGCATAGTGCATCTTGTTTTGAACCTTTGCAAAGAATTGCTTTGTTGTTTTTGCTGTTCGGTCATAATCAAGAGCTGTAGCATAGATGTCTGTTATCTTCTGATAAAATCTACGCTCAGACAAACGAATCTCACGAATCTGCTCAAGCAAGCGGTCGAAGTATTCTACTGTAAGCACAGAGCCACCATTTTTCAGACGTTCATCGTCCATGACCCATCCTTTGATGGTGTAGTCCTTCACGATACCATTGGCCCACTTGCGAAATTGTACAGCTCGCTCATTATTCACCTTAAATCCAACCGCAATAATCATTTGTAGATTATAATGCTTTGTATCACGCGACACCTGACGAGAACCTTCGGTTTGAACTATTCGGAAATTCCGAATAGTTGCAGACTCTTCTAATTCACTATCTGCATAAATCTTTTTAATATGTTCATTTATCGTTGGCAAACCAACGTCATACAATGTGGCCATCATCTTCTGTGTCAGCCATATATTCTCATCCTCATAGCGCATCTCAATACTGTCCTGCTGATCACCAACAGAGGCAACATAGGTTAAGTATTCTGCTGCACTGGAACGGATGGTAATTTCGTCGTTTTTCTTTTTCAAATAGGAGGCCTCCTTTTGTTACTTGTTCGTCCCTGCTTAAAAGTTCTGCATTTTTCGCAGCAACACTTCCAAATATTTTTTTACTTTCTTCTCAACTATAAATAACTATTTTACCTCGTGTATATTCTTCAAAGGTATTGTCCACCTCATCAAATACCGCTTTCAATTCCTCATATATCTTTCCTGTCACATAAGCATCCCGCATATCAGTTTTTTCCATAACTGCCCATTTAAGCTGAGAATATGAGTACTTTGTAAAAGCAATCCACTGAGGGTAATTGATTGCCATAGGGTTTTCAGTAAAGGCAACCTTTCCAGCATTCACAGCTGTTGCCGCTGAATGCCCTAAAAATAACATTGTAGCTAACTTTGGATGCTTTTCTCTATTTAATGAAACTGGAATAGAATCCTTTATTGCATGACCTTCGTTAATTCTTTTGAACGCATATCCCATTCGAACAATTACTTCAACAAGCATTGTTGGAATCGACATTGAACAGAAGTGAATAAAGTCATATCCCTCGTAATACATTCCCTGCACTATTTCAGCAATGGTTTGATCATATTCACCAATGTTCCCAAATTGGAGCAGATTGAACATACTCATAAACGGTGCCGGCAATCCCATTGATGTAGTGACATCTGATTTAAAATGAGCAATCTGCTTTGCCAGAGCCCTGAATATTTCTGTTTCTTTTCTATCAGCATAATTCTCCATTACCTGGCTAACTACCTTACC
>ERZ857998.2565-NODE-2565-length-16689-cov-4.256342_pt1 | contig 16689 bp, 23 predicted proteins | sample MGYA00519954_ERZ857998 | MGnify/ENA primary metagenome ERZ857998 (study PRJEB31778, sample SAMEA3449424) | human gut metagenome | biome: human gut; feature: human-associated habitat; material: faeces | place: United Kingdom | collected 2010/2012 ...
TGCAGTTCGCAATGCAGATATCCAGATCATGATTGTCAGGCGTTCTGTCATAGCACAGGCTCAGAGCACTTTTCAGCAGGTTAAGCATTTTATCCACGTTACCCTTCTAACATCCGCGAAAATCGCTTCTATAAGCCGTATATGCCGTCCTGTGCACTCAAATTCATACAATGTGGTATGATCATCTTTCTGATACGTATGCCGTCATATTTATATCGGTTGATTTAAATGGATCTATTCTGATATGAAGCATCATCTTACTCCACTAACTTCAAAAAAGTCGACTCTATATACTCAGAAATTCATTCTTTGAAGGTCGTGTAGAAATTCTCTCTTTGATCTTTTTCTGCACAAACGGCTTCCCGTCTGTGCATTATTGCTTTGAAACATTTTATTTCTACACATCATTCAGATGGATTTTTACCAAAATACTTAATTCAAAGAATATTTTCGGCAAATTTTCAGCAAAAATACGATTTTAGGCAAAATCTGCTGTGTAATATTTTTTGTCTCACGCCTCTTCTGCACAAATTTCAGCCCCGCTGTGTAATGATTCTGCGTTTGCTCTGATCCTACACAAAGCTGTAGTCATCTCAGGGATATATCAAGTGTTTTCACAATATTGACATAAAAAAAATGCCCCCCGACCGTTTTGATCGGAGAGCAAAATTACTATTTTAACAAGCAATAGCCGTAGAGTGCCACGCGCTAAAGCGCTGCACTCCTGACGGGGGACCTTCCATAAATATAAAAGGAGCCTGATGGCTCCCTTTTATATTTGGATAGGTCCACGCAGTAGATTTCACCAAATCAAAGATTTGGGAAATCCTTGCAAGACACCTGCATCGACTCTGCCTGCGCTACGCTTGCCAGTCATCGTGCCAGGTGTTCTTATTTCTTAGCTGCTGCTGCCTGCTGATATGTGAAGTAAGACTTTTATTCTTAGAGTCTTTTATAACCGTAATCACTGTAAAATCAACGGTATCACATGTACATTCACTTTTTCCTAAAATGTCGTTTCAGATGTTTATTCAAGTCGTTTCTTTAAGAACTTATAGGGACAAAACATTGCTCTCTATCTGCAAAACAGAGCCCCCGTATTTTTAGCAATTTGGGAAAACCACACTCCATATTGGGCTTGCAAATTTTTTCCCAAATCACTTTATGACATCTCCATACCATAAAAAAGAGAGACCATTACAATCTCTCTTAACACTCTGTCTCAGCCATGACTATTTGCTGTTACATTCTTCAATTTTATATTTTGTGGAATCAAGGCATTAGGATCAGTCATAGCTGTTCCGAATTTCTTTATTTCCTCATCCATTTTATTTTCTAATACATGAGTATAAATATTTAGCGTAACGGTAATGTTTGAATGTCCCATGAGTTTCTGTACCACTTTAGGTTTCATTTCATTCTCAAAACATCTTGTCGCAAATGTATGTCTAAGTGTATGTGGATGAAAATCTCTTATAACCCTCTCCGGACGATGCTCTGCTATTGCTGCTACTGCTTCATCTTCTCTCATACGTTTCAGTACTTTCTTGATTTCTTTTTGAACGATATATCTATTGCACGGGCTTCCCATCCCTGTTGTAAAAACCAGATTATCAAGTTCTCCTTTTCCTCTCCATCTTTCTTCACCTAGATTTTTTCTTAACTCTGCTTGTTTTACTTTCTGAGATTTAAGCATGTCCCTCATTTCTCCGATAAATGGGATCGATCTCGTAGAATTTACTGTCTTCGGAGATGTAATCATTTCTTTCTTCACACCATCTGAATACTGAGAACTCAGTGAATGTTTTATATTGATCAGTTCATTTTCAAAATCAATATCTTCCCATTTTAATGCGCCAAGCTCTCCTACACGAACTCCTGTAAGACACATAAAGTAAAACATTTCTTTATACCAGGAATCATCTACCGCCTGAAGAAAAGCATTTTGTTCTTTTTGTGTCAGTGCAATTTCCTCTTTTGATGCTTTATAAGTCCACGGCACTTCTATCACAATGCAAGGATTGCTTGGGATCATCCTATTTGCTACTGCAAATTCCATACACTCTCTTACTCTGCCAAGTGCATCTTGTATTGTCCTTCCTGATCTGCCTTCCTTCTCCATCGCATTTACTGCCGACTGAATATGCATTGGTCTTATCTTATTTAATTTCATATTTCCTATATAAAATCCAAATGTTCTTTTATAGCTTCGCTTCATAGGTGCTATACTAGTCTCTTTCACCCTATGAGATTTTACATTCTCAAACCACTCTTCGAACCATTCATTCAATGTCATATCATTCTTTCTGTAATCTGCTCTCATTCTGGCCTGTTCTTTCGCATCTTCAAAAGCTACTATCAACTCGTCCAGATTCGAATTATATAGATTGATTTTTATTCCATTTACGATGGCTCTTGCCTCATATGCACTACCTTTTTCCCTGATACCGCGCGGCAGTTTTTTCCTTGCCATAGCTTATACCTCCTACTATATGTTAAACTTTTTCTATTTCGTCAATACGATAACATCCATTCCCTATACTCTTCAAAGGTACACTTTTAAAAAATGTACACTTGCATTTTAATTTCTAATTTGTGCAAGAAGCCACTTGTCCAACAAAATTTTATGAGCATAACTTCGATTGCCGATTTTAACAACAAAGGTATTTTCATTTTCTTTCATTATTTCACGTGTCTTGGTTTTTCCCAGATTAAGATATCTGGAAGTATCTTCTACATTGAGTAATACTTTTTCATACTCCATAATCAGCCACCTCACTAAAACAAGTTCCTACTATTATTTATGCTCTACTTTTGATTACTTTTTTTACGTCTTCTTTGTGAATGAATACTATCATCTTTCTCGCTGTTTCTAAGCGCCCTCGTCACTCTTTTCATTGTCTGATGATCCAGTGTGCACCGATACTCAAGCAGCTGTGATTTCGATATAGTCTTTCGTTGCTCAGCTTCCACCATCGACTGCTTCGGCAATCCTTTCATCATCGGAAGAACCACATGGGTCTCATCGTCCGGACGTTTCAGCTTGCTGGTCACGATAGCCACCAGCACTGTAGTCGATGTACGATTGAGACGATCACACTGTGTTATGAGGACAGGTCTGCGCCCCGCCTGCACGCTGCCACTTTCCGTCTCCGGAAGATCTGCATAATATATCTCTCCTCTTCTTACTTTCCGGTCTGTCATAGTGCCTCCTCCTATATAAATCTAAGCAATACTTTTCTTGATTCCTGTATCTTTTCATATACAGAATCCGTATCAATACCCAGATGCTGACTGACTTCATATATGGTCATGTCCTCGAAAACAAGGCTCTCGATGATCGACAGCATCTGCCCGTCAAGATGCCTTAGTCCTTCCTGCAGGAATTCATCCCCTATGCAACCTACCCATGTATGCCCATCTCCCTGCTGATATGCTTCCCTCACATCTTCTGTGTTCAAAAGAAGATCTATCATCCTTCCGAAATCTTCTTCTATGATGGTATCTACGATATCCTTTTTCATGTCCTCCTCGCTTTCCGCAGATACACTGTTTCCCGGATCAGATCCATGCAAAACGAATATGTATACGGCAGCACGCTTTATAAACTCTGTACACTGTACGAATGTTTTATCCGGCATGCTGCCATTTTTTATCCGATCTGCATTTGTCCACGACACCCCCGATCCGGGAAACGATCAGGCGACAGTGGGCAAAGCTGTCTCACGGGTATTTACCCCTCTGTGGTTCTCACAGAGCCGCCCTCATTGCGTGATCCTGCATCCCTGCAGGGCTGTGACTGGACGGGAGTATCATTATCCTCTTCGGTGATCATCGCACATTACAGCTGCCATCTGCCTTTTGAAACGAGACATAACCGCTCGCTCTGACGAGGTCATGGCGCATCGTTTCACATGCTCACTGTTTTCACAGTCCGAAAAGAAAGTACCTGATGAATGTGTATCCACTTGTCAAAATCCACGAGAGAAAAATATCTCCTCTCACTTATCGGAGATTCACACGCCGGAATATAACCCCTTTTACAAAAACTTTTTTAATTTTTTTCTGATCTTTTTCAGACGGTTGCTTATAGCTGGCTGCGATACGCCTTCTCTTGCCGCATATGCTGAAACGGTGATCGGATTCGGACCATACAGCATCATCACCAGTTCTTTCTGTTTTTCACTGAGCGAATCCATGGCTTTCCTTGCTGCCTCTGCTTCCTGCAGACTTCTTTCTTTTTCTTTCTGATACAGCTCGTCCGTTTCCGGATCCACAAAAGAGTTCCATTCCCCATGATCACAGCCTGTATCAAGATATCTTTCGTTATATCTGATCCTGCGTGCCTCGTTTTCTTCAAGCCTTTTTCTTTCTGTGATATAAACAGCCACTTCTGTTCCCTCATCCAGTTCGATCGTCACTGTATCTCCTGTTGCAAAGTTATATGTAACAGTGGCATTCTTTCTGTCATCCGCTGTTTCCTGAGTATTTTCTTTCCTGCTGCATGCTGCCGATACAGCGATCATATTCTTATGCAGTTCATATATCCTGTTTCTCATCTGAGTCCTCCTGATTTTGAAAAATGTAGCTTTAGCGTTCTTTCAAAATCAGGTGTCACGGATACTCAGCGATCTGTGGCAGCCATCCTGCCAATAAAAAAAGCATATGTGTCCTTTCCGGTCTGCCGCATAAGCAGCGGAAAGTCCATATGCAAAAAAAGAGACCTGCAAAACATTTCACTCAAAAGACATTTCTATCTTTCAAAGCTGCTTATGTTTTGCAGGCCTCCTGATGATTCCATTATGCAGGGCATGCCCCTGCAAGGCGGACCTATTAGTGAGCTTTCACATTCGGTCCCGTCAAATCCAGTCCATCAACAAACTCTTGGATACAGTCGTCGCCTTCAGGGGCTTACGGAGACTTTGTGTCTCCTGCCGGCATGACGTCCGTCTGTTCCTCAATGTATTCAGTTTTCTATTCGATCATTATAAAAATTCTTCAATAAATTCCCCTGGGGTCATTATTTCAGGCTTGTCGATTTCGATATCAGAAAAATCCTTATCACCGGTAATCAAAACGTCTATATCCTCTATGATTGCTGTATATAAAACAGGGTAATCCTTCATGTCACGAATATGGAAAAGCTCTGTATCAAATTCCTCAGGTGTATATACATATTCATAACTCATTTTTAACAACATCTTGCCTACAGCAGTTTCTTTCCCCGGAAATTTGCGTTGCACCACCCTATTCAATTCTTCTACAACGTAAGATGACAGTACCAGCTGATGCTCCATGAATATATTATTCATCATGGTATCCATTCGTGTTCCCGGAAAAAGCAGTGCCGATATCAAGACGTTTGTATCCAGCATGATACGCATTTATTTCACCGCTCTTTCTGCTTTTATCATCTCCATAACATCATCATCATTTTTCAGACCAAGTCTCTCTGCTTCACCTTTGAATGCAATTTGTGCCTCTCTCAAAGCTTCCATCGAAGAATTCATCATGTATATCCTTCCAGCATCCTCTATAAACAGGACTTTATCTCCATTTTTTATACCAAGTTTTTTTCGTATCTCAACAGGTATCGTGACCTGTCCTTTTGATGTCACTTTTGCCAGTTCCATTTTATACCTCCTTTTTGCAGTAATGCATTCCTTACTTTTCTTACATCTTTAGTGTACCAACTTTTCAAGTAAATATCAATGCATTTAATGTTATTGCTAAAAGTCACTGGCTATGTACACATCACTCAATTATAATATGCCTGCTTTATTTTGCTGTATACTCAGCTATAGTTTCCCTTACCGTAAGCACATTGTTCTTATAGTTCACTGTCAGTCTGCTTCTGCACTGCAGACAGGTCAGCTCCGTATGTTCCAAACTGAGGCTCTTGCCTATCTCAGCTCCGCAGTATGGACATGATACTATTATCTTCTTCTGTTTTTTCATTATCTTCCCTCCTGTCCCCAAGACCGGTATATAATGTTTCCTTTACTTTTCTCACGTGTGTTTCCTCTGATGCCGCAGATCTCCCCATATCACACACCCGCACTTTCTGTTATACGGGCAGCGGTACGAACACTTTTCCTGATCCATCATCTTTCATGTACTGGATCCCCAGCTTTTCAGACTCTATGGCAAGTTTCAGATCGATCTTCCTTTTCATTTTGATGGCAAGTCTTTTTCTGAACTCATCAGCCTGATACAGTGTGTAATTCAGCCCGTCCTCATCTTTTGCGATAGCAAATAGCTTGCCTTTGTACGACACGAACTCATCTAAAAATGGGACGAACTTTCCTTTATAGTATATCGGGTCTACCATTCTTACTTCACCTCCATGATCATTGAATATCCTTTATTACCTTTACGGCAACACCCTGGATGATGCAGTGATCAACATAGATGTCTTTCATTTCACTGTTTTCAGGATGCAGTCTTACTCTGTTATCCTCTATATAGAATCGCTTCAACGTAGCCTCCTCATCCACAAGCACAACTGCGATCTGACCGTTCTCAGCAGTCTCCTGCTTTCGGATCACTACCAGATCACCGGGATCTATCCCCGCCTTGATCATAGATTCACCTCGCGCACGAAGGATGTAGAACTCACCGCTTCCGAACATAGACTCCGGAAGTGATACATACTCTTCGATATGCTCTTCTGCGATATTAGGAAGACCACATGATATATCTCCCACGACTGCCGCCTTGAAAGTAGAGGTGTGCATCTTCTCCGTCCGCGCTGTCGTGATATTCCTGCCCTGATAGGAAAGCATCCCCCGCTTTTCCATCTCGACAAGATATTTATGTACGGTCCCTCTGCCGATCCTCACCCGCTCTGCAATCAGTGTCGTTGACGGCGAAGCATTGTAGACGATGTAATAGTCCTCGATATATTCGAGGATCTGTTTCATAAGTTCAGGATCTTTTGTTCTCATAGCTGCTCCTTTTCTATCGGAAGCACCTTGCTTTCGATATATTCATTATACACTAAATCAACCGTCATGCAATAAAAATTTCAAAAAAAGGAAAAGCTGAGGAACTACTTCCTCAGCCCTTGTTATGTTTCTTACAGCTTGTATTGTAATAATCCCATTCCGGTCATCTATCAATTTCATTACTAGAACGATATAGTCGTTGGCGCTAAAACTCCAGACTATCTGCATTGAGCAGAAAGTGAGGTGCACCCATAAAAATAGAGTGTCAAACCTCGTTTTTCCCCTGCCTGTAGAACTCGTCAGGAGTTAAATATCCGAATGTTTCATGTGGCCTTTCTTTCGGATAGAAATGCCACACATATTCATATACATCCCGTTTTGTCTGTTGGATCATAGCATACTTATCAGACAGCCATTCCGATTTCATCTTTCCCCAGAAGCTTTCCATCGGGGCATTACCCAGCAGTCTCCTTTGTGGCTCATGCTGCAAAGAAAATCGTGCTTACTGATCTTCTGCCTGTATTCCTTCGCACAATAGGTGGAGCCTCGATCCGAGTGAATGATACAGCCAGGTTTTCCGCATCCTCTCATGATCATATCATCAAAGGCATCCATGACAAGCTTTTTATCGTTGTGGGTGCTCATTGCGATGCCTACTGGCATATCTCCATATAGGTCCAAAATACCGGCTACATAGAGCTTCCCCTGTCTGGTCGTGATCACCGTTGTATCACTGAACATTTTGGTATCCGGCTCTGCTGCTGCAAAATCTCTGTTGATCAGGTTATCTGCTATCAGTTCATCGTGATCCGAATCTGTGGTACAGATATATTTTTTGCATCTGCACTTTTTTATGTATCTATTCTACGGAAATACTTTGTTCTTCCTTGCCAGAAGATGTTTCTAAAGCATCATATTAAACATTTTTCTCTTATTAGCTATTACACGTCTATAATACCATAGAAAACTAATTTGCAGGCTTCATTTCAAAATCTCAAAATTTTTTAACTCCGTATTTAGTTAATCGCCGATATAGCTCCTGTTTTGGAACATTTTAATCCAATGGTTTTTGTTTTAGTAAGTGTTGAATATTTAAAGGTTCCGGTAGCTTTAGCAGTAGCACCTGATTTTGTCGCAGATTTACTACTGCAAGACCAACCGTTAATATAAATTATATGGCTTACAGATGAGCTGGTGGCCGTGGCTCTGGAACCATTATAGCTGAATTTAGCTGTTAAAGTCATTGCCCAAGCTTTTTTATTATTTTGATTGTAATAAGAGTATGTGCGACTGGCAGTCTTACTTTTTGTGGTTGATAATAGTTTGTTTTCAGTAGCATCGGATTCTATAATAGTAGTGTTTATTATTGCGTAAGACCCATTATCATAATATTCATATTCGGTATTTATATTTCTTGTATCGGTAATTGATGCCGCATGGCATGGGATAGCTGCAGTAAGTATCATTATAAAAATTAGTGTTAATGTTATAGATATTTTTCTCATTTTCAATCTCCTAAGTATTCATTTCCATGTATAGATTCTTCATAAATTGTAATGACATCTGTTGCCATACTTTGTGTTTGCATTGAAAGTATGATGCAATATATAGCTACAATTATCAATGTTACACAAAGTAAAACTATAATTATTTTCTTTCTTTTTCTTTTTTTTGCGATTATTTTAGGTGTATAGGTTACGGTATTATCCAAAAATTCTTTTGCAATGTCTTCCGGCATACCGAATTGTTCAATCAAATCATCCATAGTGCAATTTGGATTATCCTCACTATATTCGATCAGATTGCTTTTTAATTCATTTAGAAAGTCATCAGCAGGTGAAAGTTTGTAAATTTCTTTTTTTACTTTGCCTATATAAATATCAATAATTTGCATCAAATTAAAAATCCTTTCATTTATTAAAAACAATTTGTCGTACTGATTCGGATAATATACTATATTCTTTTTTTAGCGCTAAAAGATATTCACAGCCAGAGGGCGTAATAGCATAATAGATTCTTATACGATTACTATCTGAAACTTCTTTACGGCTTTCTATAATATATCCTTGGTCCCTAAACTTATTTAAAATATTATAAAGTAGAGGCATTTTGTATTTTCCATCACTCCTTTTTAATGTCTCCTGTATTATTTCATATGCATACATTTCACGTTCAGTTAAAAGTTGCAATACTAATAGTGGTATGGTAGAGCGTTTAAATTGTGCTTCAAAATTATTTGTATTATAGTTTTCCTTTTTCAAAATAAACAATATAAACCTTTCTAATTAGTGTCTGCTCAGCAACTACACTCAAACGGTAACGATGTCTAATTGCCGATTTGTGGAAATGGACATACCTCGATATCTTCTCCATGCACTTTGAAAAATTAAATTCAAAAAATCGCAAAAAGAAATAGCGGTCAGCCTGTCGACATTCAGCGCAATGATCGACAGGCAAATGGAATTTTGGGTCGTAGTGTCCAGCTTCGTCCAGATCAGCCCAAGACCATAGCAACGTTTCGCCAGGCTGAAGCTTCGTTCGATCTCAATGCGGTCAACGGCGTCCTTGTATATGATCTTTCGATTTTCAGCCGGATCCTTCTTTGGTCGACCAAGTGCCAGCCCAGAGAACCTGATTCCCTGTGCCTTACAGTATTTCAGATTCTCGCGGTTCCGATAGGTACGAGGTTTCGGTTCATTGTATTCGTAGCATACCGTGTCGATGATCGTCTCCAGATTCTCTCTGGCTTCGTTCAGCAGGTTGATATCCTGTGGAAATGCGATCTGCTGTGGTGCACATGTGGCATCCAGCATCATGGTTCCCTTGTTCTCAGTGGGAGCAGTCATTTCTGATGATGCTTCTTCAGGATCATCTGCACCATCCGCAGGCGGCTGATCATCAGGATGATTGAACTCGATGATCATCTCGTTGATCTCTCCGAGGATATCTGCAGTCAACCGCTTACGGAACTCAACCAGAAGCGATGGTGCGAAAGGCGGTTCCTGCTGATAACCGGGAAGACCGATGAAGTACTGGCAATACGGATTTTCCGTGATCTGTTCCAGCAGTTCTCTGTCAGCATAGCCGTACTGCTTCTGAATGATCAGCAATCCCAGCGCGGTACGTAGTGGCTTAGCCGGCATCCCGGTCTTGCTCGGAAATAGGCTGGCATAGCGATCTTCGATCGCAAACCATGGAATGGTCGCAGCTTTCTTTACCCAGCGGTTCTCTGGATTCATTTTGAGTCCGATTGGCTGGTTGAAATCAGCCAGTCCAAGTTGATGAAATCGATCTTTGATATATATATATAAAGTGCTCCTTGAAGTGCAAGCTTTTACAATTGTTTTGGTGTTTTTTGTGCACCTATAGTATACCATAAATCGTCTATAAATGCGATAGTTTCAACGTTTTAAGCACATATTATATCGTTAAAGTAGACACTAATTAGGATTAAAATTTGTATATAGATAATATCACATGAGAATTAATATGTCAACAACATATATCTTCTATAAAAATATATGTTGTTGACATATATACCGCAATATGATATTTTATATTTATCTTAAAGCAATTTTAAAAATATAATTAGTCAATAATGCAGGATATATTAAATATGAATATATCCTGCATTAAAAGAAAAGGGGGTGTGGCCATGATTGTTGACAAATATATACACTAACGCTACTAAAAATGTATTGGCAGTTGATATTTATTACTAGTAAGGAGGAAAGATATGAAACAGATGAAGCGCATTTTTTCAATCGTTTTAGTAATTGCATTACTTTGCATAACTTCAGTTGCTGCTTATGCTCAATCTGAAACCTCAGGAGCTTATAAAGATACAAGTCCATTAAAATCATATGATCCATTGTTGTTAATCCAGCAAACAGACAATTGTAAACTTGAGAAACAGGATAATAAAAAGGCTTTAGTTACATTAAGTGATGGTACAAAAACTGTTTATGAAAAAATGGATGCTGATTTTAGTGGTATAAAATACAATGTAACAGAAGGCGATCTACATGCGACATTGGAGATTACAAAAAATAATGATATGTATATCAATGGTAAATTAGTTGAATATAATGAGGGAGAAGTAGAAAAAATAGATTATACAATTCCAGATTTTTCATCTGGAAGCGTAATTCCACAAGCAGGCGGATGGATTAAATGGACTACTTCACCTTTGTGGGGAAAAGCGTCTGACTATACAAAAAATATTAAGAACGTTAAAAAAGGAAATATTCTTTTAAAAAGTGCAATTCAAGAATTACCTTTAGCTGTATTACTTGCTGCAATAGCGTCTCCCCTTGGCATGAAAGTAGCAATAGGAACTGCATTTGCAAATCAAACAAAGGCAATTTATAGTGCAGCTAAAATGAATCCTAAGAAATTATGGTATAACGAAAGAATAAACAAATATAGCAAGAGTGACCATGCAACACAATATCGCACTATGTGGGTTGATGGTAATGGAAAAGCTATAAAAGCAGGCAAATACCAATATGGATATTGTACAATTGGATAGCTGATACTTGCAGAGGATATTTGTGATGAAGGATAAGCAATTAAAAAAAACGATGTATATTGAATTGTTAACAGGAATTATATTGATGATTTATGTTTTGTATCATATTTATACATGTTCAATAACTGCATCGCAGCTTAGTATCATTCCTTTTATGGTGTGGTGTGTAGTCATTGTAATGGTAGGATTTGGATTTGCTGCTTTATATGAATACTGTGCTAATAAAAAGCGTAATCTTCAGATTACACGAGCAGGAATAAGGCCACTACTTGAAGGAGTATTTATTTCAATGGTCATTATGATAATATGTAGTATAATCAATGCTATTTAGCGAGCAGATAATGGTAAGATAGTAAAATTTAGAAATGGGATATGCTATGAATAAAAGAGTTGCTTGATGGAAACGAATAAATTTTACTAATATTTATTGCTAAAATAGGGGGAATACCCCAAAAAGAGACCGTTTCAAAGTCTGTGTAAACTTAAAAGCTAACATAAGATATGTTGACTTAACGATAGGGGCAGAGCTTTTAAAAGCTCTGCCCCTTGACTGCATTATACAGCAGTTTTTATCTATGTCAATAAATATCAGGATTTGGAAGTATTTTTCATCCAATCGTTCTTCAAAATATATCTCCAGCTGTGATCGGATCTTGCCCCAGTCCTGCCTGCGGCCGATTCAGTTCTTCGTGATATCTATAGTAGCCAGATGCATCATTTTCAGGAGACTGTTATCTGTAGAAAATACCGTCTTGCTTTTTATCACTTTCCTGAGCTGACGATTGAAGCCTTCTATGATATTGCTGGTGTATATCAGTTTGCGGACAGACGCAGAATATTTGAAATATGTCGATAGGGTTGCCCAATGATCGCTCCATGATCTATAGATTTTAGGATATTTTTTACCTTCCTATATTGTCAAGTATTTTCTCATTGAAATTTCAATGTTTTTAAATGATGCACCTCTATCGAATAAGCCTAGATTATGGACTTCTCTAAGTATCTGGTACAAGAATAGAGGATTTGGGGTATACGAAACAGATCGTCTTCCGTTCTGCATGGCCATCGTTTGCCCATCTCTCTATGGCAGCGAACCTCCCGTATCTACTGGGATCACCTTCCGTTCCCGTCAGGGTCCCAACTTCCTTCGTCCCGCCTGCCCATAACCAGGGTGTCAGCTTAGCTCATTTGCGGGGTCATGCCCCATGGAAATTATTTCTGCTGACTACCGGCTCATTCTTTGTCTTTGTTTGCTGACTTCAGTTCCGCATCATCAGCACCTTGCGGCGGACGTTCCCTGATCATGCCTCACTTACTTCTCTCCCTCTTGGGAGCCTGATCTCTTTCTGTGACCGGAACTGAATCCTCACTTCTGCAGAGCCCCGGTTCTAGTCACAGGTATATTCTTTGACTCTAACGTTTTAATTCTATGCTGCCAGTACCGACGGCCTTTTGATATCTTCCGTCAGCTTTGCTCCATCGTAGCTTTCCCCCGTAATGAGCAGCTTGTAGTGTTTGTTGCATAATAAAAGTACCGAATGTATATTCCGGTGACAGAGACCCATCTTCACGGAGGTTTTGAGCCACTGTCACGGCAGTTATGCCCCACATTCACGGACGGAGGTCCATTCAACATTTCAAATCCTCTATAATGATATTGGCACACACCTGTGTGACTATCATCAAGGAGGTCGATAATTATGATAAATTATCGAGAAATCCTAAGGTTATTAGACCTTGGGTACACACAAAGGTTTTAAAGCCGTGCCAGAGGTCGCGGATTTCTTTTCCGATCGCAGTCAGAAGTGCCGGGCACTGGCCTGCGGTGAGTTTCATGACGCCTTGTGTTCCGCCGTACCAGAAAATATCTGGATCGAAGTTTTCTTTTACAGTCGGGATTTTGGCCTCGCGGTTGGTCTCATTCGAAGCTGTCTCATCTGAGCCTTCCCCGTCGGAGTCGTCGTCTGCGGCCTGTATCGTCGCAGTCTTTACTTTCTTTTTCTTTGAGGTTTGTTTCGTCCCATCGACATACTTTCTAGTCATCTGGAACACCTTATTTCCATCCCCATCATAAGTTGCTGCCAGCAGGATCTGGCCGCCTTTTGTGACGCTTCGGAGACGGTTTTCTGTGTCATAACTGTAGACGGAGGATTTTCCTTTTGTCTTTTTTTCGATCAGGTTTCCGTTATCGTCATAGACGTATTTGATCTTATCTCCTGTTTTGGAGTTTTTCTCGGAGATCACCTGATTGTCTTTATTGTAGGTGACTGTGATGGGAGCGTCCCTATCGGAATGTCGGCTTTGATCGACTTGAGTGAGACCTCCTGACGGGGGACGGCTGATCTGCTGCTTACTATGTATTTCACATTCTAAATCAATATGAAATCACTCGCAGGTCGGTTTCGACCGCTGGTGATCGTCGCAGGCAGATTCGTCGGCTTGCTCGCAAAAATCAGGGTGTCCTATGAACTCACGCCTCCGGCGCTCAAACAGCATAGGACACCATCTGATTTCGTGGCTCGCTTCACCGGAATCTGCTTTGCTCCGATCAAGGCAGTCTTTTCTGCCCTGCGAGTGATTTTAATTTTGGTTTAGGTTGGTGAGATATAAATCAATTATACCTAATTATCATTCCACAATGATCACGTCTTGGGGCTGGCAACCATCATAAATCCACTTATTCCAATTTCTTTTCATCCATTCTGTAGATAATGCACGATTGTCTGCATCTCTTGCCTCTAATGGAAGACAAACTACTAATTTACCTGCATAATATCCTGAAATACAATATATTGCAAAGCCGCTTTCTGTATCCGGGTATGAAACAACCATATAATCAACATATTTTTCATAAGGATGTTCGCCAGGAAAACGAAACACTTTCCCTTCCCATATGGAATTTTCCTTAAAATCAATTAAATACATTTAATACTCCTTCTTAAAATCCTACTTTGTATTCACAATTATTTAACTTTGATATCATGCTTTCCCGATTTATCAGGTGCCTTTGTTTTATTAAAATCAATATCCACCTCACTTAAATGTTTCCCTTTCTTAAGGATATATTATGCGCGAGTAATGGAAGTTTACTCGTAAATCAATGCACACATAGTAACTGGAGCTGACACAGTCAGTAGTTTTGTTGTGCCTAAAATGAGAAACCTGCTAAGAAAAATTATGCTTGACTTCTCTTAGCAGGTTTTATTTTGGTTTAATTAGTGAAATGTAAAAAGCAACAAACCCATCAGCTACCCATTATATCTTTGTGGGAACTAGCTATATATTATAGTGCCTCTTTGTGGATGTAAAATTTTAACAATAATCAGTTTGTAGTTAATATTTACTAACTAAAATAATTCCACAATTACATCTTGATGTTCGATCTCAGACTGTACAAAGGCCTCATGTATTATTTCTATTAAATTATCACCCTCACTAGTGATAAAATAATCTGCTAAATTTTTAATATCTGTGCTAATATTATTGCCCCACGGTGGCTTTTTCTCTAAATCCTCAATATCCCAAACAACTTTTTCCGGAGGTAACTTACTCAATTTTTTTTGGATTGAGAACAATTCTTTCTGAATTTTTTTTATATCATGGCATTTTACTTTCCCTTGGTACAACTCATTCATAATCAGAGGATATTTGCTCCCCCAAATTTTATGTTCTAAGTTATAACATATAGTCGAAAAAAAAGAATGAAAAAAATCACCTGTACCTATTGGATACCATAAAAAATCCACTCTTAAACCTACTGTCATCTATATCACCTCTTAAACATAATCAAAACATCAACACTACTTTTTTTCTGTATTCTATCCCTAACAATTTTTAAGGTCTCATTGGAAACATTCTGTCCACGTACATCTATTATTATCGTTTGTTTTGTTCCTTCAGGTAAATGTGTTTTCCTTTGTTCGATCTGCTTTGTAACATTACTCACCAAATTATTCTGTCCGGAACTCTTTTCCAAGTTATAATTTTTCACTTCAATACTAGAACCCCTTTTATATAATTCAGGGCGAACACTTCCTTTTGTTCCATATGGAACCTCCACCCCGTTTTTAAAGGATTTCTGCGACGCATATCTTGGGAAATCCTTTTGTACATCTAATTCAGATTGTCTCCAAGATGGTCTTTCAACAGTAGATAGCGTTCCCGATTTTTTTGTACTAGTTACTTTAGCACTTTTTTTAAGTACTACTAGCTCTGCAATATCAACGCTAAGGTTCCCTGCAGTATACGCCCACCCATTTTTCTTTATCATATCCGGATAGTAGTTCACAAGCCCTTTTAATGAACCCTTCGGATTACGCAAAATACCACTCAGGGAATTGGACAGTTCTTTCTGCATACCAATCTTCATATTGCCATGACCACTGATGAATGTCTTGGCTAAACCTTTGTATTGGCCATATAAATTGCTCCCGGCACCTTTAAGATATTTTTTTACTACACTATCCTTTTTCTTTGGCGTCAAGGCTTTAGATATCTTTCGATCAATTCTTGCAACTTTCTTTGCCTTGCACGTAACTGACTTCTTCAGTACCGTTGCCTTATCCTTTAATACGCGATAGCCTTTCTTGACTCCTTTCTTTGTCGCAGTATATCGTCCTTTCACATAGGATTTGAATTTGTTCCATTTGCTCTAAGAAATCCTCAAAATCAAGATCTTGTTTCTTAATTTTTTGTTCTAATTCTTTAGCTTCTTTAAGTGCACATTTAGCTTTTTCTTCGTATTTCATAGCTTTATTGAATAATTCTTCTGCTCTTTGAGCTAAATCAGTACATTTATCTTCACATGTTATTTCACAGTCTTCACATGGACAAGTATATTCTTTTATTTTTGGTTTACATTTAGTTGGTTTACAGCTATCTATTGAATTTATATTAGTATTTGGAATACAACTTTTTGGGTTATATTCAGTTACTGGTTTAGTGCAACTGCATTTGTCTGTTGGCTTAGTATAGTTATATTTATCCATTGGTTTAGTACAACCACATTTGTCTGATGGTTTAACACAGCTACATTTATCTTGGTATACATCTTCTTTTTTTGTGCAATAATTCATATTTTTAGTATTACATGAATTGTTTTGAGTATTGCAGCCACAAGATTTTTTCTTCTTTCTCATGATAAGTCATTCCCCTTTTTGATAAAAAATTTACCAAAGTCCTAATTTAATTATTTTTAAATTATAAAGACTT
>ERZ857998.2569-NODE-2569-length-16651-cov-3.614907_pt1 | contig 16651 bp, 11 predicted proteins | sample MGYA00519954_ERZ857998 | MGnify/ENA primary metagenome ERZ857998 (study PRJEB31778, sample SAMEA3449424) | human gut metagenome | biome: human gut; feature: human-associated habitat; material: faeces | place: United Kingdom | collected 2010/2012 ...
CATCAGCCCCGGAATATCTTTTCCGGCTGTGCGCTGGCAAGCTACATTCAAGTCGTCATAGAAAGCAAAATCCTTGATTCCGTCGAAGAATGCCTGCTCAAACTTTGTAGTAGGTTTGTCATACTCTGCGGACAGAAACTCGAACAGATTCTTGAACATACGACTGGCAGCGCCCGAAGCAGGAACAAACTTCACGATGATTTTATCCGTATTCTTATAAGCATCCCATGCAGCCAGATATGCTTTCTGATCTTCTGCGTCAGGAGCCAATATGCCTTTTTCTATGGAAGCGGCAGCGTCCAGTTTCAAATAAGGAAAACCCGTCTGGAAGCAAGCCAGCTGTTCTGCTATCTGCGCCTCCGTGATGCCTTTCTTGGCAAGCAACTCTTTGTCCTGTGTCGTTATCATAATATCTATTTTTATTAATTGATGCCCAAAAATACAAAATGTTATTTACTTCTTGCCGAATAACCGGGAAAAAAACTAATTTTACATCGAATTAACAAGATTGAATATGGACGACTTTTTTACATCGGAGGAAAAAAAGGAGCTTTTTTCACTCTACCGGCATTTGTTGCAATCTGCAGGAGATAGCATTTCCTGGAAGGATTGCCTAAAGTTAAAGAGACATCTTATCAAAGCGGCCCAGTGTAACGGTCTGCAACGCAATAACTTCGGGATGAATCCCGTCATCAGAGATTTACAAACGGCAGTTATCGTAGCCGAAGAAATCGGCATGAAAGGTTCGTGCCTGGTCGGCATCATGCTTCACGAAATAGTGAAGGCACATATCCTGTCTATCGAAGAAGTGAATGCCGAATATGGCGAAGATGTAGGCAGTATCATCAAAGGACTGGTGAAAACAAACGAACTGTACTCCAAAAGTCCGGCGATAGAATCGGAGAATTTCCGCAATCTCCTGCTCTCTTTTGCCGAAGATATGCGCGTCATCCTGATTATGATCGCAGACCGTGTGAACATCATGCGCCAAATCAAGGATACAGGCAACGAGGAAGACCGGGTGAAAGTAGCGAACGAAGCTGCTTACCTATATGCTCCGCTGGCCCACAAACTGGGACTTTACAAGCTGAAATCGGAGTTGGAAGACTTGTCGCTGAAATATACGCAGCGGGAAACCTACTACTTTATAAAGGAGAAGCTCAACGAGACGAAAGCATCCCGCGACAAGTATATCGCTTCTTTCATCGATCCTATCCAGAAGAAGGTAAAGGAAGCCGGACTGAAGTTCGACATCAAGGGACGTACCAAATCCATCCATTCCATCTGGAATAAGATTCAGAAGCAGAAGACTACGTTTGAAGGTATCTATGACTTGTTCGCTATCCGTATCATTCTGGATTCCGAACCGGACCCGGCCAAAGAAAAGCAGGAATGCTGGCAGGTCTATTCTATCGTAACGGATATGTATCAGCCGAACCCGAAACGTCTGCGGGACTGGCTTTCGATTCCAAAGAGCAACGGTTATGAATCGTTGCACATTACCGTGATGGGCCCGGAAGGAAGATGGGTGGAAGTACAGATCCGTACCCGCCGGATGGACGAGATCGCTGAACGGGGACTCGCCGCACACTGGAGATACAAAGGTATCAAAGGGGAAACAGGACTGGACGAATGGCTGACTTCGGTACGTGAAGCGCTTGAAAATGCGGATAACGACTCACTGAAAGTGATGGATCAGTTCAAAATGGACCTCTACGAGGATGAGGTATTTGTATTCACGCCTAAAGGAGACTTATTCAAACTTGCCAAAGGAGCTACTGTGCTCGATTTCGCATTCCACATCCATAGCAAACTGGGATGCAAGTGTATCGGTGCGAAAGTAAACGGCAAGAATGTACAGCTCAAACAGAAACTAAACAGCGGTGATCAGGTAGAAATCATGACGTCGAATACCCAGACTCCCAAACAGGACTGGCTCAACATCGTGACGACTTCCAAAGCCCGCACCAAGATACGGCAGGCACTCAAAGAGATGGTAGCACGCCAGCACGATTTCGCCAAAGAGACACTGGAACGGAAGTTCAAGAACCGGAAGATGGAGTATGACGAAGCCACCATGATGCGCCTGATCAAGCGGCTGGGCTTTAAGAATGTGACAGAGTTTTATCAGAAGATTGCTGACGAGACATTGGATGTCAACGACATTCTGGACAAATACCTTGAACAGCAGAGACGGGACAATGACACGCACGATGAGATTGTGTATCGCAGTGCCGAAGGATATAATTTGCAGGCAACTCAGGAAGAACCTAGTTCAAAAGAGGATGTACTGGTCATTGATCAGAATCTGAAAGGACTGGAATTTAAACTGGCCAAATGCTGTAACCCGATCTATGGGGATGATGTATTCGGATTTGTAACCGTGAGCGGAGGTATCAAGATTCACCGGGCAGACTGTCCGAATGCCAATCAGATGCGCGAACGGTTCGGATACCGGATTGTTAAAGCGCGTTGGGCTGGCAAGTCAGTCGGTACGCAGTATCCTATTACGCTGCGCGTAGTAGGTCATGATGATATCGGCATTGTTACCAATATTACTTCCATCATTTCCAAAGAGAATGGAATCAGTCTGCGGTCCATCGGAATCAATTCCAACGACGGACTATTCTCCGGAACGCTTACGGTCATGGTGGGTGATACCGGACGACTGGAAGCGCTGATCAAAAAGCTGCGGACAGTGAAGGGAGTTAAACAGGTAAGCAGAAACTAAGCACTCTATGCTAACAGCAAATCTGTTGACAGGTCTTTAATAAAAAGACTGGCATTATCTCCGTCAGGATAACGCCAGTCTTTTTATTTATGATAGACAATCATGTCACGGAAATAGTGCGAAACGATTTATCTCACTTTCTTTCTCTTATAATATGGATATGTAACCAGTATAAAGAAAATCAAAGCAATCACAGCTACCACCTGTCCTGTATAGAGCATCTTATCCGCTTCCAAATCGAAGTAACACGCAACAGCTATTCCGGATGCGAATCCGACTTCGCTGGCCAACAGATGAGTGGTATTTGCCGTACCCCGCTGACAATGATGTGACAGTTTCACGAACATGACCAGAAATTCCGGCATCACCAACCCCAGTCCCAAACCCAAGAGTATGGAAGGTACGCCTACCGGGAAACCGGAGGCCAGCAGAGTGATGGCTACAATCTCCAGTATGATGCCGACGAGCACCAGCCGCAGAGTTTTTTCTTTCAGAATAAACAGACGCGCCAGCAACAGGGAGGCAAGATATCCGATGCCTGTACCGACAAAGAACGGTATAGGGATTCCACTGCTTCCCAATACGGAATCGTTAAGGAAACGGTGTACAAGCGGAATCAACAACCCCGGAACGAAGGTGATCAGAATCATATTGATGGCAGGCACCCATCCCCGCAACAGCAAAAAGCGATCGAATGAATAAAGCCTGGTCACAATCGGTGCACGGAAAGGCACATATACTCCGGATACCATCAAAACACCTGCTGCTCCGGTAATCACCGATACGGACAATAGATTTTTAAAAGAATAGCTCTGATAAAGCCAGACACCCAGAACAATGCCTATAATCATCCCCAGACGTGCCATCCAGGAGAAACTGACATTTCCGGCACTGCGAAGTGTAGCGTTCGTTATGTCAATGGCGAGTGTGATTCCTGCGGTGGTAGCGATTCCGAAAGCCAGTCCCTGTACGGTGCTCAACAAGATAAGTTCCGTGATGTTCGTCACAAAGGCGTATCCTGCCGTTGCTGCCACCATCGTGGCAAAAGAGAACATACATACGTACTTACGCTTATAAGCATCTACGAGATAAGCATGGAACGGACCGATAAGGAACATTCCTAAAGTGAAAAAAAGAAAGATCACTCCTGTCTGTGCCACCGGTACTCCGAGACGGTCTGCCATCTCAACGGAAAGTACCGGAAACAAGATATACAGGGAGATAAACAACAGCAAATTAGCTACGCATATCCGCATAAAATGAACTGTCCACAATTTAACTGCCATATACTGTTTTAATATTGTTCCTTCTCGTTAGGGAAGTCGCAATTCTTCACGTCGGATACGTAACGGCTGATAGCGTCAGTCATCACCGTATACAGGTCTGCATAACGACGTAAGAAGCGCGGACGGAATCCGTTGTTCATTCCAAGCATATCCTGAATGACCAATACTTGTCCGTCAACATGACCACCGGCACCAATACCTATAATAGGTATCGTCAGTTCGGAAGCCACACGTTCTGCAAGAGTAGCCGGTATCTTTTCGAGTACGATGGCAAAGCAGCCTGCCTCTTCGAGAAGATGAGCATCACGAATCAGCTTTTCAGCTTCGTTGTCATCTTTGGCACGTACCGTGTAAGTACCGTATTTATTAATAGACTGAGGCATCAGTCCCAAGTGTCCCATCACCGGAATACCCGCACTGATGATACGCTTCACCGTATCGATGATTTCTTCTCCGCCTTCCAGTTTCAAAGCATCGGCATGGCTTTCCTTCATAATGCGGATGGCAGAAGCAAGACCTTCCATTTCGTTACCTTGATAGGAACCGAAAGGCATGTCTACTACGACCATAGCGCGTTTTACGCCACGTACTACTGATTTAGCGTGATAAATCATCTGATCGAGAGTAATAGGCAATGTAGTCACATTACCCGCCATCACGTTCGAAGCGGAGTCGCCTACCAAAATTACGTCCATTCCCGCACCATCTACGATCTGTGCCATTGTGTAATCATAAGAAGTAAGCATAGATATTCTTTCGCCTCTTTGCTTCATTTCAACCAGGCGATGAGTAGTCACCTTTCTTGTGTCATCTGATATATAACCAGCCATGTTTCTTAAATTTTAAATTAAAACTAGAAATTAAATAAGGCGTCAACGCCATCAAAAATTGCGGCAAAGTTATAACATTTCTTTCATAAGTGAGAAAGAAAAAGAAAAAATCCTTTCAAACACCTCCTCAAGTTAATGAGAAGGCGGCCAAAAAGACAAATTAAGAAGATAATAAGAAAGAACTAACGGTGCAAGGCCAATAAGTGTTCAAAGGTCATTTCCGAAAAGTCATCTATTATTATATAATGTGCTTTTCCGGTGATGGCCTCTCTTGTATTGGTAGTGGCAAGACCGATAACAGTGGCACCGGAAGTCATTCCGGCTTGCAGACCGTGGAAGGAGTCTTCGAACACGTACGAGTTTTCGGGAGTAGCACCGAATATTTCCATACCGAGCAGGAAACAGTCGGGAGCGGGTTTGGAACGGGCAAACATTTCTCCGGTCAGGATGCGGTCTACCATTCCTTTAAATTCGGGGTGGGCATTGTAGACGTTAGCCATCTTCTCTTCGTTGGAGCTGGTGACTACGGCTATCTTTGCACCGTTACGGCGAAGATCGGCTATAAAGGCTTCTACTCCGGGGATGTATTCGTAGGACATCTTTTGCTCGTAAACGTAGAGTTCGGCGCTTATTTCAAGCTGGGCTTCGGGTTGGTCCGAGAAATACTTTTCATAGATTTGCAATAATGTCTGTCCCTTAATCCGGCGGCCGAAATCTTCTTCATTCAGATATTTCCGTCCCTGCTCGTCCCAGAAGACTGTGTACTGCGTTTCTGTATCCATAATGACACCATCAAAATCGAAGAGTGCCGCAATCGTTTTCGTTGTATTCATATATAAACTTTCTTTTTACCTAAACGTTAAACCTTGTGTATCCGTCGTTGCAAAGTTCCGAATAATCATCGAATCAGGCAAATAATTCGTACCTTTGCAAAGCTAAAAAAAACGTAACATACGTTTTTATCCAACAAAATCTACTAGCGCATGAGCAAGAACGACCCACATATCTTAGGCAAAGAAAGTATCGGCAAATTGCTGTTACAATATTCCATTCCTGCAATTATCGGAATGACGATTACTTCTATCTATAATATTATTGATAGTATCTTCATCGGACATGGTGTAGGCCCAATGGCGATTGCCGGACTAGCCATCAGCTTTCCGCTGATGAATCTGGTGGTGGCTTTCTGTACATTGGTATCGGCGGGCGGTTCTACGCTGGCGTCTATCCGTCTGGGGCAAAAGGACATGAAGGGGGCTACGGAAATCTTGTCACACACGTTGATGCTCTGTATCACTAATTCGTTCTTCTTTGGTATTTTGTCTTTCATCTTCCTGGATGATATATTGGTTTTCTTCGGGGCCAGTAACGAGACGCTTCCTTATGCACGGAGCTTTATGCAGGTGATCTTATTGGGTACTCCTATCACTTATACGATGATTGGGTTGAACAACGTGATGCGTGCTACCGGATACCCGAAAAAGGCGATGTTGACTTCGATGGTGACGGTGGTGGCGAACATTATCCTCGCTCCTATCTTTATTTTCCACTTTGAATGGGGAATGAGGGGGGCTGCTACGGCAACGGTGATTTCGCAGTTGATCGGTATGGTGTGGGTGGTGAGCCACTTTGTCAAGAAAGACAGTACGGTGCATTTTGAGGGGAATATCTGGAAGATGAAACGGAGGATTGTGGAGAGTATCTTCGCCATCGGTATGTCTCCTTTCCTGATGAATGTGTGTGCGTGTGCCATTGTGATTATCATCAATAACAGTCTGCAAAATTATGGGGGCGATATGGCGATTGGTGCTTATGGGATTATTAACCGTTTGCTGACGCTTTATGTGATGATTGTGTTAGGTCTGACGATGGGTATGCAGCCTATTGTGGGGTATAACTTCGGAGCGCAGAAGATAGACCGTGTGAAACAGACATTGCGACTGGGGATTATCTCCGGGGTCGTGATTACCAGTAGCGGGTTTATTATCTGCGAGTTCTTCCCTCATGCCGTATCGGCTCTTTTCACGGATAGCGATGAATTGATTGATTTGGCCGTAGACGGTATCCGGCTGGCTGTATTGATGTTCCCGTTTGTAGGGGCGCAGATTGTGATTGGTAACTTCTTCCAAAGTATCGGGAAGGCTAAAATAAGTATTTTCCTTTCGCTGACGCGGCAGTTGCTTTATCTTTTGCCTTGCTTGCTGCTCTTTCCCAACTGGTGGGGATTGGAAGGTATCTGGATTAGTATGCCGGTATCGGATGCATTGGCGTTTATTACGGCGGTTGTCAGTCTGATGATTTACATTAAGAAAGTGTCTAAACAACATCCGGAAACGGTAGCGGAATAAAGCATTAACTGCTTTACTCCGCCTGTTGGTTTTTATTCTTTATTCTGCTTTGATGCTCTTTACGGGGTTTTCATTGGCAACGTGCCAGGCTTTCACTACCACGCAAGCCACGATAACCAATAGTACCAGCAGGGCTATTCCTATAAAAAGTAACAGATCCATATCAATTCGTTCGCTAAACTGTTCCAACCATATTTGGCCTGTAAAATAGGAAGCGGCAGTACCTATCAGCACAGAGATTACGGAGATATTCAGAATGTCGTATATCAATAGTTTCAGGATGCCGGAGGACTCTGCCCCATTCACTTTGCGTATGGCTATTTCCTTGCTGCGGCGTTGAGTTTCTCCATTCACATAGCCAATCAATCCCGTGATGACAATAAGCAGGATGAAGCAGGACGAAATCCAGACTGCGTTACGGAAACGGTATACGCTCTTATAGCCTTCGCGAATCATGCTGTCTACTGAATTGAAATTCAGGGCTACATTCGGGAATGTTTTTGCCACACATTCGTTCAAGCGTTTCAGGTTCTCGTCATAGGGTTCTTTTAGACGAACATTGATGGTGTGATTGGCCGATTCTTTATCGGCAATCAATACGATAGGAGACTGACTGGAATAGAAACTTCTATTACGAATATCATCAAACACTCCCACGATGGTACCTTCTACCCCACTCACTGATTTTCCTACGGCACCATCGGTCCATTTCATCAAACGAACGAGTTCTTTATTTACCAATAGATCGCCTTTTTTCTTGATGGTAGTGCCTTCTGTTATTCTGATTCCCATCACATTCGGATAATCATAGTCGCACATATTGAAATTAAGGGTGGCAATGCGTTTGCCGTCGTTACCAATCAATCCACGTGTCCAATATTCTCCCAGTACGCTGTGTGTGGATGCCGATACCCCGTCCACCATCGGTTGGCGGAGCAACTCGTCTTTTACATGTTCTACTGTTTCGCCGGACATCCAGGTTTCGGCTTCTACCAGTCCCGGAATCTTGATTCCCATATCTCCATTCATCAGGTGAGAATATTGTAACAGGGTAACCAGCAATAGTCCGAGTACAAAGGAGGTACCCGTGAACTGGACAAATAGTAATGAACGTTTCCATCCTCTTTTTCCATCCGTATAGTGCCGGAATACCTGCGTGACGGGAATACGTGAGAACAGTTTTCCCGGTATGCCTCCTGCCAGGAGGAAAAGGACTACTACAGTGAGCAAGGGTATCCAAATGATGTCCCAGGCAAACAGTGAGGCAAGGCTGGTTCCCAACAGGTCTTCGATCAATTCGCCCATGTTGATTATCAACAGGAAGCTAAACAGGACGGATAGTAGAACCAATACTCCGGTTTCTGCCAGAAACATGCCAAAGATGTTTCCGGAACTGGCTCCACTGCATTTATGCACTCCTACGCTTTTTGCACGACGACTGATAGTGGCTATTGAAATCAACATATAATTCATGATGGCTACAAAAAACACTGAAAAGCCGAGGAAGCCGAATATCATCAAACGTTTCTGGGTATCGGCAGAATCCAGATGGCGTTTCGAAAGAGGAACAACGCTGTATTCCAACTTCCAGTCATCCCATTGCAAGGGGCTGTATTTTGCCATTACTTGTTGAATTTTGCTGTTCACCTTGTCTATATCCGACGCATGACGCAAGCGTGCAAAGGCATAAAAGATATCATTCCCATTCCAACCGTTACCACTCGCATAGCGACCATCGCGGTGGATGGTAATCACAAAGTCACGGGAGAGCATCGAATTTTCGGGTATGTCTTTATAGACGCCGCGAATTGTGAGCTCCAACTGCTTGTCGGCCGAAAGGGTTTTCCCAATAGGGTCTGCGCTACCGAATGTTTCACGGGCAAAATGTTCTGATACAAATATGCTATTCGAGATGATGAGATCTTTCGCGTTCCCTTTTAGTACGGGTATACCCATCGTTTCAAAGAAACAGGTGTCGACCATCATGTAATTTGCTTTTGACAGCAGTTTGTCTTCCTTATAAATATGATAAAACTGGGAAGGAAGTACACAGGTGGCTGATTCTATTTCTTCAGGCATATCCTGCGCCAAGGTAAAAGCTACCGGATCACAGACAGTATAGTCATAATTCATTCCGTCATCACCCTGCACTTCGCCGGTCGTCATATTCTGTGCCGCTATTCTCGCCATTATCAGATTCTCCGCTTCCGGGTAACATTTCTCATAGCTCATCTCAAAAGCTATTTGCGAGAAAAGCAAGATGCCAACTGTTAGTCCTAAAGAAAGGGAGAGCACTCTTACGATATTCAAAGTACGCTCATGCAGTAATGTACGTATGCTATAATAGATTTGTCTCATACTTGCTTCTGATCTGGTTTATGCTATCACACTGGCTACCACACTGCCGTCGAACAAATGAACTGTACGATGGGCAAAGGATGCGTCATGTTGTGAGTGTGTCACCATGATGATGGTTGTTCCTTCTTTATTCAGTTCGGTCAACAGGTTCATCACTTCTGCCCCATTCTTTGAGTCGAGGTTACCGGTCGGCTCATCGGCGAGAATCAGTTTCGGACTTGCTACTACGGCACGGGCAATGGCTACACGTTGTTGCTGACCACCGGAAAGTTGTTGCGGAAAGTGTTTGGCACGATGGCTGATGTTCATCCGTTTCAGAATGTCTTCTACCATGCGGCGGCGTTCGGATGCTTTAAAGCCCAGGTATGTCAGAGGAAGTTCTACATTCTCGTAAACATTCAGCTCGTCGATCAGGTTAAAGCTCTGGAATACGAATCCGAGTTTGCCCTTACGCACATGGGTACGTTCTTTCTCTTTCAATCCGCCCACCTCTTCACCCATCAAGCGGTAGGAACCTTCGGTGGGGTTATCGAGCAAACCCAGAATATTCAACAAAGTGGATTTACCACAACCGGAGGGGCCCATAATGGCTACAAACTCTCCCTCTTTTACTTCAAGGTTTACGTGATTCAAGGCAACTGTCTCTACTTCGGAAGTACGGAATACTTTACTGATGTTGTTTATTTCAATCATACTCTTTTTATTTATGTTTTTAATTATTCACTTTTAAGGCTATTCACCGGATTTTCATTGGCAATCCGCCACGATTTCCAAAGTACGCAGGCTACGATAACGAGAAGATTTACAATCGCTATCAGTACATACGCCGCCCAACTGACAGGCACGTGCTCGGCAAACATATCCATCCACATATCATTGACGTACCATGATGCCGCTACACCGATCACAACGGCTGCAACGGCTACATAGAGCACATCTTTCACCAGCATTTCCAGAATGCCGGAGGCTTCGGCACCATTGACTTTACGTATGGCAATCTCTTTGGAACGGCGGCGGACTTCATCGGTTGTGTAGCCTATCAATCCCATCATCATCACAAAGAACATGGTAACCGCCGCCAGTATGGTAGCATTGCTGAAGACGCGGATGGAGTTATAACTCTCTTTTATCATCTGCTCCATCGATCGGAAATCGACCGTTTTATCGGGGAAAGCGTCTGCCGATACTTTATTCAGTTTCTGAAGATTCTCTGCAAAAGGTTCTTTCAGCCGGACATGAACACAGTTTCCGAAATTCTTGGTACTCATCAGGATGAAGGGTGCTTGCGGGTTGGTGAAATTACCGATCCGGAAGTCTTTAATCACTCCCACTACTTTACATACGTAGCCTGAATTATAGACAGTACGGTTCAATAGCTCTGTTCCCCAGTGCATCCATTCGCCGTATGTTTCATTGATGGCTACTTCGTTTTCATTCCGTGGCATACGCCCCTCCTTCATCACCATACCCATCATCTTTGGATAGTCTTCCATCATTTCGCAAAAACGGGAGGAGAAAAGTGATTGTCCGCTTTCATCCTGAATCATCGTTCCACTATAACTATAGACGGGATGGGAATCGGCACTGGACACGGACTCTACATAAGGCAGGCCACGGAAGAAAGTCAGGGCATAGTCCTGGTTTTCTTTATTGCCGAAACCAGTATTGGCTACGACAACGCGCTTCGGATTGTATCCCAGGTCTTTGTTTAAGACATAGTAGTATTGCAGCATCACCACATACATCAGTCCGCAGATGAAAGCTACGCCAGCAAACTGCACGAATAATAGCGGGCATTTCCAGCCTTTCTTTCCTTCTGTGTAGCGGCGGAAGACTTGTGAAACGGGGATTCTGGCAAAGATGCGTCCGGGCAGTGCTCCTCCTATCAGGAACAGGATAGCTACCGTCAGCAGGGGTACCCAAAGACGGTCTAAAGAGAACAGGGCTCCGAGTTCAACGGCGGTTGTGTCTTCTATAAAGTCGCGGAAGTTCAGTAAGATTAATCCCATCAGCAGCAAGGCGAAGAGAATAATGATAGCTGTTTCCAATAGGAACATTCCCAGAATTTTGCCGCTGCCTGCACCGCTACACTTATGTACGCCGATGGCTTTGGCGCGGTATGAGAGTGAAGAAATGGAGATCAGTACGTAGTTCAAAGTAGCGATGAAAAGGATGATTATTCCCAAGATATACATGATGTTCCGCATCCGCTTCACGTCCGGTTCTTCCCTGTATACATCACGGATCGGCTTTACAAAAGCGGTATAACCTACCACTTTCTGGTCTTCCGCAGGACGATATTTCTTTATCAGGTCATTCAACCGGGCATTCACCACGGATTTGTCTGCTCCGGGACGGAAACGGATAAATGCGATCCAGCTATCGCCTCCTCTCCAGGAGTAGTTTCCCCATCCACGGCTCCATACGGTAGGCAAAGAAATCACTGCATCCGGTCTGACGGTAGCATTTTCGGGTATGTCGGCGTACGTGCCTTTCACTGTCAGTTCTATTTCTTTATTATAGGAGATTACTTTGCCTATCGGGTTTTCTTGGTCGAACATCTTACGCGCCAACCGGTCACTAAGAAAGACAACATCTTTCTGCATCAGTTCTTTTTCCGGAACACCGCTCAAAACATCGATACCCATAGTTTGAAAGAATAGTGAATCGGCTGTCACTTTGTTAGCTTCAAAACGGACACTTCCATAATAAAGAGGGGCACTCATCCAGACACAATAGCTGGTGGCTGCTTCCACTTCTTTAGGAAAGTTCTCCTGTATGGCACCCGCCACCGGTCCGCAGTTCATTTCCTGCGGCTCAAAGGTTTGGCCATTGGCGGAAAAGACGGAGAAGATCTGATACAGGTTATCATAATCGGCTCCCGGTTTCAGGTGGGCAAAGCCCTCGCGGATCGCGGCGTCCTCCATGCTGGAAATCCAAAGGCGCTTGAACGGCTTTTTGCAGCCCGCCATCTGGTAGACAAAACGGAAAATCAGCTCACCCTCGCGCCCGGCGTCGGTGGCGCACACAAGCCCCGTCACGTCGGGGCGCTCCATCAGAGAGCGCAGCACGGCAAACTGGCCTTTCTTCTCGGCAGGGATGATGTACTGCCATTCCTGCGGCAAAATCGGCAGGTCGTCATAGCGCCACTTCTTGAAACGCTCGTCATAGGCCCCGGCGTCGGCAAGGGAAACAAGGTGGCCGATACACCAGCTCACCAGATAGCCGTTTCCCTCCATGTAGCCGTCCCGTTTCTGATCCGCACCGATCACGCCCGCAATGCTGCGGGCGACGCTCGGCTTCTCTGCAATTACCAACTGAACACTCATTCCTTATTCCTCCTTATCCTGCGCGGGTTCCTCGTCCTCCGGGGTCGGTTCGTCCTCGTCGTCCTCGTCCTCGCCAAAGTCGTATTCGTCCAGCTCGTCGCCGCCTTTGGTGCCGGCCTTGGGCTTTCTAAACTTGAAGAAGTAAAGGGCCGCGCCGCCGCCAATCAGGGCCACCACAAGGAACACTACAAGGCCGCCCATGCCGGTGCTTTTCGCTTCTTCCTCCTGCGGCGGCTCGGTTTCCTCCGGCTCCTGCGGCTCCGGCTCCGGGCCGGTACACTCGGTCATATTGGTTTTACATACCGGGCAATTCGTATTGACGGCTCCCGCCTCGCACTTGGTCGTACAGGTACAGCTTTCCGGGGCGGCTTCGCCGTCCTCCAACAGTGCTTGCAGGTCGGCGTCGTCCACTTGGTTGAGGAAGTGAACGGCGGTTTCCTTGTCCTCGTTGGCCCGGTCGATCAGGATGTAAAAGTAGTTGCCCGCCTTGGTGGTAACGGTGATAAGCTGCTTATCCCCATAGAAATCATCCACCAGTGTTGCGTTGCCCTCCGGGGTGACAGGTACGCCCTCCGGCTCCATGCCGCCGGTGGTGGGTTCTTCCTCCTGCGGTGCCTCGGTGGTTTCCGGCAAAGGCTCCGGGTTGGGGTCAGTGCCACCGGCAAAAGCGGTGGTGGAAAAGGCCGTCAGGCAAAGCACGGCGGCCAGCGTCACGGTAAACGTGCGAATGATCTTATTCTTCATCGGCATTGTCCTCCTGTTCAAAATCCGGCTGCGGGGCCGGGGCGGTCTGCAAAGCGCCGCCCCGCAGGAACGCCGCAAATTCCTCCGGCTTCATGTTCAGGCCGCGCACAAGCTGGATGATCTGCAAATTCTCCTGTTCGGTCTTTGCCGCTTCCAGCTCCCGAAGCTGTTTTTGCAGCTCCGTGATCTTGGCCTTGGTTTTCACAATGTCCTTTTCGATACGGTCAAGTTTGTTTGCCATCGTCTAAAACTCCTTTCTGGCGTCAAGGCAGACGCCCATAGCAATAGAAATGCTGCTGCCAATAACTCGAATTGAGGTTGGTGTAAGAAATGGGGTCGCCACAGTGCAACATCACGGAATTGCCCACATAAATGCCGACATGGGAAACGCCGGGGGTGTCGTAGGTGCCGACGAAAAATACAAGGTCGCCGGGCTTGGCCTGCTCCGGGGAAACAGGGGTACAGATATTGCAAAGGCCCTGTGCGCCCAGCCGTCCCACGTCCCATCCGCTGTGATTGATTACCCAGCTCACAAAACCGCTGCAATCAAAGCTGGTGCTGGGAGAACTGCCGCCCCACACATAGGGATAGCCGATATACTTTTCCGCCTCGGCCATCATTGCGGCAAAGGTGGCGTCCTCCAAAGCCTCCGGGGGAATGTCGTAATAGGTCGGCTCCTTGACGGTGGAAGCATTGGGATAGGTGCCGCTTGGAAACAGGTCTGGCCGGTTGCCCAGCGTGGACATATACACCGCATACAGGCTTAATTGATCCTCGCCCATGATGTAAACAGGCAGATGGGACATATCGAAGTTTTCCAGCTTCACGTTGCAGATGTAATAGGTGTAGGGAACTTGCACAGTATAGGTGTTGCCCTCGCTGTCCGTCCGGGTTTCGGTGCGGTATCGGGTTTCGGTTTCAATGGTCTGTGTCAGGGTGTATTGCTTCTCAAAGAGCATGGCAAGGTCGCCTTGCACGTCGCCCAGCGTATAGACGCCATCATGTAGCGCCGACAGGATGGAAGTCAGTACATAGGGGTCATGGCCGATCTCGTCCAGATCGAAGCGGTATTCGTCATAGCCGGGGTGCAGGCTTTCGTAGTTGTCAAGCTCATACTGCAAATCGGCCTCCATGTCCGCATAGGCGGCTTCGGCCCCCAGCATATCGCTGTCCTCGGACAGATAGGACGTGGCCGCCACGCCGGTTCCGGCGCTGCCGAACATGGCCGTACAGGATTGCAGGCCGCCCATAATCAGCATGAGCATAAGGCCCACACCGCCGATCAGCAGCACACCTTTCCAATGCCGGGCCACAAAGGACGCGGCCTGTTTGCTTTTCTCGGCAGCTTTCTTGGCGGCTGCGGCGGTGGTCTTGGTGGCGCTGGCTGCGCCCTGTGCCGTCTGGCCCGCCGCCCGTGCTGCCTTGGCATAGTCCCGTTTGATTTTCTGTTTCTGCCAGAACCGGGCCACCGGGTTTTTCACCGCCTGCGCCATTTCCGGGTTGTCCCGCAAGGATTTCTGGTAGATGTACTCCGCATTGGCGGCAATGGCCTTTTTCTCGGCCTTGGCTGCGGCCCGGTAGGGTTTGAGCTTATGACGCCGGATGCCGCTGCGGATGGCTTTTCCCGCTTGGCGCTCGGCAAGTTCTTCTCCCTTATGGCCGCCCTCGACGCCCACATTCTCATGCTCAACCTCATGGATTTTTCCATGCAGATACAGGCCCGCTTCCTCCATCGGACGGCTGGCCGGGTTGGGTTTGAGATTGGGGGCCGGTTTCTCCACCTTGTCAAAGTGCAGCTTGGTTTTGGCCTTGCCCTTGGCCTCGTCATAGACGGTTTCCTTGGTGACGACGCGCTTTTTCGGCAGGGCTTCTTTGGCTGCGTCCAGCTTATCCGCCCGCTTTTCCGCCTTGTGGACGTATTTGGAAAGGGCGGGATCGGCCCGTTCCTCGGCGGTGAATTGCAGGTGGGACGCCGGGCCGGTGGCCTGCGCTGCCGTATTCGCGCCATCCTTGGCGGCCCGCTTCGCCTTGCTGCGCTCCCGGATGTCCCCGGCACGTTCCAGCACCTTTTCAGCGGTGCCGCCCGGCTCGGCTGCGGAATAGTCCTGTTCGGCCTCCCGGCTGGAAATGTTGATGCTCTCGCCGGTGGTCTGGTTGTCCAGCGTCAGGCCGTCGCGGGTCATGTGCTGCGTCACCTTATCACGGGGTTTCAACTGCTTCATAGGGCGTCACCTCCTTTTCTGTCATACCGTTTCGCCCTCGCCTAACCGGGTCGTCATAATCTTGTAGAGCTGGCTGCGCTGCGGGATGGGGTTGCGGAACGGCAGGATCACATTTTCATAGATCAAAAGCCCCTCGCCGGGTTCGGAATTGTCCACATACCGTAATTGCTGCGGGGAAATGTTCAATCGCTCCGCAAGGATGCGACGGTCGCCGGACGCCTGATTGAGCAGGCAAATGAAGTCGCTGTTTTCCAGAATGTTTTCGATCTCCGGGGAAGAAAGCAGGTCTTTCACGTTCTGCGTCGCCCCGGTCGGGATGCCGCCCCATTTTCTGAACCGCTTCCAAATCTCGCAGGAGAAAGCCGCCGTCTGTTCCTCGCGCAGAAGCAAATGGAACTCGTCGCAGAAATACCACGTTGCCTTGCCTTGGCTGCGGTTTTGGGTCACACGGCCCCAAATCTGGTCTTGGACAATGAGCATACCGAGCTTCTTTAGTTGTTTGCCCAGCTCTTTAATGTCAAAGGCCACAATGCGGTTCTCGATGTTGACATTGGTGCGGTGGTTAAAGACGTTCAGGCTGCCGTTTACATACAGGTCAAGGGCCTGCGCCACCCGGTCAGCCTCCGGGATATGCTGGTCTAACAGGGCTTGATGTAGGTCGGACAGGATCGGCATATTCTCCGGGCGGGGGTCTGCCAGATAGGGCCGGTAGATCACCTGCACAGCCCGGTCAATGACTGTCTTTTCGATGGCTTCCAGCCCGTTCTTGCCGCCCATGACAAGCTCACAGAACGACAGCACAA
>ERZ857998.2572-NODE-2572-length-16617-cov-10.654088_pt1 | contig 16617 bp, 20 predicted proteins | sample MGYA00519954_ERZ857998 | MGnify/ENA primary metagenome ERZ857998 (study PRJEB31778, sample SAMEA3449424) | human gut metagenome | biome: human gut; feature: human-associated habitat; material: faeces | place: United Kingdom | collected 2010/2012 ...
CACACCGCCCTATGAGACGGTTTCCAGTCTGAAAGCACGGCTGGATGGAATGTATGCGGATGTGGACATGGGAAACCTGAAAAGCATGGCATGGTTTGTCTGCCGGAAAGCAAAATAGGGAGAGATAATATGTCAAAGAAAGCAACCGAATTTCAGAAAAGAGAAATGAGCAAAATGTATCGCGGCAAGGAAATCTTCAAGCCGCTGAATACCGGCTGGATCGACGGGAGTGTTGCCTGCGTGCGCGAATGGGTGGCGAACATCTTCTCCTATCGCAAGGGCGACACTACGATCATGATTGACGCAGGTTACAATTACGATCGCCTCGCGGAGAAAATGAACTGGCTCGGCATTGACCCGAAGTCCATCCGCCATATTTTTATCACGCACCAGGATACCGACCATGTCGGTGCGGTGGAAGCCGACAGCCCCGGACTTTTCAAGAAGGTAAAGCTGTACATAGGAGAGGTTGAGAACCGTTACCTGACCGGAGCGGTGCGTCGAAAGGTCATTTATCATCTCTATAAGCTGCCGCAGGTGACAATAAACAACCGCAAGCAGTTGCTGAAGGACGGCGAAACCCTGCGTATCGGGGATATCAAGATAAAATGCTTCCTTGTCCCCGGTCATACATGGGGGCATATGGTCTACCTCATTGATGACAAATATCTGTTTACCGGCGACACGCTGTGGTTCGGTGCGGACGGTGGTTACAGTTTTATTTCCGCGCTTGCGGAGAACAACAAGCTCGCCGTAAAGTCACTCGCCATCCTTGAGGCAAAGCTGAAAAAGATGGGAGCACACCCCTTGTTCATCACCGGTCATACCGGCTGGACTGACAACTTTGAGTTTGCCTTTGCACACAAAGATCAGCTCTGTTCGCCGTTCAGGAAAAGAGTTCACGATCCGAGAGCGCCTTATGATGCCTATGACGAGTCGGACGATACCGAACAAAATGCAAAAGGCGGTTTTTTGAAAGGCGTTGGACAATGAAAGATAGCGAATTACAAATTGACCGCAAATGCCATGTGCTGTATTCCAAGCCCTGCAAGAAAGAGATACGGGCAAAAATTGCTCTGCACTATCCGGAAGCGGAGCGGGAGGCGATATGGGAACAGGTGCAGCGGCAGTACGTGGTCTATCTCTCCGACTGGCGCACCGATTTGGGCGGCAAAAAGAACTTCCACAACGGCGTAGGCGGCACCTACGACTGCATCGCCATCATGAGCTATTATGTGGTCTGCAAAGCAGTTACTTCGTTCCGTGAAATCGAAGAGATGGAGGAAAATCTGATTCTTCCGACCTTCCGCAAGCTGAAATTCGTGGACTGCAACAAGCCGTTTTTCAAAAGGCTGATGCATCGCGCCTTCTTAACGGCAAAGGGGCGCTGCGACAAATGGCACGATTACGAAATGACGGTCGCGCCCTACGAGAAGGACAAGCCGATCTATTATGAATTTACGGCCTGCCCTGCGGCGGAATTTGCCATCCGCAACGGGCTGACGGATATCATGCCCGCCCTGTGCAACGTGGATTATGCGGCCATGGAGCTGATCGGCGCGAAGCTGGTGCGGACGACGACCTGCGCAAACGGCTGTAAATGCGACTATACCATCTGCGGCAGCCGGGACCCATATCTGAAGGACCATCCCGAATACCGCGACGAGGCGGGCTACCGGCGAAACCGGTAGGGAAATCGAGGAAACGGAAATGCTGTTTGAAACCCACGGAGACAGAAACAAGCCTGCGGTCCTGTTCTTTCACGCCATGGGCGTGACGGGGCAGAGCAGCAGGCCCGTGGCGGAGCACCTGCCCTGCTTCTGCATCCTGCCGACATCCACGGTCTACTGTGCCGGGCAGCGCTATGCAGGCAAGGCCGACGAGGTGCGGCAGGTGGAGGACTATCTGCGCGCACAGGGCGTGAAGCGGCTCGCGCTCGTCGTAGCGTCCTCCATCGGCGCGGACCTCGCCATGGCGTTTTTGACGCAGACGAGCCTGCCGGTCGACCATGTCTACTTTGACGGCGGGCAATTTGCGCAGATCGGCAGGGGAACGCGCCGCGTTATGATGCCGTTTCTCTATCTGGCCATCAAAAGCCTGTACTGGTCGAAGGGAAAGACGCTCAAAAAGCTCCTCTGGTGCGGCGACGATGCCATCAAGCCCTATTTTATCGCAGCGGGCAGGGCACTGACGCTTGGAAACCTGCGCCGCCAGCTGGCGGACAGTCTGGAGGATCGGCCGTTCCCGCCGCTGCCGGAGACGCTGCAGCGCCGGACGTATTTTGCGTTCGGCAGCGCGGAGAACCATTTCAAGTACCGCAAGGCGGTGCGGAAGGCATATCCTGCGGGGAATTTCCCCGTATTTGCGGGATACGACCACATGCAGTACCAGATCCGCGACCCGCAGGGCTTTGCGGAGCTGCTGCAGAGCCTGATGGAGCGGGACCGCCTGCCGGACCTCCCGTTTTTACGAAAGTGAGGGAACCCATGCAATACAGGATCGAAAAGAACACCGTGCAGGAAACGCTGCTCATTCCGGTCTATGGCCGGAAAATGTGCACGGAGCTGTATCCGAATCTTTACCGGGACGAGACGGCCGTCCGCCTGTTCGGGGAGATCGACTATGATTTTTCTGCGCTGGAGAAAAAGTCCCGGAGCCTGATGCAGCGCTTCGGTTTTCTGGAGGTCGCCATGCGCCAGAACGATCTGGCCTTTGAGGTGCGGGACTATCTGCGCGCGCATCCGAATGCGGCCGTTGTGAACCTCGGCTGCGGGCTGGATGCGACCGGCCGCAGCTGCGACAACGGCAGCTGTAAGCTTTACAATCTGGATTTCCCGGATGTCATCCGCGTGCGCGATGAGCTGCTGCCCGCCGGGCCGCGGGAGGAGAACATCCCGTGCGACCTGAACGACACGGCGTGGTTCGACCGCATCGACGCCTCCGGCGGCGCGATATTCTTTGCGGCGGGCGTGTTCTATTATTTTCTGAGGGAGCAGGTCCGGGCGCTCGTGCAGCGCATGGCGGCGGCCTTCCCCGGCGGCGTGCTGGTCTTTGACGCGGCCAACGAAAAGGCCGTCCGGCTGATGCTGAAAACATGGATCCGGGATGCGAAGATCAAGGACGTCGGCGCGTATTTTGCCGTTGCGGATGCCAAAGCCGAGCTTGGCCCGTGGGACAGCCGCCTGCAGATCTCCAGCCGGGGCTATATGCTGGGCTACCACGATCTGAAGGACCCGTCCGTCAGCGGCTTTTTCCGCTTCCTTGCGCGGGTTGGCGACCGCAGCATGAACATGCAGATCGTCAGGATCGGCTTTGGAGGCGAAATATGAAATACATCGGGATGCCCCTGGGAATGTGGGCGCTGTTTGCAGGGTCGTTCCGCAGACAGCTGACGGTCGTGTTCGGCTATGACGCCGCGGCGGCAAAGGAGATCATGAAAAGGGCGAAGCCGCAGTACCGGAAGCTCATTGCGAAGCTGCCCGCGTTTGAAAAGGCCGACCGGTTTCAGATGAACATCGTCAACTGCGCCATGCTCGGCGCGTTCATCTGCTCCATGCCGGAGCGTCCGGATGTGGAGCGCCTGACGGTCTATTATGCCGACGCGATGATGACAAAGCCGATGAAGTGGTTTTGCCGCAAGAGCGGAAAAAAGAAATTCACGGAAACGGACATCGCGGGGATGCAGGCCACAGCCGCGCTGAAGGCGGCGGACCGCAACCCGTATTCTTGGAACATGGAATACTATGCCTACCCCGACGGCAGCGGCTATGAGGCGCGCTTTACGCAGTGCGGCATCTGCACGCTGATGAAGGAGCTGGGGCTTTATGACCTGACGCCGGCCCTCTGCCACCTGGACTACACCATGGCCGAGGCGGGTGAAACGGCGGATTTCGTGCGGGAGTATACGCTCGCCTCCGGCGGGCCGTACTGCGACTGCGGCTACAGGAGGAAAACCAGATGAGTCATTTTCATTCGATCGGAATATCGGAAAAGCTCGATGTGCCGCGGATCCGGAAGCTGCTGACGATCGGTGCGTCCCTGCTGCATCTTGCGGGGGATCTGATCCTCGGCTGAGGCACGGAGCAGGAATCGCTGACGGGAATTCTGCGGATGCTCTCTGCCTACACCGGCACGTCCGATGGCGGCATGGTGGCGCAGGTCTATGTGCAGAAATATCCCGGTGAGACCGGGGGACTCGTGCTGATCTCCACCGGCGGGCTGGACGCGAATACCATCAAGAGCCTGAAAAGGCAATACTTCTTTGCGCCGCTGGCACTGTGGTACCTGAAGCACTGCAACTGTGAAAAGCTGAAGCCGAAGCTCATCCGGCTCGGTATGAGCCATCTTCGCGGCGAAGGTCCCGAGGAGGCCGCCTATGCGCAGGATATGTTCGAGACGATCTTCCGGGGCTACAGGCAGGAGAAGGACGACTACTTTTCCGAAAAAATGCAGCGGGACCTCATCCGCCTGATGCACGAGCCGCGCATCGCCTATGTCTCCGGCGGCCATCTGACCACGGTCCTGCAGGAAGAAAAATTCATCGAAACGATCCGGGCGTTCCTGCCGTCACTGGGGGAGTAACGCAGACAGGAGGGAATGGCAGTGATCGATATCATCTACCACGACGGCGCTTCGGCGGCGCCGGATCAGGCCGGGCAGAGCGGCGGCTTTGCGCAGGCGGACGGAAACGGCGAGATCCACTGCTATTCGTGGCTGGACGGCGTGAGCGCCATGCTGATGCGGCTCGAGATGGAGTCCTATACGGAGCTTCGCACGCAGAAGGGCCTGCTGGAGCTCAATTTCTGCGCCAACGGCCGCTTTGAAACGCGCTTCTCCCTGCGGGACCATGTGCTGCTGAAGCCGGGCGACATGGCCATCAGCTGCTATGACGGCGTGCATGGCTCGCGTTCCGAGTCGCATTTCCCGCTGGGCTATTATGAGGGCATCTGCCTTGAGGTCGATCCGGAGCGCGCCCGGCGCTGGGTCGAGCGCAATGCCCCGGCCTTCCGTGTCGATTTTTCCGCTCTGCAGCAGAATCTGCTGGGCGACAAGTGGTATCGCTGCAGCCCGGCGGGCCCGCGCTGCGAGCATGTGTTCCGGGAGCTGTATGAGAGCGCCGCCTATCTGGACCCTGCGTTCCTGCGGCTCAAGGTGCTGGAGCTCCTGATGCTGCTCAGCAGCATCCCGCGCGGGGCCGGGACGGATGCCTACTGCTCGGCCCGGCAGGCGGAGCTGATCCGCCATATCCGCGACCATCTGCTGACGGACCGCGAGGGCTATACCTCGCTTTCCCGGCTGGCGGCGGAGCACGAGATGTCCGTATCGCACCTGCAGAAGCTGTTCAAGCAAATTTACGGTGTGCCGGTCTATCACTACATCAAGGAATACCGGCTCGAGCAGGCGGCGGTCGAGCTCGTGCGCAGCGCAAGGCCCGTGACGGAGATCGCGCAGGATGCGGGCTATGACAATGCCAGCAAATTTTCGGCCTGCTTCAAGGAGCGCTACGGCGTGACACCGTCGCAGTACCGCACGGATGCAAAGGCAAAACAGAGCATCGGAACCAAAACGGAGTAGTCTGCGAGACGAAAATATGGTAGAGTATGCACTGGTTAGAGAACACTAACCAAGACAGCCCACGCAATTGCATCTTCGGCCTTCGCCGGACCCCAGTCGAATGCTCTCGATGAATTGTGCGGTGCTGTCCGATATAACCTGGAGGTGCATCATGAAAAAGAGAATTGCAGCAATCGTGTTATGTGTGTTCTGCCTGCTGGCCATTGCGGGCTGCTCGCAGAGCAAGCCGGATGCGCAGCCCACTGCGGCGCAGGAGACCGGCGACTATCTGACGACCATCAGCGGGACCTATGAGGAGCTGTTCCCGCAGCTGGCCAAGGCGGAGTACCGCGACCTGTGGATCGATGCCACGACGCCGCTCGTCGGCGCGGAGAACGCCGAGACCGCGACGGATACGCTGCTTGCCATGTGCATGGCAGAGCCCTACGGCCCGGAGGCTTCCGAAAAGTATGCGGCAGACCCCGAGAGCATGGCGTTCAACTGCTATTTCCGCGGCGGCGTGGACCGCTTCGTCATGGACGGCCACACCATTTCCGGTCTGGACGCGCAGGGCAATGAGGTCTTCTCCCATACCTATCACAAGCTCGACGAGGAAAATGAGAACGGCTTCCTGTTCTACCAGAGCGACGACGCGGATTCCGGCGACTTTACCTACTTCGCCTTCTCCCCGGACACGATGGAGACGACCTATCATCTGGAGTTCCGCTATGCCGAGGACCTCAGTGACCTGCAGAGTTGGTTCGAGGGCAATTATGCCTACTGGAACGCCGCTGCGATCGCCGTGGACTACGATCAGGAGACCATGAAGAACGTGATCGAGCTGTTTGCGACGGAGAACCTGACCGAAGCGGAGTAAAGAGGAAGCACAGCGCACCCGTTTTCCGGCGGGTGCGCTGAAAACCACGATTAACGATTTCAAAAAAAGGAGGGGAACCCCCTTGAAGAAACGATCGGATCTGTCGCGGCTGATGGAGTATGCCGGGGGGCATCGGGTCTTTACCTATGTCTCCTGGGTCCTGTCGGCCCTGAGCGCGCTGGTGGCGCTGGTCCCGTTTTTGTACATCTGGATGATCCTGCGCGATGTGCTGAATGCCGCGCCGGATTATTCCCGGGCGGTCAACATCCCGCATTACGGCTGGATGGCGGTGCTGTTTGCTGCGCTGTCGTATCTCATCTATGTCTGCGCGCTGCTGTGCTCCCATCTGTCGGCCTTCCGCGTGGCGACGAACCTGCGGCTCGCCGTTTCGGAGCATCTTGCCCGGCTGCCGCTGGGCTTTACGGAGCGCTACGGCAGCGGCAAGCTCCGCAAGGTCATTCAGGAGAGCACCGGCGCGGCGGAGACCTATCTTGCCCATCAGCTGCCGGATCAGTATGCCGCCATGGCCACGCCGGTCGGCCTGCTGGTGCTGCTGTTCGTCTTTGACTGGCGGCTGGGCCTGCTGAGCCTTGTGCCGGTGGCCCTCGGCTTTGTGATCATGTCGGCCATGACCGGCAAGCGCATGGCGGAGAAAATGCGCCAGTACGGCAATGCCCTTGCCGCCATGTCCGGCGAGGCCGTGGAATATGTCCGCGGCATTCCGGTCGTCAAGACGTTCGGTCAGTCCGTGTTTTCGTTCAAAAAGTTCAAGGCGACGATCGACGAATATGAAAAGTGGGTCATTGCCTACACGAAAGAGCTGCGGATGCCGATGCTCTTCTATACGGCGGCCATCAACGGCGTGTTTGCCTTCCTCATCGCGGGCGGCCTGCTGCTGACGAGAAACGGCGTTACCCCGGAATTCCTGCTGAATCTGCTGTTTTACATCATCATCACGCCGGTCATCTCGCTGACGCTGACGAAGATCATGTATATGAGCGAGAACAAGATGATCGTGGCCGATGCGCTGAGCCGCATCGACTCCGTGCTGGACGAGGCGCCTGTGTCCGTGAGTGAAAAGCCGCAGCACCCGAAGGACAGCTCGATCGCCCTGCATGATGTGCGGTTCAGCTATGACGGCAGGACGGACGTGATCCGCGGCGTTTCCATGGACATCCGCCCGGGACAGACCGTGGCACTCGTCGGCCCGTCCGGCGGCGGCAAGTCCACGCTGGCAAGCCTCATCTGCCGCTTCTTCGACGTGGGCAGCGGCAGCATCTGCGTCGGCGGCGCGGACGTGCGCGATATCCCGAAGGAAGAGCTGATGGACACGGTCTCGTTCGTGTTCCAGAACAGCCGCCTGCTCAAGGGCAGCATCCTGGACAACGTCAAGCTGGGCAGGCCCGACGCCACGGAGGCAGAGGCGCTTTCCGCCCTGCGGGCTGCGCAGTGCATGGATATTATCGAAAAATTCCCGGACGGCATCCACACCGTCATCGGCTCGAAGGGCGTGTATCTCTCCGGCGGCGAGCAGCAGCGCATTGCCATTGCGCGCGCCATGCTGAAAAATGCCCCCATCCTGATCCTCGATGAGGCCACGGCCTTTGCCGACCCCGACAACGAGGCGAAGGTGCAGGCCGCGTTTGCGGAGCTGGCGAAGGGCAAGACCGTCGTTATGATCGCCCACCGTCTGTCTGCCGTTGTGAACGCCGACTGTATCTATGTGGTGCAGGACGGCAGGATCGCCGAGGCGGGCACGAAGGGCGACCTCTGCGCCCGGAACGGCCTGTTTGCAAAAATGTGGCAGGACTATCAGTCCTCGGTTCGCTGGAAGGTCGAAAAGGAGGGATCGGCATGCTGAAAAAGATCCAGAGAGCAACGGCAAGCTCCCCGGAGGGCACGCGGGGACTCGTCCGGGGCGTGCTGGCCTGCGCCGCGCAGAACATCGCCTTTATGCTGCCCACGAGCCTGCTGTATGCGCTCGTCCGCGACCTGATGGCGGGCGGCGCAGCGGGAAGGACCGCATTTTATGTCTGCGGCTGCGTTGCCTGCTTTGCCCTGATCCTTCTGACGACGTGGTTCCAGTATAACGGCACCTACTTTACGACCTATCAGGAGAGCGGTATCCGCCGCCTGACGCTCGCCGAGCGCCTGCGCAGACTTCCGCTGTCCTTCTTCGGCAAGCGCGACCTGGCCGACCTGACCAGCACCATCATGGCAGACTGTGAGGTGCTGGAGAAGACCTGCTCGCACTTCATTCCCGGCCTGTTCGGCTCGCTCATCTCCACGGTGCTCATCGCGCTGGGCCTGTTCCTCTTCGACTGGCGCATGGCGCTGGCGGCGCTGTGGGTCATCCCGGTATCTGCGGCCATCGTGCTCTGCAGCTATCGCGTGCAGGACCGCGTGCAGAGCAGGACCATGGCCGTGAAAATGACCTGCGCCGACGGCATTCAGGAGTATATCGAATCGATCCGCGACCTGAAGGCCAGCAATGCAGAGCAGGGCTATCTCGGCGGCCTTTCCCGGAAGATCCGTGCCGTGGAAAAGCAGACGATCGCGGCGGAGCTGACGAACGCCGTGTTCGTGACCTCGGCCGGTACGGTCCTGAAGCTCGGCATCGCCTCCGTGGCGCTGACCGGCTCCGTGCTGCTGCTGAGCGGCCGCATCGACGTGCTGACGCTGTTCCTGTTCCTGCTCGTGGCTTCCCGCCTGTATGATCCGATGCAGGGCGCGCTGCAGAATCTGGCGGCTGTCATCGCCATGCGGACGAATGTGGCGCGCATGAATGAGATTCTGGAATACCCGATCCAGACTGGCAGCGAGCAGCTGAGCAATCAGGGCTGCGATATCGTGTTTGACCATGTGGGCTTTGCCTACAACTCCGGCGAGACGGTCCTGAAGGACGTGTCCTTCACGGCAAAGCAGGGGCAGGTCACGGCCCTTGTCGGTCCGTCCGGCGGCGGCAAGACGACCGTGTCCCGGCTGGCGGCGCGCTTCTGGGACTATCAGAAGGGCAGCATCACGGTCGGCGGCATGGATGTTTCAAAGATCGACCCGGAAAAGCTCATGAGCCTGTATTCCATCGTTTTCCAGGACGTCACGCTGTTTGACAATACCATTCTGGAGAATATCCGCCTCGGCCGCAAGGACGCGACGGATGAGGAGGTCCTCGCGGCGGCAAAGCTTGCCAACTGCGACGAATTTGCCGAAAAACTCCCGGACAAGTGGAACACCGACATCGGCGAAAACGGCTGCGCCCTTTCGGGCGGCGAGCGCCAGCGCATTTCCATTGCGCGCGCCTTCCTCAAGGATGCGCCCATCATCCTGCTCGATGAGGCGACGGCCAGTCTGGACGTCGAGAACGAGACGCTCATCCAGACGGCGCTGTCCCGCCTGATCCGCAACAAGACGGTCCTGATCATCGCGCACCGGATGCGTACCGTTGCGGGAGCGGACAAGATCGTCGTGCTGGCTGACGGCGTTGTGGCCGAACAGGGAAGCCCCAACGAGCTCTATGCGAAGAACGGGCTTTACACCCACATGGTGGACCTGCAGAACGGCAGCCAAAGCTGGTCAATCTGATTGACGCAGCACCGTATCGTTTTCAAACGAGAGCCCAGTGAAACGGGTCTCGTTTGAGAGCTTGTCAAAAACACTTTTTTGACAAGCTCACGGATGCGGAACATTTCCGCATCCGTTTCGTCAAATAGGGCAAGAAGAATAGCGCAGGGGATACCCTGTTAGAAACCATGGACAAAGGAGAACAAACCTATGAAACGGATATTTGCGGTTCTGCTGGCGCTGAGCCTGCTTCTGCTCGCGGCGTGCTCAAAGGGCGTTTCCCCCACGGAGCCGTCCCCGACCGAGCCTGCCACGCAGGCTCCGACCGAACCGGCGACCGAGGCCCCAACGGAGCCTTCGCAGACCGAGCCTGCCACGGAGCCGTCGCAGCCCACGGAGGAGGAGGGCCCGTTCACCGTGACCTATGCCCACGCGCAGGCCGACACGCACGGCTCCGGCGAGGTGTGGGTACAGCTGCTGGCCGAGGTCACAAACACCGGCTCGGAGCCGCTGACGCTCGGCGCGGCGGACTGGACGGTCTGCACGCCGGACGGGACGGAGCTTGCCGTCCGTAAGGGCGTTTCCGCCTATCCGCAGACGATCGAGCCGGGCGAAAAGGGCTGGTATTATGATGAGTTCACTGTCGATACGGCCCAGACGGGCGAGCTTGCCGTGCAGTATGACGGCGACGCCCTCGCAGCATCCATCCGCGCGGCGGAGCAGAGCGGCGTGCGCTATGCCGTCTCGGATGTCAACCTGAAGGATTCCGTTTACGGCGGCGTAGAGCTGACGGGCCGTATCCGCAACGACACGGCGGAGCGGGGCAGCCTCGTCTGCGTGGCGGCCGTGCTGCTCGACGAGTCGGAAAAGCCGCTCGGCGTGGTCTACGCCGTGCTGGACAGCCCGCTCGAGGCCGGCGCGGAGACGACGTTCGGCATGAGCAGCGAGATGCTCCCGCCGGAGGTCAAATCTGCGGACATCGCGCAGGTCGAGACGTTCGCCTATCCGCTCGCAGAGTGACGCAGCTTGTCAAAAAAGTCCCTTCGGACTTTCCTGCCAAGCTGCTTCCAGAATTGCAAAATCAATTTTTGTATCATGATTTTGCAATTCTGCCGCTGCGGCGGGTGATGGAACGCGAAAGGACGGCCGGGCGGCCGTCCTCTGCTTTGTTCACTGCCAGTATTCTGCCGGGTCCTCCGGCGTATTGCCGTTATAGAGGGCGAAATGCACATGCGGCGCGTCGCCTATCTCCGTCAGGGCCGTCTGGCCGACCGTGCCGAGGCGCTGCCCGGCGCGGACCGTGTCGCCCACGGCGACATCCGGCTCCTCGGTGAGGTTGGCATAGTGCGTCGTGAAGCCGCCTCTGTGGCGCAGCACGACGGTCGTGCCGTAGCGCTCGTCCTCATAGATCGTGTAGACAGTCCCGTCTGCCGCGGCGCAGACCGGATCGCCGAGTGCCGCGGCCAGATCGAGGCCCTCGTGCGTGCGCCAGTCGCGCGTCGTCGCATTGTAGGCCAGATGGTCCGCCGCAAAGCCTCCCGTCTGCTCGCCCGCCACCGGCGGCTGCAGGCGCAGCGTCGGCTCCGTAGCCTCCGTGCCCGGCTCCGGGCCGTCCGTCGCCACAACGTTTTCCGCGTGCTCCGTGGCCCGCACGCCCGGTGGGACCGTGGCGCGCTCCGTGCTCAGATGGACCTGCTGGTCGCTGTTTTTTCCGGAAAGAAGAAGATAGCCCGATACTCCGATCGCTACTGCGCAAAGGAGCAGGACTATGTAGTAGCCCTTCTCCTTCACAAAGCGGCCGAAGCCGTTTTCCTTGTTTTGCATATTAGCACCTCCGAGCATGAGTATCGCCCGGCGGGAAATTTTTTATACCTGTTTCCCTCGACGATTTTCGGACGGTCTCTCCGGACGGATGCGCTATACTGGCGGCATCTTATCGAAGGAGGCAAAAATCATGCAAAAGAAAGCAGCAAGGCTTTGCTGCGCCATTCTGCTCATGGCGGTCGCCATCGCCGCCTCCATGGGCCTGATGAGCGCCGTTTTCGCGGCGCAGAGTCTGCGCACACCGGACATACAGGCCGCAGAGGCTCCGACGGAAGCGCCGCTTATGCTCGTGCGCGTGCTGTTCTGCACGGACGGCGAGATCAGCGAGATCATCATTCAGGACGAGGGCGGGCAGGAGCTGCAGCGTCTCATTCCCGGCCGGGACGGCAGCGCCGTCAGCGCGCGGCTGGAGCCGGGCCGCTACCGCGCCGTGACGACGCTGGGCGAGGCCGTCTTTACCCTTCTGCCGAACGCATCCGTCCGCGCGGAATCCGGCCCGTGCTGGTCCGACGGCGAGCAGCTCCATCTGACGGCCGTTCCGGTCGGCTCCGTGCTCGTGCAGCGGTCGCTCGCCGCCGGGGAGCGGGGCTGTCTGGAATTCACGCTGACGGACAACGAGGGCTTCGAGCGCCGCGCCGTCGTCTACCCCGACGGGGCAGGAAACGCCCGCTGCAGCCTGTTCGGCGTGCCGCTCGGCACAACATACGCCCTGCTGGAAAACGGCGTCCAGCGCGCCACCGTCACGCTGACGGCGGACGAGCCGGAGCAGCTCGTCCGGCTCGCTCCCTGAGAACCCTGTCGAATTGTCAGATTCTGTTGGCAAGCTCCGATTGACATTGCACGAACCTGCCTGCTATAATAAGGGCAGTACCGCACAGGATATCACGCTCCGGAGCCGTGCGGTGCAGACCCGACGCACAACCCGATCCCGCGGCCATGCGGCCGCACAAAGGCTGGTGAAGCGCATGGAGGCCAATGCCTTTCTGGAAGCGCTGTACAATGCAAATTATGAACGGCTGTATATCTACGCCGAGAACCTCCTTTTCAATGCCGCCTACGCCGAAGAGGCCGTGCAGGAGACCTTCTTCGAGGCTGTCCGCAAGCAGGACGCGCTCATGCGCCATGCAAAGCCGGAGGCCTGGCTGATGGAGACGCTCAAGAACAAGATCCGCGTTGGCAGCCGCCGCCGGGCGCTGGAGGCCCTGTACTTCATCTCGCTCGAGCAGGATCTTGCGCAGGAGAGCAAAAAACTCGCCGTGGAGGACCGGCCGTTCGGCTCGATCAACGAGCTGCTCGACGCCATCCGCGCCCTGCTGCCGCCGGAGGACTATCGTCTGCTCTGCCGTATCACGCTGGAAGGAGCAACGCATCTGGAGGTTGCCAAGGAGCTCGGCATCTCGGTCTGGAGCAGCCAGAAACGGCTGCAGCGCATCCGCAAAAAGCTCTGCAAGCAGCTTTTGCCAAATAAAAGTAAAAAAATTTCCGAAAACATGTCCGTTTTGCGTTTCTGAAGAAATATAGGGATGAAGGGAGGAATTTCATATGGCCGATCAACCAACCGAAGCCCAACTCGCACTGTACCGCAAATTATCAACCGAACATCTTCAGACGCTTCTGCGCAGCGACCTGGACGGCCCGCCGCTGGATGAGGCGACCGTTGACAGCATTCTGACCGTTCTGGCCGAGCGCCGCAGGACTCCGGCCGACACGTCCGCCGCATGGCAGGATTTCTCCGCCTATTATTCCACCCCGGACTCCCCCGGCGCCCCGGTCCGACGCACCCGCGCGCATCTCCAGAAGGCCTACACCCGCCTCCGCATCCCGATCCGCGTGGTGTCCGCCGCTGCGGCCATGTTTATCCTGATCTTCGCTCTGTTCCCCCGCGTCGAGACCGGCGCAAGCGACGCTCCGAACGCCTATATCACCTGGACGGACGAGTATCTCAAGATCGACGCTCTGCCGCATGCAGGCTGGAGCCTGCCGCAGGGCGGCGAGTACCACACGGACAACGCGGGCCTGCAGCAGCTGCACGACGCGCTGGCAGCCTACGGCGTGACCGGCGTCGTCCCGTCCTGGGTCCCCGAGGGCGCCGTGCTGGCGGAGTATGACTTTGGAGACGAATTCGCCGGTACCACCTCGTTCTATGCCTTCTTCTCCCTGCCGGACGGCACCGGCTTCCGCATGGATTTCATGATCTTCGCGGAGCCTTCCGCAATGGAGGGGCACTGGATCGTAAAGGACGAGCGGCCCGTCAGTTACTTCACGCTGGGGGACGTCGGGTACTACCAATACACGAACAACGCTTCCACGGGCATCTGCTGGCTGAACGGCCGTGTTTCCGGTCTGGTCAGCGGCAAGGTCCCGGCAGAAGTGATCCGTTCCATTGTCTATTCCATACACTAAACGGAGGTATTTATGAGGCGCGTTCTTTCTCTTGTACTGATCCTGTCCCTGCTGGCAGCCGCGCTGTGCCTGCCGGCCGCCGCGCGCAGCAGTGATTACATCAACCGCTCGGATGTGAAGATTGCCAAGAGCGGCACGAACTCGATCGCGATCAAGACCACGACCGGTGCAGACAGCACCATGACCAGCATCGGTGTCACGACGATCGTCATCGAGCAGTCCGCAAACGGGACGAGCTGGACCCCGGTCCGCACCTATTCCTCGCGCTACACGGCCGCCATGCTGGGCCACAACGTGATGACCCATACCTATACGCAGACCTACACCGGCCCCGTGAACTATTCCTACCGCGCGCTCGTCACATTCTACGCCGCCGATAAAAACGGCAGCGACAGCTTCTCGCTGTATAGTGCAGTCGTCAGGCTGTAAAAGCGCAGCCCCGCTCTTGCCGAGCGGGGCTGTTTTTTCCCATTATATTCCGGAAAAGCCAGCAGGGCACGCTGGGCCAGAAGCCCGCGTGTTCTGCTTTTCTGCTGCGTTTACGCCTCTTCGGTGGAATCCAGCAGCGCGTTGATGTTCATCGGCGGCAGCATGACCGGATGCAGCCCCGGCTGTGTTGTCAGCAGGGAGATCTGGCTCCGGATATAGGGGAACATGATCGCCACGGTATTGGCCTTGAGGATGCGCTCGTTCAGGTTCCGATCAAGCTCAAAATTTTCGATCGTAAAAATGCCGACGGTATCCAGCCGTATGCGGACGCTGCCCGTTTTATTTTCGACTGCGGTCCGGATCATCACGCGGAATTTTGCGGAGTCCTTTTTGTTCTTTGCGTATTCGATATGAAACGAAACGTCATATTCTGTGTTGCTGTCCTCCCGGCTTTGCTCAAAATCAAAGCTGGAGAAATACAGCTCGTCCATCTGCAGCATGCAGTCTCTGCGTTCCATCCCTGTCCTCCTTAAAAAACGGCCGCCCAGATGTTTCTCCGGACCTTTGCCGCTGTCTTCACTGTTCCGTTGATCACCTTCCGGTCGATCGGCGTATAGTCGTCGGTCTCCGTCTTTCCGGAAACCGCCTGTACCTTGTACAGCCGCCCGATCAGCTCCGGATCATCGCGAAGCAGCTTCAGCAGCACGGCACTGCTGCCGCTGACCTTATTCACGCCCTGCTCCCACTTTTCAATGGTCTTTTTCTTCACGCCCATGATATTGGCCAGCGCGGCCTGCGTCAGCCTGTGATCCGCCCGGAACAGCTTTACATAAGCTCCGTCCACAGCGGTTTCCGGAAAGGATACCTCGACCCTTTTGGACCCCAGCAACTTATTGATATCGATCATGATAAACCTCTTCCCAAACAGTTTTCCTGTTTTTATGGCTTTTCTTCTGCCTGCATGGCCTCCAGAGAGCGCTCGTATTCATCGACCAGTCCGTCCAGCTGATTCCGGTCGCTCCGACTGATGTTCTCCGCTTCTCCATGCGCATGCCGGTAAATGTGCAGCAAAAACGCACTGCTGTGCACATAATCGACCAGCACGATGCACCGGTAGCCATTTGACTTTCCTGCGTCACGCCGGACATCCACGACCCTAATCTTAGCACAGGTAGCCTGTCGCTTTCTGCCCCAATGAAGGGAGACCGCAGTCGGTGGACGGTCCAACCCCAGATAAATTTCGTTGGCAAGCTCCTCGGCGATCTCCTGCCTTGTCTGTTCGTCTATATTTTTCAGGTCTTTCTTTAGATTATACGGCGTTCTTCTGCACAGTTCTTCCAAAGCCGCCGGATCATAGTAGACACGAAACGTTCCCACAGCTTTCCTCCTCTGTGCAGATTGCCCTATTCAATAGGGTATTCGTATGATATCACAGGTTCCGGGCTTTGTAAAGGCTTTTTTCGGCCAGCGCAGTCACTTTCTCCGCTTCGGCAGCGGCGTGACACGCAGGAGGATATCCATCACCTGCCGCACCAGCTCACGGTCCTCCAGATCGAGGACGGAGTGGACCCTGGCCCCTTCATAGGGCAGGCCGTCCGGCGCGCCGCGCATCAGCTCCGCCAGCTCGGGGAGCTTTTTGACCATTGCACAGTTGTCACAGACGAGCAGGACGGGCCTTCCCTGCAGATAGACCATGTATTCGCCGAACATTTTGCGGTATGTCACGTCAGGGAACTCCTCCAGCTGGTCCAGAACGAACTGCATGTATTCCTTTGAGGTACTCATCGTAAAATCTCCGTTTTGCAAAGAGCCGCCCCTTGCGAGGCGGCTCTGAATTTTCAATTTTTACACTTCCCCTCCGCCCTCGGGCTTCGGGCCGCCGGGCTTGCGGTGGCCGCGGGAGCGGCGGCGGGGTTTCGGCTTCTCGCCGCCATGCGGGACATCGACAGGCGCTGCCTCGGCGCGCGGGG
>ERZ857998.2574-NODE-2574-length-16609-cov-3.770448_pt1 | contig 16609 bp, 13 predicted proteins | sample MGYA00519954_ERZ857998 | MGnify/ENA primary metagenome ERZ857998 (study PRJEB31778, sample SAMEA3449424) | human gut metagenome | biome: human gut; feature: human-associated habitat; material: faeces | place: United Kingdom | collected 2010/2012 ...
AGTATATCCCTGCCGCAGCAGATACCCCGTCAAAAAACATAGTTTTTTGACGGCCAGAAGCGCCCGCCGGCAATGCCGGCGGGCGCTTCTGCTTGCTCTTTCAAGTCAACTCAGCTCAAACATGCCCATGTAGAGCTGGTAGTATTTTCCCTTCTGCGCAATCAGATCATCGTGATCGCCGCGCTCCACGATCTGTCCGTGCTCAAGCACCATGATCGCGTCGGAATTGCGGACGGTGGACAGCCGGTGCGCAATCACAAACACCGTGCGTCCGGCCATTAGCCGATCCATGCCCTTCTCAATCAGTCGCTCAGTTCGCGTGTCGATGGAGCTGGTGGCCTCATCCAGTATGAGCACCGGCGCATTGGCCACCGCCGCGCGGGCGATGGCGATGAGCTGGCGCTGCCCCTGCGAGAGATTGACGCCATCCGCCGTGAGCACCGTATCGTAGCCCTGCGGCAGATGCGAGATGAAGTGGTGCGCGTTGGCCAACTTGGCGGCGCTTTCCACCTGTTCATCCGTTGCATGCAGATTGCCGTAGCGGATGTTTTCCCTTACGGTGCCGGTAAACAGGTGCGTGTCCTGCAAAACCATCGACAGGGAGCGGCGAAGATCGTCCTTGCGGATTTCTTTAATATCGATGCCATCGTAGGTGATCGAGCCCTGCTGCACGTCGTAAAACCGGTTGATGAGGTTGGTGATCGTGGTCTTGCCGGCGCCGGTGGAGCCGACGAACGCGATCTTCTGGCCGGGCTTTGCATAAAGCGACACATCGTGCAGCACGGTATGCCCCTCCTCGTATGCGAACGTGACATGCTCAAAGCGCACGTCGCCGCGCAGTTCCACGAGCCGGCAGCCGCTTTCCGCTTCCGGATCCGGACATTTCCACGCCCAGCGGCCGGTGTAGCGATCGGTTTCCCGCAGCGCGCCGTCCGCGTCCGCCGCGGCGTATACCATGGTCACATCGCCATCGTCCACCTCCGGCTCACTGTCGATGAGATCAAAAATCCGCTCCGCACCGGCAAGCGCGTTGAGTATGCTGGTGAACTGCTGGGAAATCTGTGTCAGCGGGTTTGTGAACTGCCGCGTGTATTGCAAAAATGCGGCGATGGTGCCGATATCGAGGATGCCCGCAATGGCAAGTCCGGCGCCGGCGGCTGCCGAAACGGCATACAGCACATAGCTGAGGTTTCCCATGATCGGCATGAGAATCATGGCAAAGGTCATCGCTGCGGTCGAGTCCCGGCGCAGACCCTCCGCCAATACCGAAAAATCCGCCTGCACGCGCTCCTCATGACAGAACACCTTGACCTCGCGCTGTCCCTCGATCAACTCCTCGATATAGCCGTTGGCCGCAGCGAGCGCGGCCTGTCGGCGCGCAAAGAAGTGCGCGGAGCGCTTGCCGATGAACTTGACGACAAACAGCATCAGCACAAACATCACCATCACGATGAGCGTCAGCAGCGGCGAGAGCACGAGCATCATGGTCAGCACGCCAACAACGGAGATCGAGCAGACGATGAGCTGCGGCAGGCCCTGGCTGAGCATTTCGCGCATGGCGTCGGTATCGTTGGTAAACCGGCTCATGATTTCGCCGTGCGTGCGGGAATCAAAATACCGAAGCGGCAGTGATTGCAGCTTTTCAAACATCTCACAGCGCACGGCTTCCAGTATGCCCGTTGAAATGTTCAGGAGCAGACGATTGCCGACAAACGTGCCGAGCGCGCCGAGCGCATAGATGGCTGCGAGCGCCGCAACGGTGCCGAGCACCGGCATCATGGAGACGCCGCCTGTTGTAAACAGCTCGATGATCTGGTTGAACAGCGGCTTGAGCAGATAGGTGCCGATGACGCCCGCGCCGGACGACACGATCAAACTGACGAGAATGATCGCCAGCATGCCGCGGTACCGGTTCAGGTAGCGCATCAGGCGCGCAAAGGTTTTTCTGGTGTCCTTGGGCTTTGCAAAGCCTTTCTTATTGTTCGGGCCGGGCATGATCAGGCCACCCCCTTCTGCTGCGAGTAATAGACCTCCTGATAGATCTCGTTGCCGGCAAGCAGCTCATCGTGCGTGCCAACGGCGTCGATTCTGCCGTCGTTCATGACAACGATCGTATCCGCATCCATGATGGAGGTGATGCGCTGGGCGATGATGAGCTTGGTCGTGTCGGGCAGCTGCGTGCGAAATGCATGGCGGATCGCCGCATCGGTCGCGGTGTCAACGGCGGAGGTCGAGTCGTCCAGAATCAGGATCTTCGGCGACTTGAGCAGCGCGCGTGCAATGCAGAGCCGCTGCTTCTGCCCGCCGGAGACGTTCACGCCGCCCTGACCGAGCACGGTATCATAGCCGTTGGGAAAGCCCATGATGAAATCATGCGCAGCGGCAGCGCGGCAGGCCGCTTCGATCTGCTCGTCCGTAGCGGCCGGATTGCCCCAACGGAGGTTATCGCGAATGGTGCCGGAGAAGAGCACATTCTTTTGCAGCACCATGCCGATGACGCCGCGCAGCGACTGAATCCGGTATTCCCGCACATCGTGTCCGCCGACGACAACGGAGCCATGCAGCACGTCGTACAGCCGCGGAATCAGCTGAACCAGCGTCGTCTTGGAGGAGCCGGAGCTGCCGATGATGCCGACGACCTCGCCGGAGCGAATGGTGAGGTTGATATCCTCGAGCGTCAGGTTGTTCGGATCGTCCGAATAGGAGAAATCCACATGCCGGAAGTCAATGCTCCCGTCCGCCGGAACGACGTCCGCATCGGCCGGCCCGTCGGCAATGGCCGGGATCTCGTCGAGCACCTCGCAGATTCGCTTTGCGGATGCCGAGGAGAGCACAAAGGTTACGAAGGCCATGGTGATCATCATCAGCGACATGAGAATCTGGGAGATATAGGTAATAAAGCTCATCAGATCGCCGGCGGCCAGCCGCCCGTCGATCACATGGCCGCCGCCGAGCCAGATCACGGCGATGATGCAGGCGTACATGGTGAGCTGCATCAGCGGAGAGGTGACGATCAGCAGCTTTTCCGCCTTTTTTTGCGCCTCCCGGACCGCGGCCGCGCTGTCCTGAAATTTTTTGATCTCATGCTTTTCCCGCACAAACGCTTTGACCACGCGAATCGCGATCAGGTTTTCCTGCGCCTGCGCGTTCATGCCGTCGTATTTTTTGAGCATGGCGTTGAAGCGCGGGAAGGCCAGCTTGGAGATCACGGCCATCGCAATGCCGAGAAACGGGATGGCGGCAAACATGATCATCGAGAGCGAATTGCTGATGCGGAAAGCCATCACCGTCGCTAAGATCAGCATGAGCGGCGCGCGCGCCATCAGCCGGATCATCATCTGGTAGGATTGCTGCACGTTCGTAATGTCGTTGGTGAGGCGCGTGACAAGCGAGGCGGTGGAGAACTTATCCGTGTTCTTTGCGGAAAATGCCTCTACCCGTTCAAACAGACCCAAACGCAGATTCTTGGCCGCCCCGTTGCTTGCAAGAACGGCAAACCGAGCGCCGAGCGAACCAAACAGCAGCGCGCCGAGCGCCATGAGCACCATCCATCCGCCGGTGCGCAGCACATAGGGGAGATCCTGGTTCGGGATACCGATGTTGATGATATCCGCCATGAGCAGCGGAATGAATACCTCCAGCACAACCTCACAAACCACCGTCAGCGGGGTGAGGACCGAGGGGATCACGTAGCCGCGCACATATCGGAGCAATTTTTTAATCATGCGTCCGTCTCCTTCCAAGGGCGTAGATAGTCGAGCTTTTCATAATTCAGGTTGGCAATCATGCGTTCCAGCAGGTCGGCCAGCGTTTTTTTGTCCTGTGCGGTCAGACCGCTGAGCGTCTCCGCGTCGAGCAGATCGAACTCCTGCCGATAGGATTTTGCTACGGCAACGCCGCTCTCGGTAGCATACAACCGGTTGCAGCGCAGGTTGCTTTCATCCACCCGCTTTTCGATCAGACCGGCGCGCTGGAGCCGCTTTGTGGATTGCGCAATGGAGGCCGGTGTGACGACCAGCCGTTCCGCCAACTGGATTTGCGTGCTGCCGGGGCAGGCAATGAGACATTCCAAAACCGGAAGCTGGCCGTCGTACAGACCGCCGCCGGCTGTCTTTTCCCTGAGCCTGCGGCAGCGCAGCAGGTTGAGCAGCATCAGCCTTGCGATAATTTCACGATCCTGCAAACAAAGATCCTCCTCTTTATAAATAGATAACCGCTTAACAATTAAACGGTACTCATTTTAACAGCGCTTCCATTGCCTGTCAATGTGGGAATTGTGAAAAGCCTGTGAACGTGGTAGAATACCAGATATGAAGAAGACGATCAACGGAAATACCGGCGGCGTGCGTGAAGTGCTGCTGCGGGAGATGGAAACGCTTTATGAACTGCAGCAGGGGCAGGATGTGTTCCTGTCGGCCGAGCTGTGCGATGCGCTTGCACGCTACACGGGGCTGATCGGAAGGGAAATACTGGTCTATATCAGCCGCAGCGGCAGTATCGAAGAGGTTCGCATCGGCGACGACCATACCGTCGCCATGCCGGAACTGCGCTTGGTGCGCAATATCGACCGGTTGTGCGGCGTACGGTGTATCCATACGCACCCGAACGGCAGCGGGCTGCTTTCGGATGTGGATATGGGCTCGCTCGGCGCACTGCGGCTCGATGCGATGGCGGCCATCGGCGTTACGGCAGACGGTCGCCCAACGAGCGTCTACGCCGCCTATCTCGGCCAGATGCAGGGCGACCGCCGGCAAACGGTGCTCTATGGCCCCATGCGCGCGCATCATTTGCCGCAAAAACAGCTCATGGAGGCGATCTATGAGGCGGACGCGCATTTTCAGACCGGCGCCTACGATGTGACGGCCGCGCGCCCGGATCGGGCGATCCTCGTCGGCATTGAGAATAACGAGGGATATGATACGCTCGATGAACTGGCGGCGCTTGCGGAAACGGCCGGCGTGCAGGTGGTCGGTCGGGAACTGCAGCGGCGGCGTTCGGTGGACAACGCGACGTATATCGGCACCGGCAAAGCGGATGAATTATCGCTTGCCGTCAGCGCGTTGGAGGCCGATATCGTCATATTTGATGATGAACTCTCGGCCATCCAGATGCGAAATCTGGAGGAGAAGCTCGGCGTGCCGATCATCGACCGTACGATGCTGATCCTCGATATCTTTGCCGTGCGCGCACAGTCGCGCGAGGGCAAGCTGCAGGTGGAACTGGCGCAGCTCCAGTACCGTTTGCCGCGGCTGCTGGGTATGGGTCGGGTGCTGTCGCGTCAGGGCGCGTCCGGCGTGGGCATGCGCGGTCCCGGCGAAAAGAAACTGGAGATCGACCGCCGCCGCATTCGCCGCCGCGTGTTTGAACTGGAACAGGAGCTGCTGGAGATTGAAAAACAGCGGGGCTTGCGGCGGGAGCGGCGCGCGAAGAACGCCGTGCCGACCGTCGCGCTCGTGGGCTATACCAACGCCGGAAAATCCACGCTGCTCAACCGCCTCTCCGAGAGCAGCGTTTTGGCGGAGGACAAGCTGTTTGCCACGCTCGACCCCGTTGTGCGGCAGATTCCGCTGCCGTCCGGCGGCGAGTGCCTGCTCTCCGATACGGTCGGCTTCATCAACAAGCTGCCGCACGATCTGGTGCGTGCGTTCCACTCCACGCTCGAAGAGGTGCGGGAGGCGTCGCTCATTCTCCATGTCATCGATGCAACCAGCCCGTATTATGACGTACAGATGCGCGTGGTCGAGGAAGTGATCGCGAGCCTCGGCGCGTCGGATACGCCGCGTATCAACGTTTACAACAAGGTGGACGCCCTGTCTGCGCCACCGGCGCTGCGCGGAAATGCTTTTGCCATCAGCGCGCGCAGCGGCGAGGGAATCGACGCCCTGCTGAGCGGGATCGAGCAAGCGCTCTCCAGCGCACAGGTGCGCGTTGAACTCGTGGTGTCGTATGATCGGTATGATGTGATGCAGCTGTTGTATTCGCTCGGCGCGGTGCAGTCGGAGACGCATGAGGGGGACGGGGCGCACGTCACGGCGCTGCTCGACGAATCGCAGCTCTGGCGCGTGCAGAAGAAACTGTCGTAAGGGGTGCGCTCTTTGAAACAGCGGCGGGAACGAGTAAAAAACGCGGTTTTGCATCTTGTGCAAAATCGCGTTTGTGCGCTGATGTAGGAGTGGACGGTTTAACCCGGGATGCCGTCTCCGTCGAAATCCGTGAACATTTCATCGGAATCGCAGCCCTCGTGGTTTTGACCGATGCCGGCGCTGCCGTACATTTCGCGGCCGGTGATGTGCTTCTCCATCCGCTCGTGCTCGATCAGCTTGCTCAGGAACTTGCGCACAGCGTCCGGCTTTTTGATATTGACCAGATCCTGTTGGTGGTTGCTCTGGTCGGCGGTGTACAGCGTGACCGTGCCAACGCCGAGAATCTTCTGGCCCAGCGTCTGCGTGAGCTTGATGTCAAGAATCCGATAGAGCATCAGTTCGTCGGTCGTTGTGGTAAACAGACCGGCCTTGCGGTATAGGCGGGATTGATCCACGCTGTAGCGGGTAAAGCTGATCGGCATACCAAGAATGCGTTTGCGGTCATGCCAGAGAATCGGATCTTCGACGAATGCTTGCTGTTTTTCCATTTCACGCACCTCCGGAGCATCATTTGCTTCATTATATAACACCGGTTGGCGTTTTTCCAGTTCAATGTTATAATATTCCTGTCTGTTGACAAGGGGACACTCATGTGTAATGGATGGGCATGCGGCACTCACTATGGTCCGACCCACCCATTGAACGGCGGATTTTGTCCGCGCGGCCGCACCGAGAGAGCATCGGTTTCACCCCGGTGTGGATTCGCTGCCGGTACGGCGCGAACGGCAGCCGCCGGAAAGCGGAGAGCACGGCGGCCGGAGACGGGCGCGCTCCTGTCAGCGAAGGCAGAAACGGTAGAGGAATGGATGATATGGTTACGTTGCTTGCAAAATGGTTGATACGTACCGGCAAGCCGGAGGACGCGGACAATTCGCAGTCCGTCCGGCGGGCATACGGTGTTCTCTGCGGCGCGGTGGGCGTCGCGCTCAACATTCTGCTCTTTCTGGGCAAACTGTTTGCAGGAAGTCTGTCCGGCTCGATTGCCATCATGGCGGACGCGTTCAACAACCTGTCGGACGCCGGTTCCTCGGTCATCACGCTGATCGGTTTTCGCATGGCCGGCCAGAAGCCGGACCCGGAGCATCCGTTCGGCCATGGCCGCATTGAGTATATCTCCGGCTTCATTGTCGCAATCGCCATTTTGCTGATGGGCTTTGAGCTGCTGACCAGCTCGATCGAAAAGATTGCGTCGCCCGAACCGGTCGCGTTCAGCGGATTGACGGCGGCCATACTGATCGTCTCCATTCTGGTCAAGCTGTACATGTGCTTTTATAACCGGCAGATCGGCAAGCGGATCGATTCCGCCGCCATGCGCGCCACGGCCATGGACAGCCTCAGCGACTGCATTGCGACCACCGTTGTGCTCGCGGCGATGCTGATCGGACATTGGACGAACCTGATGATCGACGGCTGGTGCGGCCTGCTCGTTGCGCTGTTCATTCTCTATGCGGGGCTCAACGCCGCAAAAGAAACCATCGGCCCGCTGCTCGGCGAACCGCCTTCGAAGGAGTTTGTGGAGCAGATTGAGCAGTATGTGCTCTCGCATGAAGCGGTCATCGGTATTCACGATCTGGTTGTTCACAACTATGGCCCGGGCCGCACGATGATCTCGCTGCACGCGGAGGTGCCGGCCGGCGGCGATATTCTCGAGCTGCACGATTTGATCGATAACATCGAGCATGGCCTGCGTGAGCGGATGGGCTGTGAAGCGGTGATCCATATGGATCCGGTCATAACCGACGATGCGGCGCTCAACGCGCTGTGTGAAACCGTGCGCGGCATTGCAACGGAGATCGACCCGACCATCACCATTCATGATTTCCGTATGGTCGCCGGCCCGACGCATACGAACCTGATCTTTGACGCCGTGGTGCCGTATCGGTGCCGCCTGTCGGACGAGGCGGTGCGCAAGGCGTTTGAAGAGCGCATCCGTGCGTTGGACGATGGAAACTATTTTGCCGTCGTCGAGATCGACAAGGCATTCGTGGTCTGAGAATCACGGGAAAGGAAGCTATGAAAAGCATCGGCGCCCGCACATGGATATCGTTTCTGCTCATCGGCTTGACCGGTCAGTTTGCATGGACGATTGAAAACATGTATTTCAACGTCTATCTGTACAACACGATCTCCACCAACCCAAACCATATCGCCGTGATGGTGGCGGCGAGCGCGGTGATCGCAACGTTGACAACACTGCTGATGGGGGCGCTGTCCGACCGCATCGGAAAGCGCAAGCCCCTGATCGTCGGCGGATATCTTCTCTGGGGCCTGTCGACCATGTCCTTCGGGTTCATCACCGTGGAGAACGCGGGCAGATGGTTCCCAGCGGCCAATGCGGTGGCGGTTGCCGCGGCGCTGGTCGTTGTAATGGATTGTGTGATGACCTTCTTCGGCTCTACGGCCAACGATGCGGCCTTCAACGCGCATATTACGGATGTGACCGGGCCGGAAAACCGCGGACGCGTGGAATCCGTGCTCGCCATACTGCCGCTCATTTCGATGCTGGTAATCTTCGGCCTGTTCGACGGCATGACGCGGCAGGGGCGCTGGCGCGAATTCTTTGTCATCTTGGGCAGCATTGTGCTGCTGGCGGGCGCTGCATCGCTGTTCCTGCTTCGCGACGGAGCGATTACCCGTCAGGAAGGCGCATATCTGCCCAGCCTGCTGTACGGTTTCCGGCCGTCGGTCGTCCGCGCGAATGTCCGGCTGTACCTGGCGCTTGCCGCGCTCGGGCTGTTTTCCGTCGCGGTGCAGGTCTTTTTCCCGTATCTGATCATCTATCTGCAAACCTATCTGCAATTTGAGAACTACGCGATCGTGCTCGGCGGCGTGCTCATCGTCGCTTCGGTTGTTTCGGTCGTGTTTGGCCGCTGGCTGGACCGCATCGGCAAACTCCGGTGCGTGCTGCCGGCGCTTGCCGTGATGTTTGCCGGCCTTGTGCTGATGTATTTTGCCCGCTCCATGGCGTTCGTCTTTGCCGCGGGCGCAATCATGATGTCGGGCTATATGCTCGTTACGGCGGTGCTTTCGGCCGTTGTGCGCGATTATACGCCGAAGGATCAGATCGGCGGGGTTCAGGGCATCCGCATGATCTTTGCCGTGCTGCTGCCGATGGTGATCGGCCCGTTCATCGGCGCGGCGGTCATTCGTGGCGGCGCCGGAACATATGAGGAGCTCGGCGTTGTCAAAAGCGTTCCGACTCCGGCGATCTTCCTGACCGCCGCCGCTGTACTGGTCGTGGTGATCGCACCCGTGCTGCTGCTCAAAAAGAAGGAGACAGGCTATGTTAAAGACCATCTGGGGTGAACAGCTCCAACCGGAAGCGGTTCTCCCCGAGTATCCGCGCCCGCAGTTCCGGCGGGACAGCTATTGGAATCTCAATGGCGTCTGGGAGTATGCCATCACCGAGTCCGATGTGCAGCCGGAGACGTTTGACGGTACGATCATCGTTCCGTTTTCGCCCGAAGCGCCGCTCTCCGGCGTTGGCCGAAAGCTCCGCCCCCGGCAGTTTCTTTGGTATCGAAGGCGCGTCACGCTGCCCGGAGGGTTCGTAAAGGCGAGAACCCTGCTGCATTTCGGCGCGGTCGATCAGGAGGCGGCGGTTTTTGTCAACGGCGAACAACTGGCGCACCATATCGGCGGCTATCTGCCGTTTTCATGCGACGTGACGGACGCGCTGCATGGCGGGCGTGAACTGACCGTTGTTGTCTGCGTGCGCGATGTAACGGAGGAATCCTATCACACGCGCGGCAAGCAGAAAACGGCGCGCGGCGGCATCTGGTACACGCCTCAGAGCGGCATCTGGCAGACGGTTTGGCTTGAAAGCGTGCCAAAGACGCATATCCGCTCGCTTCGGATCACGCCGCTGTTTGGAGCTGCGCGTGCAGACCAGCCTGCCGTGCGCCTGTGTTGCGCGGCTGGATGGCCGCACGGTCACCTTTTGCAGCGGCACGTCCATTCGCGTTCCCATGCCGGCGTTTCATGCTTGGTCCCCGGAGGATCCGTATCTGTATGATCTTTCGCTGGAGGCGGGGGAGGATCGCGTGGAAAGCTACTTTGCCATGCGCAGCTTTGCGGTTCGGCAGGATGGCGACGGGCTTATGCGGCTGTTTCTCAACGGCAGGCCGTATTTTCACACCGGCGTCCTAGATCAGGGCTATTGGCCCGACGGGCTGTATACCGCGCCGTCGGACGCAGCCATGGTGAACGACATCGAGCAAATGAAGCGCATGGGCTTCAATATGCTCAGAAAGCACATCAAAATCGAGCCGCTCCGCTGGTATTACCATTGCGACCGCCTGGGAATGCTCGTCTGGCAGGATATGCCAAACGGAGGCGGCGACTATCTGCCGCTGACCATCAGCGCGCCGCTCATTACCGGCCGCCACCGCGACGATCACGATTACGTCCGGTTTGCAAGGGAGGATGCCGCCGGACGCAGGGAGTTTTTGCAGGAACTGGAGGAAATGATCGAGCACCTGTACAACTGCCCCTGTATCGCCATGTGGGTGCCCTTCAACGAGGGGTGGGGCCAGTTTGACGCGCGGGAGACGGCAGAGCGCATCCGTGCGCTCGATCTAACGCGTACCGTCGACCATGCCAGCGGCTGGCACGATCAGGGCGCGGGCGACGTAAAGAGCCTGCATGTATACTTCCGTGCGTACCGTCATAAGCAGTATTCGGGGTCGCGCGCCGTGGTGCTCTCCGAGTTTGGCGGCTACAACCACCGGGTGAACGGACATGCCTATAGTAAAAAGGATTTTGGCTACCGCCGGTATAAAACGCCGGAGGCGCTGTGCTTTGCCGTGCAGGATCTATACATCCGGCAGATCATTCCGGCGGCGGCGCGCGGACTGTCCGCCGCGGTCTATACGCAGCTTTCGGACGTCGAGGACGAATTGAACGGTCTGATGACGTATGATCGGGCGGTGGTGAAGATGGATGTGCAGGCCATGCGCGATCTCAACGAAGCGCTGGTCGCTGCGGCGGCGCCGGAGAGTGCGCAGCAGGAGGGAAGCCGGTGAACATTCGCGCCTATCGCGAGTCGGATGCGGAGCAATGGCTGCAGTGTCGGGTTGTGGCGTTCCTCGATTGTTCCTATTATAATGACGTAAGGACGCAGCGCGAACGCTACTGTCATCCGTCCGTGTGCCTTGTGGCGGAGGAAGCCGGACGCATTGTCGGTCTGATCGATGCGGAGCTCGATTCTGACGATCTGTCCTGCACGGACGAAGGCCGCGGTGCAGTGATCTGGCATTTGGCGGTGCTGCCCGAATTCCGGCGGCGGGGCGTTGCAGGGGCACTGTGGCGGCATGCGCGCGAACGGTTGTTGGCCGAGGGCGTGCGTGTGTGCGAGCTGTGGACGCAGGAGGATATCGCTGCCAACCGCTTTTATCAATCCGTCGGGTTTCGATGCGATGAAACAAAGACATGGATTCGCTGCTATGCGCGTGGAAAACAATGCCGCAGGCTTTTGAGCGCACCGGCGCTCGGCGAGATCTATGGCCCGGAGGAGCTGGTGTTTGACGCGCCGTTGAGCCGGAGAGCGGAGCTTGAGCCGCTTTGCAGCCGAATCGATGAGGTGCGCCTGTATCACTGTCGGATTTGAGGAAAAGGTTTGGACAAAAGCGGCGGCGATATGGCCTTGCGTTACAGTAGTAGATCGGTCATGGGGTCTTTTTTGGCAATCGTAGCAATTTGCTTTGCCGCCTGCTCAGAAGGGCATAACAAGCCGAAAAGGGGCTCGGATGAGCGTGGAGTGTGTTGTTGCCTTTCGTTCCCCTCGGAGAGCGCACGGCTACCGTGAGGCAGTACCACCGCCGTCTTTTGGGGTAAGTGCGCCCTTAGTACCATAGGACATAGGACAAAGAATACAGGCTTGTCTATCTTGAATGTCATAGATATAATTTAGAAAGATGTACAAATTGGAATTTACGAAAAAACGGGGGAAGAAATATGATTAAGGTAAGAATTGTTGAGATTCCTAAAATGAAAGCAGCATACTCGGGTCCTTTAACGAATGAAGAAGCTTTTGAAAAATTTAATAAGTGGTTTTCAGAATATCACGCATCACTAAGATATGAATTGTTTCCAAGAGATTTCATGTGGTATAACGAGAAAAAGGAGGTACGGGAATGGTTTTATGCTCTTCCATGTGAATCTAGAGAGAAGCAGATGGAAGGCTTTGAAATAGTGGATTTACCACATGGTTTATTTGCTGTGGCATCATGTTTGGATGCAGACATTGATCAAGCAGAAGATTGGTTGAATACAAGGGAAGAAATCGTTGAGTGGGTTAACGCAAGTGGCCGATTTAGAGTCTATGAAAACTGTGATAACAAGGCGGAACGTTATCCGATGTTTCATATCATATCTCCTGGATATTTGATCCCGTCAGGAATTTCGATGGAGAATCTTTATGTACCGATTGAGGAGAAATAATACCAGCTTTTGCTTGAATTACTGTGATGATAGGCATATACAAAGACCAAAGGCTTACTTTATCCCAAAAGGACGAGTACGGACGAACGCCCTCCGAAGAGAGGCGAACCTCCGTACTCATACAAGCATCCCACTGCTTACCATCAGTATATCAGCGGATCGTGCAAAAGTAAAGAATTTCTTAGCGGAATCTTAACAAACCGGGTTTGGACGGTAAAACGGTGCGCAGCCTTTTTCAAGGCTGCGCACCGCTGCATATCGGTTTGGACCGTCAGTCGTTGCGGTGGGCGCGCCGCTGGAAAAATTTGACCGTCTCCACAATCGGGATGACCAGCGCCGCAATCAGAACCGCAATGGCATACTCGGTGAATTCCACCGTCTCAAAGCCAAAAGCGTTCGCGAGGAACGGAATTTCGCACACGGCCGTCGTAGCAACGAGACTGCCCAGCGCAGCCCAATTCAGGGTTTTGTTCATGCCCTTGACGGCAAACAGGCTCTTGCGCTGGGAACGCATGTTGAAGCTGTGGAAGATTTCCGCCATACTCATGGTCAGGAAGGCCATGGTCATACCGTCCGGACTGTTGACGATCTCCCATGCACCGGACTCCAAAAAATGACCGATGAAGTAGGAGGCAAGCGCGAGAACAGAAACGAGCAACCCTTGATAGGCGATATCAAAGCCCATGCCGTCGGCAAAAATACTTGCCTTTGTGGAGCGCGGCTGGCGGCGCATAATATCGGCTTCTCCCTGCTCCATACCCAGAGCCAGCGCCGGAAAGCTGTCCGTGACCAAGTTGATCCAGAGCAGATGAACCGGCTTCAGGATCGTAAAGCCCATGATGGTCGCGACGAAGATGCTGATGACCTCGCTCATGTTCGAGCCGAGCAGGAACTGAATGGCCTTTCGGATGTTGTCATAGATGCGCCGTCCCTCCTCGACCGCGCCGACAATGGTTGCAAAGTTGTCGTCCGCCAGCACCATATCGGCCACGTTTTTCGTCACGTCCGTGCCGGTGATGCCCATGCCCACGCCGATGTCCGCGCTCTTGATGGAGGGGGCGTCGTTGACGCCGTCGCCGGTCATCGCGGTTACGAAGCCGGCGCGCTTCCACGCGGTGACAATGCGCGTCTTATGCTCCGGCTGTACGCGGGCATATACGGAGATGCGCTGCAATTCCCGTTCAAACTCCTCCTCGCTCATCCGGTCGAGCTCTGCACCGGTGATCGCGCGCATGCCGTCCTCAAGGATGCCGAGCTCCTTGGCAATCGCCGTTGCGGTATCCACATGATCGCCCGTGATCATGATCGGTCGGATACCGGCGCTCCGGCATTCGACGATGGCGGCCTTTACCTCCGGGCGCACTGGATCGATCATGCCGGTCTGACCGATAAAGCAGAGATCGGTTTCCAGATCGGCCGGCTCCTGCCGCTCCGGACTGCTGCTCCAGTCGCGCTTGGCCGCAGCCAGCACGCGCAGCGCACGGTCGGCCATGGCCTTGTTCGATTCCAGAATCTTCTGGCGGTATTCCTCGGTCATGAGCGCGCTGCTGCCATCCGCCTCAAGATAGTGCGTACAGCGCCGCAAAATTTCGTCCGGCGCGCCCTTGGTGAACTGGATGGTCGATCCGTCCGCCTGCCGGTGCAGCGTACTCATCATCTTTCGCCCGCTGTCAAAGGGCGCCTCTCCGGTGCGCGGAAGCTGCTGTTTGAGCGCGTTTTTGTCCAGCGACAGCGTTGCGGCCCATGCCACGAGCGCCGCTTCCGTGGGTTCGCCGGTCACGCTGCCGTCAGCATCGATCTCCGCATCGGAGCAGAGCGCCATGGCGGTGGCGAGCACCGATTCGTCCGGGCAGAACGCATCCACAACCGTCATCTTGTTCTGCGTCAGCGTGCCGGTCTTATCCGAGCAGATGATCTGCGCGCAGCCGAGCGTTTCCACCGCAGTCAGGCGGCGGATAATGGCGTTGCGCTTTGACATATTGGTAACGCCGATGGATAGGACGACCGTTACAACTGCGGCAAGCCCTTCGGGGATCGCCGCCACGGCCAGAGAGACCGCGACCATAAAGGAATTGAGCACAACCTCCGCCGACAGGCTGCCGGCCCGCAGCACCTGTACGCCGAAGATCACCACGCAGATGCCGAGCACCAGCCAAGTGAGAACCCTGGAAAGCTGCGACAGCTTGATCTGCAGCGGCGTCTGTCCGTCCTGCGCCTGCGAAAGCGCATCGGCAATTTTGCCCATCTCGGTCTGCATGCCGGTGCCGGTGACGACAGCCCTGCCCCGCCCATAGACGACCGTACTGCCCATGTACACCATGTTTTTGCGATCGCCGAGGGGGACGTCGGCATTTTCCTCGCGAAGCTGAATGATGTCGATGAACTTCGTGACCGGCACGGATTCGCCCGTCAGCGCAGCCTCTTCGACCTGTAGGCTCGCGTTCTCAATGAGCCGTCCATCCGCAGGTACCGCATCGCCGGCCTCGAGCACGATAATATCGCCAACGACCAATTCTTCGCTGCGCACGGTCATCTGCTGTCCGCCGCGAATGACCTTCGAGGTCGCGGCGGCCATCTGCTGCAGCGCCTCAATGGCTTTTTCCGCCTTGCTCTCCTGATAGACGCCCAGAATGGCATTGATGATGACAACGGCCAGAATGATGATTACGTCCGCAAAGCCGTGCCCTTCGATCGCGGCGAGCGTGCCGGAAATTGCAGCCGCGGCGATCAGAATCAGGGTCATGGGATCCTTGAGCTGTGCAAAGAAGCGGGCAATCAGGGATGCCTTTTTGCCCTCGGCCAGCTTGTTGGGGCCGTTTTGACGGAGCCGTTCCGCTGCTTCCTGTGCGGTCAGTCCGGCTTCACTGCTGCCAGACTGCTGCAAAACCTCCGCAGCGTCTTCTAGATAAAACTTCATGCACTCCATTCCTCTCTTTCCTTATAGTCTGGTCAAAAATATAAAAACATGCGCAGCAAAAGCATGCGCATGAGTCTGGTCCTTTCATTCAAGCCAGGCGATGCGGGATCGCCATGTATGTTGACTTGAAACACAGCGGCAGCCGCCGTGCAAACTACTCCCTCATTTCATGATATTCTATTATATCGGTCCTTTGCCTTGAATGCAAGAACAAAACGGAAATATTTGCCGTGCCGGCAGTTCCACGGAGCGTTGATTGCAGTGCGGGTGGTTCGGCGCTATACTGGGTTTAGCGACAGGGCGTGCGCAGGGCGCGTCCAAATGGAAGGGATGTTTTTCCGGATATGATGATGGATATGCAAAAGACGGGACGGTTGATTCGCAGCCTGCGCACGGGGTGCGGCCTTACGCAAAAACAGCTTGGCGAGCGGCTGCATGTGAGCGACCGGACGATCTCAAAATGGGAGACGGGCGCCGGTAGTCCGGAGGTTTCCGTTCTTTCCGATCTGGCGCTGGTGTTCGGCGTCCGCGTAGAAGCGCTGCTGCAGGGCGAGCAGCCGGTCAACCGTGCGGATCAGGGGAATCTGCGGCGGCTGCAGTTTAATCTGTGCCCAACATGCGGAAACATCCTCACCGCCACAGGCCCCGCCTGCGTCTCCTGCTGCGGCAGGGTGCTGTCGCCGTGCGCGGTGCAAAAGCCGGATGAAGCGCATGCTGTGATTGTGGAACGTGTGGAGGATGAGGATTATATCACGTTTTCGCACGAAATGACCAAGGCGCACCATCTGCTGTTTTTTGCGCAGGTGGACAGCGGCAGGCTGCTGCTGCACCGGCTGTATCCGGAGCAGGGAAGCGAGATCCGGCTGCCGCACCAGCGGCTCGGCCGGCTGTACTATTGCTGTAACAGGGACGGCCTGTTCGTGTTCGATCCTGCGAAGCGGGTGTAGCCTGAAAACACAGCGGCGTGTGCGAACCAATGCGATGAACGGTTGCTTGCCCTGTTCCAAACGGAATCGCTTGCGATGGAACCCGCAGGCTGGAAGCCCCTCGGAACGGAACGGCAGCCGCAGCGCACTCCCGTTGCAGACCAATAACATGCAGCCGCCCC
>ERZ857998.2577-NODE-2577-length-16603-cov-48.431291_pt1 | contig 16603 bp, 22 predicted proteins | sample MGYA00519954_ERZ857998 | MGnify/ENA primary metagenome ERZ857998 (study PRJEB31778, sample SAMEA3449424) | human gut metagenome | biome: human gut; feature: human-associated habitat; material: faeces | place: United Kingdom | collected 2010/2012 ...
ATAATAATTAAAGAAACTTACTAAAAAAGACTTGACTTCATATAGTTAGTCTCAAATTATATTATATACTTTAATTAGGTTAAATCTCTATAAATTTTATATATTTTTAATTTTATTTTAAGAATATCATAAATTAATAAATGTTATATTATTTTAAAATATTATCATTTTCGATTTTTTTATAAAAACTATTGGATTTTTTGACTAATTATACTATAATAATAGTATAATATTTATATATATTGTACGTTTTATATATAAATATTTGTTAAAATGCCCATACTACTGTTAATAATTTATTAACAGTTTTAATAAAACCCCACATATGTTCATTTATTCCCTTTCTTAAATGAACATAAAACCCTTTAACCTGTGCAATATTCTTGTACAGGTTCTTTATTTATTTAAATAAATGTTTTTTAAATTTATATAACAATATAAATTTAATAGCAAAAAAAGATTAGATTTCTATAAAAATCTAATCTTCTAATATGTATATATTTTACGTTTTATACGTATGGTGTTGGATCTATATGTTGTCCATTAATTCTTATTTCCCAATGTATATGAGGTCCTGTACTCATTCCTGTTGAACCAACCAAGGCAATAGTTTGTCCTCTGTTAACAGATTGTCCAACCCCAACAATTAATTCACTATTATGAGCATATAGTGTTTGAACTCCACCACCATGATCTAATATTATTGTATTTCCATAGCCACTAATCCATCCTGAATAAACAACTACACCACTTTTAGAGGCAGAAACTGGTGCTCCGTAAGGATCTCCTAAATCTATTCCAGTATGAAAACCAGCTTCCCCAGTAACTGGATTTATTCTAGGTCCATAATTATCAGTAACTACACACTTTCCTGGTCGTAAGAAGGTTTCAGTACTTGGATCTCCTGTTGCTCCACTACTTCCACCTTCTTCTGGTTTAACGCCTTGTCCTCCAGCTGAATTATTCCCATTATTTATATCAGCAAATATATTATCTAGTTCTTTTTGAAGAGCCATATTATAAGAAATTAAATCTCCTATTTGGCTATCTAATTCATTTCCTTGTTCTTTTAAAGAAGCTATCAAATTAGATTTTTCAGATTCTAAATTATTTAATTCATTCATTTTACTTTGATGATATTCTTCTTTAGCTAAGTATTCTTTTTGAGCCTCTTTTAATTCATCTTGTTTGGCTACTACAGCCTTTTTTCCTTCTTCTATTTGTGCTAATTGATTAGATATTTCTTCTTTTTCCTTTTCAAGTTGTGCTTGAATTTCTTTTGCTTCATTAATTAATTGTTTATCAAAATTAATTATTCTAAAAATGCTCTGAATATTATTAAATAATGAAAGTATGTTTTCACTTTTTAAAATTAAATATATGTAATTAGTAGCTACATCCATTTTATAGTAACTTCTAAGTCTTTTTTCTATATTCCCCTTAATTCTTAAAGCATCCTTTTCTTTTTCTTCAATTGTCTTTTCTCTACTTTCAATTTCAGATTGAGATTTGTAAATTTCACTATTAATATTATCTATTTCCTTTTGAACTTCATCTATTTTTAACTGATAAGATTTAACTTCTTCCCTAGCAGCTTCTAAATCACTACTTTTTTCATTTATTTTATCTAATATTCCATTAAGTTCAGCATTTTGATTATTTATTTCATTTTCAACCTTATCTTTTTCTTTTTCTAAATCATTAATTTGATTTTGATTTTCATTTATTTGTTCTTGTATAGAGGAACCAGTCTCAGCATAAGCTAAAAAGTTTCCTGAAAAAACTACAGTAACAGCTATTGTTGTTGCTTTTAATATTTTACTCATAACTCTACCTCACTTTACCTCCTTTAGTTAATCTATACTAAATTTCTGTACATCATTAATAATCCAATTAGTATTTTTATACTCAATACTAGTTAAAAACATCTCTTCAACATTATTCTTCCAAAATGGCACTAGCTTCTTTTTTATATTATAATTTAATTTAATAACCACATTTCCTTTATAAATACCATTTTCATAATAAAATTCACTACTCTTTAATTCAGTTTTTAAATCAGTAATTTCATAATTGTTCTTTAAAAACAAACTTTCTTTTTTTATGCTATCATAAATTTTACTTTTTGCATCATCTTCAGCATTAGCTATTAAAGAATAATCTGAGTTATTTAACGCCTCAAAAACACTTGTATAAAAATCATTAGTTGATTTATTAACTTCCTCAATAAGTTCATCATTTACAATATCTATATTTATATTTAAATTTGGTAAATTCGAAACTTCTACTTTTTCACTAGCTATTAATCCCCATGGAAATTCTCTTTCTAATTGTATTTTTATATTCTTATTTAGTGGAATCGGTCCATATTTTTTCATATCTTTAACTTGCTTATTAATTTCTTTACCATCAATTAATACATTAGCATCTTCAAAGTTTGAGGTTAAAGTTATATTTATAGCTGGCATATCTAACTTGTACTCTAAATTTTCCATTATATAGACTTCTTTTTTCTCTTCAATTTCTCCATATAAAGTATTTAATTTACCTTTAATTGAGTATTTCCCGGGAATTAAATTCCTTTTTATTTTAGTTTCAGCAATTTTTTCATCATTTATATATATTTTAGTTTCGTCGAAATTACAATTAACTTTAATGGCTACAGGAGCAATTTCTATATGATAATTGTCGAATAATAATATCTTTTTATTAATTAACTTAAAAAATCCACTTTCTCCATTATTCTTTAAATCTTTAATAATGTTATTAACCATATCTTCATTTTCAAAATAATAATCTGCTAAAGGCTCAAATTCTTTTTTACTTATTCTTTCCCCATCTACTTTAATATCTTTATAAATCCTTCTTGGTTTATTTTCTATTAAAGCTACTTCTAAATTCTTTAATATTATATTTTTACTGGACTTATAACTTCCAACTTCAAATCCAATTCCTGCAAATACTAAAAGGATAACTATTAAAATAACCTTTCTTCTTATTATAAATTCCTTTAAATTAGAAAATTTTATATTTCTTATATCCTCTATTAATAAATGTAAATATCTTTTTAAAGCCTCAAATAATTCCTTTAACCTTTTCAATATTTTCACCCTTTATTCTAAAATATCTATTATCCACTTATTACAGTTTAAACACTTGTAAATTCTAATAACAAATAAATCAAGATTTCCCATTGGTTTTTGCTTGCTTAATATTTCAACTTCTTCTCTAGTATAGAAATCATCTTCTTCATTTAAAAAGCCTTGAATTTCAATTATGTAATTTTCATTTGTCTTTTCACAACAATCATTTTGTCCTACAACTTCTATTTTTTCATACTTAAGTCTTGGACTAAGTTCTTTAATAATGTCTATAATATCTTCAAATTCATCTATATTATCTAAAAAGTCTTCTTTGTAAAATACTAAATTTTGTATTTGAAATAACTTATTCATCTTTACACCTCTTCTTCTATATATCAATTTTATATTCATTAATAATATTAAAATATATTTATATAGTCAATTTATTTTATGAAATATTAATAAATATGGTATAATTTACTACAAAGATAGCTAAAAGAAATTATAAAAACTTATTTTCAGAAATAATATTTTTATAATTTCTAAATATTAAAAGGAGATGATAAAATGATTTTCGATAGCCATATGCACTCAAAATTCTCTACAGATAGCAATATGAATATATTAGATGCAATTGCAGTAGGAAAAGAAAAAAATATCGGAATTATAATTACTGATCATATGGATTTAGACTATCCTGTTAAAGATGAGTTTAAATTTGATGTTCCTACTTACTTCAATGAATATCAAAAATATCGCTCATCAAATGTAAAGCTTGGAATTGAAATAGGCCTTACAACAAATACTGTTTCTGAAAATGAAGCTATTGCTAAAAATTATGATTTTGACTTTGTTCTAGGTTCTATACATGCTGTAAAAGGCTTAGATATCTATGTAGATTATGTTCACCAAGGATATAATAAAAAACAATTCTTCACTTATTACTTTGAAGACATGCTAAAATGTGTACAACTCCATGATAATTTTGACTCCTTATCTCATATAGACTACCCTTGTAGATATTGCAAATTTGATAATAACGAAATATTAGTTTCTGAATTCAAAGATATACTAGCAGAAATTTTCACTACTTTAATAAACAAAGGCAAAGTATTAGAATTAAATACTGCACGACTTCATGTTCCAGAATCAAATAAAGCTATGAGAGATATTTATAAGCTTTATATGGACTTAGGTGGAAAATACGTAACCATAGGCTCAGATGCCCACAGCCCCTTAAATATATACAAAAACTTTCATTTAGCACTAGAATTCATAAAAGATTTAGGACTAAAAGGAGTTTACTTTAATAAAAGAAAAATGGAATTATTCTAATAAAAATAAAATCCTATTATTAAATTAATTTATATACTTTAATAATAGGATTTTTTCTAACTAATAAGATTTTTTTCTTAAATCTCTATAAAAATCATTTAATATTAATGACTTTTCTCCATGTAAACCACCACTTACTATTACCAATAAAGTAACAATAGGTATTGCTAAAATAATAAAAATTTTATTAAATATACTCATAGTTACTCCTCCCATAATTATACATTTTAAATATTCATTTATAATATTATATTTAAATTATATAAAAAATTCAATATTTTAACAAAAAAAACATTGTAATTTATTCAATTACTTCAGCAATTTCATTACAAGCAAAATCAAAACTATCTTTACCACTATGGTAATGAAAATTATACTTTTCATCATTAAAAAGTCCATGCTTCCTTTGAATCATCATCTTTACTGGTTCAGGAAGAATTCCAATAACCATATTTTAAACACTCCCTTTATATAATTTAAATTTATCGCAATTACAATTAATACATATTCTAATTACTCATTATATATTTTATCATAATATTAAAAATAAATTTTTCTTTAATATTCTTAAATTTTTAATCAATAAAACTATATACTTTAAGAATTTTTTTCTATAGTTTCTATTATAGTGTATGTACAAAAAATTATTGTAGATATTATAGCTATACTTAAAACAACCAATATACCAAAATCTGTAACCCCAGATTTAGCTAATATAAATAAAAATACAAAAACAATTAATATTTAATTATAATTATTTATAAAATTCTTTTATTTATTTCAAAACATATTCAACTTAAACAAATGGCATTTGATGACTCAAATATCCCGGAATATCAAAAGTTTAAGGTAGACAAACTGCCTAAAATTCTTAAATTCGAAAAAGTAGACTATATTTTACTTCTGGTTTATTACAAGAATAAATATAATAAAATCCTAAAACCAGTTCAAAGACGAAACGGTAAGTCTATTGTATAGGAGATACTATAAGTAGACCATAAATTTCATTTTATTATTAAAAATTCAAATATTTTCTTTTTAGTATAGAATAAGAGCTGTCGCCAGTGGATTTTTTTACTCGCTAACGCGACAGCTCCTTTAATTTATTTAGGCAAATTATTTTATGAATTAATCCTACAGAACAAGAATACATTTCAACAATTAATTTATGAACAGCAATCTTTTAAATTAAGAATAATTGTTATTTATGCAGAAGTTTATAGCTGTAAACAGCTATAGAATCTCTAATGATTTTAAGTTTTTCTTTTTTAATATAATTTTTAAGCAACTTATATTTTTTGTTATCTATTCATAGTTCTCTATTTTTACATCGTTTATATGAACATATTCTTTTCCACCATCCCAAGTAACTTCTACATCTATACCTAATCTTAAATCAGTAATAAGCTTATCGATATCCGTGTCTTTATATAACCAAGTTCCTCTTGCTATAGAAAACCCCTTTTTTTCTGAGTTATTCCTATCAATTGATAGCGGTTCAGTCTCTGAAACTCCGAAAGTGTAATAACTATCAACAGCCATAGATTTTTGAACTTCTTTATTTATAAAAGCTGTAGCTATTACATTCTCAAATTTCCCATCAACTTTTGGTTCTATATCCATAGTAAAAATTATTGAGATATATTCAGGAGTTTCTTTATTAGAATTTATCTTTACATAATAATCATAATTAAAGAATTTACTTTCACTAACATCTACAAAACTTAAATTATCTGGTTCTTTTTTTATATCAATATTTTTACTGTCAAAACTTTTAAATACAATGAATATTACTATTACTAAAGAAAAAATTATTAGAAAAAAAGTTTTTTTCTTTGTCATTATTAAAAACTCCAACCATATTTTACAACAGCTTTGTTGTATTTCCAAACCTCTAGTGCTATATTTCTTATCGTTGCATCATCAAAATAATAACTAGCATAGTCTGTTTTAATTGGACTATATCCTTTATCTGGAGTATAATCCCAAGATGCTGTTTTAGTATATCCACTTGTAGTTGCAAAAGAACTATATGAATGTCTATACCATTCTCTACGTTGAATTTCTGCACCTGTTTTCCAAGTTGAACCTGTGTATACTTGTCCTCTCTTATTTACATATGAATATGAATGATATAAAGTTGCACTACCAGGCTTACTAACTGAAATTTCTGCTGGAAGATATCCATAAACCAAACTTGCCGTATCTTTAATTATGTTAAATACAGTTGATGTAAAGTATCCAGAAATAGTAAGAGTTACATCTTTTATTACATTTAGTACTGTTGCACTTTTGGTAGCATCTTGATAAACTACTCCATTGGATTGTCTAGCACTATAAGTAATTCTAAAAGTTCCTGGATCAATAACCTCAGCATATGGTGTTATTAATGAGTCACCATATAAAGACATACTTGAATTGTCATAATTTACAATTTCATTAGGAGCTAATGATGTCTTTACTTTTTCATATTTTTCTACATTTTCTTCTGTGTATGGAACTATTATTTTACCATTTAAAGTCTTAGGATTTTCTTGAGCAAAAGTAGTAGTGCTAGCCGAAATTATTAGAGCAGCACTTAAGAAAGTAGTTAAAATTGATTTTTTCATATAATCCCCTCCATTATTAATAATTTCATATTATCATATTTTATAAAATGTGTAAATATATTACATATTTTATAAAATATGATAATATTTCTTTAGTAGCTATTATTTCGCTAAATAACATTTTAACGAATAAATTAAAATTAACAGTTTTAATCCATTTGTAGACTAATGAAAATTTAAAAAAATCATAGTTTTTGGTTTAATAAAAATAAACTTATATGAAAAAAGGTGCTATTTCTTAATCTTAATTACGAAATAGTACCTTTTTAATTTTCAGCTCTTTACTATTACCTTATCCATTCAACCATCGATATTTAAAATTCACTCTTCATCATTTAAACAACTCAGCTCCTCTGAGTTATTTCCTTAATTCTTCACTCTTACTTATTAATTATTAACTTATTAAGAACACTGTTTATAATTTTTAAAATTAATAACCATACTCCAAAGAAATCCCAAAGATAATGAATCTATAAAAATATTACTAGTAACGCTCCCAAATATTTTTTCATATATAAAATATAATAATGTTGATATAGCTAGTGGAATTAATAATATTACTAAAAAGATTAATAATTCATTCTTAATTTTCAACTTTTCTTTTATTAACCATTTAGGAAAATTAAATATTTTATATAACCTCAAAAACATATATAAAAATCCCATGGACAAAATAAAAGGTATTATAATATTTTTTATAAATTCTATCATTTAAATTAATCCTCTCTACTGTTAAAAAATATAATATATACAACATTATTTTCTAAATTATTCATTATCTATAAGTTTTCTATTTCTCTTCTCTCACCTTTTAAATTATTAACTTTACTTCTTCTTTTATTTAATTCTTCTTCTACATCTTCTAAGGATATTCCCATTTCAACCATAGCAACTAAAAGATGATAAATTAAATCCCCAATTTCGCCTACTTGTTCTTCTTTATTATCATTTTTTGCACTAATAATAACTTCCGTACATTCTTCTCCAAGCTTTTTAAGTATTTTATCTATTCCTTTAGTAAATAAATAGCTTGTGTAAGATTTTTCATCTCCACCTTCTTTTCTACCCTTTATTACCTCATAAAGTTCTGCTATAACCTTTTCCATTTTATCGCCCCTTATAATAACTTTTTATGAAAGCAGCTTCTTTCCCCAGTATGACAAGCTACTCCCTTTTGTTCAACTAAAACTAAAATAGTATCTAAATCACAGTCTAAATATAGCTCTTTAACAATTTGAAAATGTCCAGAAGTAGCTCCTTTATTCCAAAGTTCTTGTCTACTTCTACTATAAAACCAAGTAGTTTTATCTTCTAAAGTCTTTTTAAAACTTTCCTTTGACATATAAGCAAGCATTAATACTTCTTTAGTTTTATAATCTTGTACTATAGCTGGAAGTAATCCATTCCCTTTTTCAAAATCTATTAAATCAATATTAAAATCCATATCTATAACCTAACCTCTATATTATTTTCTCTAAGATATTCCTTAACTACCTTAACTGTAAGATCTCCATAATGAAATAATGAAGCTGCTAGTGCTGCATCAGCTTTTCCATCTATAAATACATCTTTAAAGTCTTCTATTTTACCACAGCCACCAGAAGCTATTACTGGAATATCTACTATATTACTAACTCTGCTAGTAACCTCAAGGTCAAAACCCTTTTTAGTTCCATCAGCATCCATTGAAGTTAATAATATTTCTCCTGCACCTAAGCTATGAGCCTCTTCTATCCATTTAAATAAATCTATTCCTGTATCTACTCTTCCACCATTTATATAAACAGTCCAGTTGTCTTTATCTTTTCTCTTAGCATCAACAGCTAAAACCATACATTGATTTCCAAAGTAATAAGCACCTTCTTGAATTAACTTAGGATTTCTAATAGCTGCTGAATTTAAGCTTATTTTATCTGCTCCTGCTCTTAGTATTCCTCTAATTTCTTCAATTGTAGTTATTCCTCCACCTACAGTAAAAGGAATAAATATCTTTTCAGCTACTCTTTCAACTACATCTATAATAGTTTTCCTTTTTTCATGTGATGCAGTTATATCTAAAAATACTAATTCATCAGCACCTTGCTTATAGTATTCCTCTGCTAAATCTACAGGATCGCCAACTTCCTTTAGTCCTACGAAATTAATTCCCTTAACTACTTTTCCATCTTTAACATCAAGACAAGGGATAATTCTTTTAGTATGCATAATATCACCTACTTACATAGATTTATAGCTTCTTTTATATCTATAGTTTTAGAATAAATAGCTTTACCAACTATACATCCATAAACATCTAGAGCTTTTAAAGCAATAATATCATTAATATCTTTTACTCCACCAGAGGCTGTTACATCAATTTTAGTAGCTTCACTTACATCCTTTATTATGCCTACATTACTTCCTGCTAAAGTTCCATCTTTACTTATATCTGTAACAATAATATTACTTACGCCTATTGCTTCCATATCTTTAATTAAGTCCATATAATAAACATCACTTTTATCTATCCAACCTTTTGTGCAAATATAGCCATCCTTAAAGTCTACAGCAACAGCAATTTTATCTCCAAAATCTTTTACTACTTTTACTAATAAATCTCTATTTTCTATAGCAACAGTACCTAATATAACTCTTGCTACTCCCCCCTCTATTAAAGCTTTAATGTCATCATAATTTCTTATGCCTCCACCAACTTCAACATCTACCTTTAAAGTTTTTACAACTTCTAATATAGTTTCTTTATTAATTAGTTTTCCTGCTTTAGCTCCATCTAAATCAACTAAGTGAATTAAATCCGCACCACTATCTACGAAAGACTTTGCTAACTCTAGAACATCTTGTCCAATAAAATCTGTTTTATTATAATCACCTTGAAATAATCTAACTGCTTTACCACTAATAATATCAATAGCTGGAATTACTTTCACTTTATCATCTCCCCAAATTTTTTTAATAAATTAAGACCTGTTTCTCCACTTTTTTCTGGATGGAACTGCATTCCTATTACATTATCTTTTCTAACTATTCCAGGTACTTTAACTCCACCATAATTAGAATAAGCTATAAGATTTTCATCCATATATTCACAAGCCATAAAACTATGCACATAATATAGGAAATTATCCCCAGATAATCCACTTATAATATCATCATTATTGTTAATAACTATTTTATTCCATCCCATATGTGGAATTTTAACCTTTTCCTTTGGTTCAATTTTTCTTATATTACCTTTAATTAAGCCTAGCCCATGACATCTGTCTCCTTCAAAGCCTTCTTCAAATAATATTTGCATACCTAAGCATATTCCAAGAATTAATTTTCCTTCATTAGCTAAGTCCTTTATAAATATATCTAAATTATCATCTTTTAAATTATCCATAGCCTGCTTAAAGGCACCTACTCCAGGTAATATAACAGCACTTGAGTTCCTAATTACCTCTTTATCCTTTGTAACAACTGATAAAATACCTAAAAAGTCTAAAGCGTTTTTAACACTTTTTAAGTTCCCCATTCCATAATCAATAATAGCAATCATACTACCCCACCTTGCTAAATATTTAATGATCCCTTTGTAGAAAGTACCATTTCTCTATCTTCATTATAAGAAATTGCTTCCTTTAAACATCTTCCATAAGCTTTAAACATAGCTTCTATTTTATGATGATCATTTTCTCCATAAAGAATTCTAAGATGTAATGTAGCATTTGAATTCATTGCAACAGCTCTAAAGAATTCCTTAGTCATTTCTGTTGAAAAGTTTCCTATTTGTTCTCTTTTAAATGCCCCTTCAAAATGTAAGAAACTACGTCCACTTAAATCTAATATAGCTTGACATAAGGTTTCATCCATAGGAAGAAATGAATTTCCATATCTCTTTATTCCCTTTTTATCTCCTAAAGCTTCACTTAATGCCTTACCTAAAGAAATTCCTATATCTTCAACTAAATGATGATCACAAACATCAATATCTCCTTCTGCAAATAAATCAATATCTATAGAACTGTGAAATGAAAATAAAGTAAGCATATGATTTAAAAATCCAACTGGAGTTTTTATATTACTTATTCCTTTACCATCTAAGTTAATTTTTAAGGAAATACTTGTTTCTTTTGTGCTTCTATTTATACTAGCTACTCTATCCATATAAACCTCCTTATAAGAAAATCTTCTTTATTGCTTTTGAAACCTTTGAGTTTTCTTCTTCTAAACCAATAGTGATTCTAAATCTTTCATCTTCAAAAACTCTTATTTTTATATCTTCTTTTTCTAAAGTCTCAATTAACTTATCTTTAAATTCAGTTTTTCCATATATAAAGTTTGCTTTAGAAGGATAAAACTTAATTTTACATTCTTTATATTTATTTAAAGCTTCTTCTTCAATTTCTTTTAATTCCTTATAAAATCTTTCTCTTTCAGAAACAATGTAATCTAAATTATTTAATAAATCCTTACTATCCTTTAAATAATTTATTGCTATTTCTTGAGATAAAGAATTTACATTATAAGGCGTTTTATATTTTAATAACTCTGCAATACTTTCTTCATTTCCTATTAAAAATCCAACTCTTAAAGCTGCTAATCCCCAGGCCTTTGATAGAGTTCTTGTTACAAGTAAATTCTTATATTCATTTATAAGTGAAATAGCTGATACTCCATAAAACTCGTAATAAGCTTCATCTACTAAAACAACCTTATCTTTAAAAGCATCTAAAACCTTTTTTATATCATCAATAGTAAATCCATAACCTGTTGGATTGTTAGGATTAGAAAATAATATTAATTTAATATCATCACTTTGTCCTAACTTAATAAAATCATCAACATTAAAGCCTTTATCTAAGTCAAAATCATACTTAACAATTCCACCTTCATTTATATTTGTATAAAAGTCATACATTACAAAATCAGTGCTTAGTGTTAATATCTTATCTCCTTTAGAAATAATTTTACTAATAACTAAATTAAGCATTTCATCTGAACCATTACCAGCAATAACATTTTCCTTTTTCACTTCTGCATATTTACTATATGCCTCTCTTAAAGCATCACTATCGCTATCTGGATATCTATTTAACTCAATATTCTTTAAAGCTTCAACTACACTTGTAAGCTTATTTTCATTTATTTCAACTGGACTTTCATTTCCATTTAATCTTATTTTTGTATTATTATTATTTGAATAAACACCTATATCTTTAATCATTTTCTAACCTCACCTTTATAGAATTTCCATGAGCTGTTAACCCTTCTTTTTCTGCTAAAAGCATTATCTTATCTCCTACACTATTTAAAGCTTCCTTTGAATAATGTAAATATGAGCTTTTCTTAATAAAGCTATCTACACCAAGTGGTGATGAAAATCTAGCTGTTCCATTAGTAGGTAAAACATGGTTTGGTCCAGCAAAATAATCTCCTAAAGGCTCTGGTGAATAATACCCTAAAAATATTGATCCTGCATTCTTAACTTGTCCAAGATAATCAGGAGCATTTTCAACCATTAACTCTAAATGCTCTGGTGAAATTTTATTTGATAATTTTATACACTCCTTAATATCCTTACATATAACACACATACCATAATTATTTAAGGAATATTCTATTATTTCTCTTCTTGTTAATAAAGTAATTTGTTTATTAAGTTCTTCTACAACTTCTTTATATTTTTCATAAGAAGTTGTTAATAATATAGATGATGCTAATTTATCGTGCTCAGCTTGTGACATTAAATCTGCTGCAATATACTTAGCATTAGCATTTTCATCTGCAACTATTAATATTTCACTAGGTCCTGCCACCATATCTATATCTACATCTCCAAAAACTAATTTCTTAGCTGTAGCTACATATATATTTCCTGGACCTACTATCTTATCTACCTTTTTTATACTTTCCGTTCCATAAGCTAAAGCAGCTATACCTTGAGCTCCACCAGCCTTGTATATTTCACTAACACCTGCTAACTTTGCAGTTACTAAAATATATGGATTAATTCCTCCATCTGCTGAAGGTGGTGTAATCATTACAATTTCTTCAACTCCAGCCACCTTTGCTGGTATTACATTCATTGCAACTGAAGATGGATATGCTGCGGTTCCCCCTGGTACATATACCCCTATTCTTTGTAATGGTAATATTATTTGCCCCATAAATATTCCATTTTCTTTTTCGATTGAATATCCACTTCTAACTTGCTTTTTGTGATATTCTTCAATATTATTAATTGCTAATTTCATAGCATTAATAAAATCTTCTTCCACCTTAGTAAAGGCTTCTTCTATTTCTTCATTAGAAACTCTTAAGTTATCTATATCAACCTTATCAAATTGCTTTGTATAATAATTTAAAGACTTGTCCCCATTTTTTCTTATATCTTTTAAAATATTATTAACTACATTTAAAACATCTGTACCTTCATCGTCCCTATTTTGTATTATTTTTAAAATATCACTTTCTTTATCCTTAGATAAATCAAATATTTTCAACATAGCCCCACCTCTTTATTTATTGCTTATTTATTTTATTGATTGCCTTACGCTTTCTAAAATAAAGTCAATTTCCTTTTTCTTAAGCTTAAAGCTTGCTTTATTTACTATTAATCTAGCACTTATATCTTTTATTTCTCTTGATACTACTAATCCATTTTCCTTTAATGTAGTTCCAGTTTCCATAATATCTACAATTCCATCACATAAGCCAAGAATTGGTGCTAGCTCTACTGATCCCTCAATTTTTATAATTTCTACATCTATATTATTTTCTTTAAAATAATCCTTAGCCACCTTAGGATACTTTGTTCCTATCTTTATATGGCCTTTCATTTTAAACAAATCTTTATCTGGCATAGATGCTACTATAAACTTACATTTACCTACCCCTAAATCTATAAGCTCATAACAATTATTATTTTTTTCTAAAAGTGAATCTAATCCTACTATACCTACATCTGCTACCCCATGCTCTACGTAAGTTATACAATCATTAGATTTTACTAAAAAATAATCTATATCATATTTAGTATCATTAAAAACTAATTTACGCCCCTTATCTTTTAAATTATCTACCCCAAAACCAGCTCTTTCGAAAATCTTAATAGCCTCTTTTTCTAACCTACCTTTTGTTAAAGCAATACTAACCCCCATAATATTCCTCCCTTACTATTCTTATTTCCTTTTCTTCAGTTGAAGGTATTACCTCAACTACATAGCCTTCACTTCTAAGCTTCATACTTTCTTTAATTGCTTCTATTTCTTTTTCCTTATTAAAGATAATTTTAAACTTAGTTTTAAGCTCTAAGTTCATTGGTAATATGCTTACTAATTCATCTACATTTATAGAAAATCCTATAGCTTTAAAATCCTTTTTACCAGACTTTATTAAATTATCATATCGTCCACCACTTAAAACCACATTACCAGACCCTTCAACGAAGCCTCTGAAAATTATTCCAGTATAGTAATTAACACTTGGTGTTATTCCTAAATCAAAGGTTATATAATCCTTATAACCTAAACTTTCTAATCTATAAGCTAAGCTTTCTAAGGTTTTTATGCTTTCTAACATATTTTCATTAAAGGATATTTCCTTATAACTATTAAGAACTTCTATACCATCACCAAATATAAAAGGTAACTTATAAAAAGTATTTTTTATATTTTCATCTAGGTCTAATTTTTCTAAAAGTAAATTTAAATCTTGTATTTTCTTATTTTCTATTAACTCAGATAATAAAAGCTTTTCTTCCTTTGATATATTTAAGTCTTCTATAGCAGCTTTAAAAAAGTTAACTTCTCCTATCTCAATCTTAAAATTCTTTGCCCCAGTTGATTTTAATGCTTCGATAGCAATTATTAAAACTTCTAAATCTGAAAAATCTTTTTCCTTTGTAATTAACTCAATTCCACAATCAGTGTACTCATTTCTTTTTCCACTAAAATCTTCGAAAACTCTAAATATATTTGATGTATATCTTAACTTTATACTTTCATTTACATCCTTAAACCTTGTAGAAACAAGTCTTACTATAGGAATTGTCATATCTGGTCTTAGTGCTAATATTCTTCCTTTAGAGTCAAAAAACTTATAAATACTTTCTTCTCTTAAGCCTGAATACTCATACCTAAAACCATCATAAAACTCTATACTAGGTGTAATTACTTCCTTATATCCCCATAAATCAAATGTGTTATTAATTAAATTTATAACTTTATCTCTTTTTATACACTCTTCATTGGTTAAATCTCTTGTCCCATCAGGAATAATATTCTTATACATAAGCCCCCTCCATAATTTCATTACTTTATCACATTAAAGCGTTACATTAATAATAACATTTCCAATTGCTGTATGTCAATGCTTTGTCAGAAAATTTATAAAACTCAAAATGAAATTTGCATAGTATTCTAAAAGTAGAATTTAATTAAAATAAGGGCTATCTCACTAATTTTTAGTATGACAAACCCTTAATATGCTTTTTCTATTTAGATTTCACTTAGTTTATTTATTTCTTTTTCGCTTAGCCTATATGTAGTCCACTCATCCATTGGAAAAGCTCCTAAGGATTTATAAAATTTTATTGATGGCTCATTCCAATTAAGACATGTCCACTCAATTCTTTTACATCCCTCTTCTTTTGCTTTTTTAATAAGGAATTTAAAAGCTTCCTTTCCTATTCCTTTACCTCTAAATTCTTTTTTAATAAAAATATCTTCTAAGTATAAGCCACTTCTTCCAATAAAGGTTGAAAAATTATAGAAATACAAAGCATATCCTATAGGCTTTTCTTCTAACTCTAAAATAACTACTTCTGCTCTATTATTCTTAAATATAGATTCTCTTATAGTTTCTTCAGTAGCAATTACCTGCTCTGACATTTTTTCATATTCTGCTATTTCTTTAATAAAAGATAATATAAGGCCACAATCTTCTTCCCTTGTTTCTCTTATCTTTAAAGCTTTAATACTAGTATCATAATATCTCATAAGTTTCCTCCCTCTTAAGCAACTTTACACTATCTAAGCAACAAATATTTCTTATGTTAAGCAATCTCTCTAACCATTGCAAGATCACATCTTTCACATACTTCTTCTTGTATTTCTTCAAATCCATATTTCTTATAAAGCTTTGTTGCTTTATATAAAAGAGAATTAGTTTTTAGAATAATTTTACTATATCCTAATGTTCTAGCAATTTTAAGTGAGTTTTCTATCATTATATTTCCAAGCCCCATTCCTTGAAAATTCTTATTTAGGTACATCTTCCTAAGCTCACAGGTTTCTGAATCTATTTTATATATTCCGTAGCTTCCTATTATATTTCCCTTAAATTCTATAACTTCGAAGTCCCCATGATTCTCCATATAGTATTTAGGTATATCAGTAATATCTAAGTCTTCTTCCATTGGATTTAACTCTAGTCCATAAGGTTCTAAAGCTTCCTTTACTAATTTTAAAACCTCTGTTTCATCCCCTGCTCTAGCCTTTCTAATAATTAAATTTTTCATTATTTAGCCCCCCCATTTTTAATGTTAGTGTAAAGTTTTTACACTACTTTTTTTCTATTTTTCTTTATATATCA